>JACCDS011451958.1_pt1 | contig 28094 bp, 20 predicted proteins | sample 7446441 | NCBI WGS metagenome assembly JACCDS01 (sample SAMN15323445, study PRJNA562643) | freshwater metagenome | isolation source: river surface water | place: USA:Blue River Watershed | collected 2017-08-17 | reverse complement strand
GAATGGTAATAATACCTACCGATTTTTGATTGACACCGCAAGCTGCTAACCAATTGCGCAACCATATGTCGTGCGTGCCGCCCGGAAAGGTTTGGGCAAATGTTACTTCTTTACGGCTTTGTACATTTTTTACCGCAGCAGCTACTTTTTTGATTTCTTTAAATCCTACCAATCCACAAAAATCTTTGGATAAGGTAATGCCCTGACCATTATTACTCAAAATCATGGCAATACGCATTTCGCTACCTGCTTTGCCACCTATACCTGTGTAAACAGAAAATGGCATAGAAAACAAGCAATGCGCTCCGTCCAATTCTCCGTTCAAAATTTTGTCTCGGATAACAGCCCACGAAGCCTCTTTGGTTAACTGAACTTCTACACCGTACTTGGTAAAAAGGCCCAATTCTTTTGCCATTACCAACGGTGCGCAATCGGTAAGCGCTATGAAGCCCAATTTGATAACGCGCTTGGCAGGAGGTGTAGGCGATGCTGTATTTGCCAAAAGAACCTGGCAACTAACAATAACTAAAAGTATTGTTTGAAAAATGATTTTAATTTTTTTCATAATTGTCAATTTTATAAATGGTATTAATAATAAATATTTCAACACAAAGACTGCATTAAGTCACAAACAAAACATCAACTAGCAGTAACGTTTTTACTGTTTAATAGCAACAGGTTTTGCATAAAAGAAATCGGGTGTAAACTTGAGCATGGCATAAAACCAAGTGCCTGTTCTGTTATAGTTTTCGGCGGCAGTCAAAGTAGTTACCTGTGCTTTGGCAATAGGCATGTTTTTGCTAGCAAACATGAGTGAGTAGCCAAGTTCGATATTGGTGAACTTATTCATGTTGTAATTCAGTTGCAAATCTATTTCGCTGCCAAGGAATTTTCCATCCGTACCTTTCATGGCTTTGTGTGTAGTAAAATAATGGTAGTCAGCGCCTATTGTGAGCATATTGCTCGTATACTTTATTTTAAAATAGGGATCAGCTAAGCCACCTGTTGGCGATCCGGTACCCACATAAAAATAATCCATATAACCCCAAAACTTATGCGGCGTGCCATACAATGGGTCAAAGCGATTGGTGTTGGCAGAAGTGTTGGTTAGTGAGCTATCATTGCCCGACAAAATATCTATACCCGGTGTAATACTAAATTTTCCTTTTTGATAGGTAGCTTGAAGGTTAAGATGAAAGGCGTTTAAATTTTTGCCATCTCTATCGCTACCAGTTTGTTTATAAAAAGCACCTTGTAAAGCTATTTTCCCAAAGCCCGACGCATTGCCGATGGTATGTGTAATAATACCTCCGTAAGTAAATCGGCTATTATAACCGCTATAGTTGCGCGTATCGGCGGCACTTGCTGCGGCATAACGCTTGCCATAAAGCATACCTCCACCTACACTAATTGAATCGAGGTGCGATTTACCAAAATTATCGTTGAAAAATAAAAGTGCAACTTTGGTTTGGTTAAACTTGCGGCTAATGTATGCAGTAGTAAACGATTTGTAATCCTGATTGGCACCATTGGTACTTGGCGGGTTGGTGTATGATGGATTTCCGTTAGACGTACTATTACCTGCGGCATTTACTAGCGGCACAAACCCTGCTGCCACCGGCACCAAAACACCAATACTGTTTTTTACATATGCCGGCACATTGCCAGGCGCATATGCTGTACTAGCTACACCAAAGGCATCCGTATTTTGATTAAAGGCATAACCAGCCTCAATTTGCCATCCGTGGTGCATCGCTTTTAACAAAGCCATATCGTGGCGACGTGCCTGTTGTAACCAATCTAAATTACCTATTAATCTTGCGTCGTCGTACACCAACTCCTGACGTCCTACTTTTAACGACAATTGGTCTATCCATTTAAAAGCGATAGTGGTATCGGCCTTATTGGCCAAAGTAAGGTCGGCCCATCCTTCGTGCAACATTAAACGTGCTCCATCATTATTGGTAATGCTTGATGCATCTTGCCCCCACACCCTAACATCTTGCAGGGCAGCTCCAAAAGTGAGCCTATCCCATTTATAACCAAAATTAATTCGGGTACGTTGCGATGTAAAAACAGCCGATTGTGCGCCCTTTGTTTGCAGGTTACCCAATCCATTTCTAACTTCCGTACGTGTTCTTAGCTGACCTGTTAACGAAATTTGCGCATGCGAGTAGCCAACAGCCAACAGTCCCAAAGCAGTAAAAGCAAATCGAGTTGCTTTGCCAAAATGATTTTGATACATTTGTTACGTTTTAAATTGATGAATACGATTTAGAGCACCGCCCCTTTTGGAATGCGACTCCAAGAGGGGCAATTTTTTTATATGGCAAGCAAAGCGTTTGTATCGAAAAGAAATCGTTTTTTTCAAATTATTATTATCAAAATGCCGCTCTTAGAAACTTAAGAAAAACGAATTGTAAATAATTTAAATTATTGTTTAAAACCGAAAATAATGTCAATTTTAACTTGCAAATCGTTGTTTTGTATGATTTGCACAATAAAAGTAGAAGAATTTGTTAAAAAAAAAACAAATCGTTTTATATTTATTTTATGTTAATGTTTTATTTTGTTCTTTTTTTGGTAAATTTTTTCATGAATTTTCGGCTTTTTACACAAATTGATTTTTATTTTATCTATAAATTCTTTTATTTGTAAAATCCAACTAATAAGTTTTCTGTTTAGCCACTATTTCTTTATTATTGCGTTCCACTCTCCAGTTATGAAAAAAAATAAAAACGGTTGCGATTTACAAAGTTGTTTTTTATGTAAACAAAGTTTGCCAGAATGGCTGCCTGCTATTGCAGCACATAAAAAAACATACTCGTATAAAAAAGGTGAATTGCTATTTAAAGAAGGCGAGAAAGTAGAAGGCGTTTACTTTATTAATGAAGGTAAAGTAAAAGTGCACAAACAATGGGGACCCGAAAAAGAACTCATCGTGCGTATTGCAAACAAAGGGGCTATTGTAGGACACCGCGGTCTTGGTGGAGATGGCTATTATCCGGTATCGGGTACTGCTCTCGAAAATGTAGACGCTTGCTTTATAGATTTGGCTTTTTTTGAAAGCACCCTTAAGGTAAACCACCAATTTACCATCAATCTACTCATGTTTTTTGCCGATGAATTGCAAGAAAGCGAACGAAAGATGCGCAATATGGCACATATGACCGTTAAAGGCCGAATAGCACAATGTTTGCTCTCGCTACACGAAAAATTTGGAACAAGCGCTGACGGCTGTATAGATATTGTTTTAAGCCGACAAGATTTGGCTTCGTTTGCAGGAACTACCTACGAAACTGTTTTCAGAATTATCAACGACTTAGCCAATACCAATGTGATTGAATTGGTGGGTAAAAATATTAAAATTACCAATTACGCTTTGCTTCAATCATTTATACAAGAAACAGAAGAGTAGCGCTTGGGCAATTTGGCCAATAAAACCATCCACTACCTAGAAGCAAAAAAACTTTATTTGAATGGTGCATGTGGTAAATACCAATATTGTTTAGTACAAAAGAAAAAGTAAATCATCATTTTTTATTACCCATAAGTAGCCAACAACCTATTAACCACCTCATTGCACATTTACCAAACCAATTTGGCTAATAGTATTGTGCGCACACGCACTGCACGTGCTCTTCGCTCGTCAACCGGTATAGCTATCGTATACAAGTACAAAGAATTTCCCTTATTTAACCTATGTAACATACTTTTAGCTAAAGCCAACTGATTGTTTATCAATGGCTTACGCAACAACTCGTGCCTTGCGGAATCCATAATGATAACATGTCGATGCCATTGAGTAGTAGTCTCTTTTTTGTTATAAGCAATCAATACCTCCTTTTGTTTGCTCTTTTTTGGCACTTGTAGGCCAATACTGTCGGCCATAGGCGCCGAAAGCCATTGATTAGGCTGTACACTTATTTGCCACAAAGTACCGGCATTGTCAGATTGTGCCCACAATTGAATGCCGAATAGTAAGTAGATACAAAAGAATAGGTATTTCATTCAAAAACAATTTTAATGTTGTGGGGCGTGCCCCTTCGGGTCGGGCTTTGCGCTTTTACTCCTCGCCGCCACCTTTCAGGATGTCGGCTGTGGGGTAACCGCTTCAATCCCTCACGCTAGGTCAATATACACCTTTTTGCGAGCATCTTCATACTTAATAAAAAATGCACGAAGTAAACACTGCCATAAAAAATGGGTTGGCCGTAGTTTTTCATTACAACCAACCCATAAAAAAGAAAATCTTGCTGAACAGCGTACCTACTCTTTTACAATTTTAAGTACGTTGATGCTTGTACCGCTCATTATCCTTACCAAATACGCACCCTTACTCCAATTTGCTGTATTAATATCTAGCGATGATGTGCTGAAATGAGTGTGCGTATACATAGTACGACCATTAATATCGGTAATCACAATACCAAGCACACTTCTGTCGGTGCCCGTATTTTTTATGGTTAAATTGTGTTTAAACGGATTGGGCAACACACTTACCGAACGGTTACCATCAATGTATACAAGACTAATAGTGGTGCTATAGCTTAGTGTACCATTGTTATCTGTTTGAACCAATCGGTAGTAATACCTACTACCTTTTTTAATGGTCTTATCTACAAAACTGTAAGCACTTTCGTTGCCTGAAGCAACAAATCCTATTGCATTAAAGGCAATGCCATCAGTACTCCGTTGTATGCTAAAACCCTTATTGTTTACTTCGTTAGCAGTATTCCACACCAATATTGCTTCGCCATTACTGATAGATCCTTTGAAACTAACTAAACTAACTGGTAAAGTAGTTGCAGTATCCACTAGTGCAAAACTACCTAGACCTGTAGTGGTAACGGTATAAGCAATGTAGCCATTATTGGTTCTATTATCTGTTACTGTTGGTTTTAATAACACCGCCTCTGCATCACTCAAGGTATTGTTGAAAGAACCGCTTTTTAAATGAATAACTTTAAGTGCTGTGGCAGCATTACCCCAAGCGGCTACTTCGGCATCTGTAAAATAGAAAGTAGCACTGTATTGAACGGCTTGGTTATTTGATGGATTGCTGATGGTAAATACTTTTTGACTTCTTAAAAAAGTTCCATCTAGTGTTTTCAATGCAATTCGGCTACTTCCCGCTTCGCTAACCGAAGCTGTTACATCTGCTACGGGAATAGTTACGTTGGCTATTTGCAATAAAGCATTTGTATTGGTACTTCTAAAATTGTGGGTTTTATTGGCAGTTAAAGCATAGGAATAGCTGTTACCTAAATTAGATTCTACAGGAAAAGGAGTTGCAGTAATGATAACATCATCAATATTAAACCCCGGATTATTTGCAGTGGAATCAGCATTTTCAACATTCCAATAAAAATCTACATGAAATCGGGTATTGTTTAAAAAAGAGGCTGATAAACTAGGTGCACCTGAAATAGCAGTGCTTGAATTGCTATACGGCCCAAATCCTGCTTGCCCCGATTTGAAACCAAAGAAAGAGAGATTACGATTCGGATCATTATCTAATCCAAACATGGAAAGTCCATAATGTCCGGTTGTAACACCCGTTGAATCGTCGTAATTGTAAGTGAGCCCTTTAACCGTATATTTAAATTGCAGATTACCTAAGGTTTTTACCCTTGTAGCGTCAATTACGGGTGTTTCTAAAAGAGCATACCCCACAGAGTTAGTGTACTGGTTTAGTTTGGTAGTAGCATTTCTTGTTACATAAGCATTGTTTCCGTAAGAACCTCTTGTTCCTACCACAAAACGATTGGTGGCATCCGCATCAGGACTCCAACCTGCAGGCAATGTGCCGGCGTTAAAACTTTCATCCAATAATTTAATGGTATTTTGCCCAACAATGATATCATCATCATCATTAATGGTTATTGTCATCGTTTGAGCAATATTTGCTCCTGTTACGCCACTACCACTTATAGTATAACTTAAACCAAGGGTGCGTTTGCCATCTACCTTATTGTTATCCAAAATGCGCACAATAAGGTTTTGCGTATAATCGCCAGCAGAAAAAGTTACTGTAGGAGTCAGTAACTGATAATCCACTCCTTGTATTGCACTACCGCTTGTGGAAATACTTAAAGTTGCTGCTCCCGTAGCCGCATTTTCCACAACAATGGGTAAGCTAATGTCTTTATATCGATTGCTGCCAGCGGGGGCGGTTTCAACTACTGTTGTAGCACCTGTACAGTTGGCAAAGGCGATTACATTACTAGCGGTAGGCGCTACTGTAGGTACAGATGAGGTGGCCAAAGATTTACGGCGTACACTGTTTTGCATAATTGTTTGTATACGCTCTACTTGATTGAGTGTAAAGGTATTCGTTACTTGATCGTCTGTGTAGTCCATATAATTTTCAAACATTTCGTCGGCAGTACCACAACTATTGGGTTTTGGATGTGCCGGCTTTCCATAGTTGTCCATCTCATGAATTGGGGTGTCTTCACAAAAATCGGTACCGCAATTATCATCACCCCAAATATGCCTTAAGCCAAAAAAGTGACCCAATTCGTGGGTAAGCGTTCGACCTAGTGAGTAGGCGGTGGTAGATGAACCACCACAATCAGACGTGGCAAAAATATTACCCAATGTAGTAGGGTCTATTACCACACCGGCATTTGTATTGGTTTCGGGTTCTGACACGTTAAGACCATCAATCAACGTGGTACTAGGAAAGATAGCAAAGCCCAAAACGCCACTAGCCGACATGTCCATTACCCAAATATTCAGGTATTTGGATGGATCCCAAATAGTAGCCGGCTTAATAACATCGGTAATGTAATAATTCTCATCATCGTAGGGAGGCGCTGTAAATTTTTTGGTTTTATAAGAGATACGATCAATGCCCGGCTCTGCTAAAGTAGCTCCGGTAGGGCTTTTAGTAGCCAAGGCAAACTGTATGCCTGTTTTAGACGCAGCAGCATACGGACTTCCCGAAAGATTGGCATAGTCTTTATTCAACTGCATTACTTGTTTGTTTACCAAATCCCTCGATACATTGGAGCTTGATCCAACTGCTTCGCCGCTGTGGATAATGTGAAATACAATGGGTAAGGTATAATTGTTGATAGTTCCCAATTCGGTATTGGCACCAAAAACATGTTTCATAGCTACTTTACGGGCATTGTTTTTTTCTTGCAACCAATTTTCAAATTGCCCATCTGTAATCATGTTTGGATTGCGTTTACGAGCAGCCTGCATGGATTGTACAGTAAAGCAGCGTACTTTGTGTGCTTTGCTTGGCACCCTACGTTGTGCAAAACCCCATTCTGTAAACAATAGAAGGATTAAAAAAAACGCGTAATTTTTGTTCATAAATAAAACTTGAGAGCTTAAAATTGGTAAATTAACAACAATTATTGCATTTTGCAATAGTCAATTCTACACTTTTTGCATAATTAAAGGAAATTTATAGCAAATAATTTATTACTATACATCGAAGAGGGCACTACTTCGCGGTAAAATTACGTGTATTGAATACCGATACACAATTGCATGAACCAAATTCAGCAATCAGCCTCTGCTTTAGTATTTGATGTACATCAGTAATAAGGCACTGCCAAATAGCATTAAGATAATACCATTCAATCTATCCAAATTGTGCATATTACGGGGCGTTAGCTTATTGCGTAGCTTGCCGGCCAATAACACTTTCAATAAATCGGATAGCAAAACAAATAACAGGCAAGTACCAAATACCAATACACGGTATTGTGCCGGATGTGCTGTTTGTACCGAAGCCGTTAAAATAGCCGCGCTCCATGCAAACCAAAAAATAAATGCTCCGGGATTGAGCAAATTCATCAAATAACCCGATATAAAATTGGCCAACATGTCTCGTCGGCTAAATACTTTGTCTACTTCGTCGCCAGAAAAATCTGCTACAGCGGTTTTTTTAAAAAAAATGGTGTAAATGCCCATACCAATTAAAAAAATGCTTCCCAAAATGGCAATCAAACTTTTGTGTGCTAAGGCTCGTTCAAAAACACTTGTAAACAAATTGGCAATAAGTACAAATGTACAATCGCTAATGCTTACACCCGCTACAAATAGGTATGCTGCTTTGTGACCATCGCGCAAGCTTTTTTTGATAATTGAAAAAATAACCGGCCCAACCGAAATAGATAATAAAAAGCCCAAAGCAAGACCCTTAATGATAGCAGCAAGCATTCCTTGTTGGTTTTAAAATTCTTTTGGCAATACACCTCCGCTCAAAAACTGTTTCCAATCTGTTAGCATTTGGCCTTTCAATACACGCGGAAATTTGTGTTGACCGCCTATTTTTCCTTTCGCTTTCATGAAATCCATAAAAGTCTTTTCGGGTAATGTGGTTACCAATACCTCTTTCAACGCACTTCTGCGCTCTACTGCGTAGTCGTCGTTCAAAATACACAACTGTTGATCAATTAACTTTTTTATTTCGTTGGCATCCACCACATCGTTGCAGGCAATGTACCAATGATGGGCAAAAAAGTTGTGGAATGGCTCACCTGTAACCGTAAACTCCGGAATAGATACATTCAATTGTTCACTTACCAATTGAATGGCTTTGTTCATATTGTCTACACTCAAGTGCTCGCCTACCAAACTCAAAAAATGTTTGGTTCTGCCCGTAATCACAATTTCGCTGCGTACTTTATCTATAAACCGTATGGTATCGCCAATCAAATAACGCCAAGTACCGGCCGAGGTACTAATGAGTAGCGCATAATCTTTGCCTTCTTCTACTTCGTGCAGCATCAACGCTTTGGGGTTGGCAATCATTTCGCCATCGGCGTCAAAGTTAACATCGTCAAAAGGCACACATTCAAAAAATATGTGCTGATTGGTTACCAAACGCATTCCTTTGGCTTTTTGCTTATCTTGATAAGCAATAAAGCCCTCACTAGCCAAATAGGTTTCAATATAAATAATGGGTTTGCCCATCAACTTTTCAAATCCCTTTTTGTACGGTTCAAAACTTACCCCGCCATGTACAAAAAAAGCCAAATTGGGCCACAAATCGTGTATTGTGTTCAGGTTGTAGCGCTTAATAATCATTTCTACACACATCTGTATCCAAGCGGGCACGCCCACCAAAAAACCAATATCCCAACTTGGGGCTTTTTCTACAATTTCCTGTAATTTTTTATTCCAATCTTTTTCTTTGCTAATGGCTTTGCCCGGTTTGTAAAATGGTTGAAACCAAATGGGTGCTTTTTTAGCGGTAATTCCGCTTAAGTCGCCAGCAAAATAGCCGGCCTCGCCACGTTGCAAATCGGTGCTGCCGCCCAAAGCAAGCCAACCTTTGCTAATGGAAGCCAAGGGTACATCTTCATAATTGCGCAAGCCTATCAATTGCTTAATCATAGCCATTTTATTGCCTTTGAGCAAATCGTTGGTTACGGGTATGTATTTACTTGCAGCTTCAGATGTGCCCGACGATAAGGCATAGTATTTTATTTTACCGGGCCAACACACATCGGGTGTACCCTCTAGGGTTTTATACCACCAATTTTTATAAATGCTATTGTAGTTAAAAGTAGGTACTAGTGCTTGAAACTTTGTATCCGGATGCTGGCTGAGCAAAATTTCATCAAATCGGTATTGTTGTCCAAATTGGGTAAACCTAGCTTTGCGCAACAACTTCTTTAACACGCGCAACTGCTGCCTTTTCACGCTGCTTTGTGGTAACCCCAATGCTTTGGAAATGGAAGCAGGCACTTTTATTTCAATTAATGACATCGTTAGATATTCGTGTTAATAGTAAGATGATGTAGTACAAAAACGATACAAAATTAGTAACTAATACAATTGATAGTTAGGTAGCGGCATTTAAGTTGCTATTAAAAACAGGCAATAGGGCCAACTTCTACCTTTTGTTAACAATTTTTAGCATTAATGGGGCAGCATCTTCTACACACACCTCGTGCTGTAAACGGCAATCAGGCTACATGGTAGCCTCTTTTAAGTCGATGGGCCAAGGGCCGGTACTACGTATTGGGCAGCAAAGGCGTTGGCACCGTTCAAGTATATTGCTACTATTGAGCAAGGAAACTCCATACCTGTTGTATAACCTTGGTAACAAGCCTACTACTGATTAAACGGTATGTTTAGCTTCTATTTTGTAACTTGCGCCTTCTTATACAAGTACATCATGAAGCACAATTTTAACTCTGGCCCGTCTATTCTTCCCCAAACCGTTTACGAACAAGCCGCACAAGCTGTTCTCGAATTTAACAATACCGGCTTGTCCATTCTTGAACTTGGACACCGTACGCCACAATTTATGTCGGTAATGGAAGAGGCTATTGCCTTGGTAAAAGAGTTGATGCAAATTGGAGACGATTATGAAGTGCTTTTTTTACAAGGAGGTGCCACCACACAGTTTATGCAAATACCAATGAACTTACTCAACCCCAACGAAACAGCCGCCTATTGCGATCATGGCGTTTGGGGCAGTAAAGCCATTAAAGAAGCAAGCAATTTTGGTAATGTACAAGTAGTAGCGTCATCTAAAAACGAGGGGTATACGTATATTAACAAAGGATTTGCCATACCTGAAAATGCCAAATATTTGCACATAACTAGCAACAACACGGTAGAAGGAACACAATGGCATCAATTACCCGAAACTAACGTGCCAATAGTGGCCGATATGAGTAGCGATATTTTTAGCCGACCCATCAATTTTAATCAATACGCTTTAATATATGCAGGCGCGCAAAAAAATATGGGTGCCGCGGGTGTAACTGTTGTGGTAGTTAAAAAAAGCTTATTGGGCACCTTGCAACATCCTATTCCGGCCATTATGGATTACCGCAAACATGCCGAAGCGGGTTCGTTGTTAAATACACCACCTGTTTTTGCAGTATATGTGGCATTGCTTACGCTCCGCTGGATTAAAGCAAGTGGTGGTTTGAGCGTAATGGAACAGCAAAGTATTGCCAAAGCCAATCTTTTGTATCGCACAATTGATAGTTTGCCGGTGTTTACTACCCGTGTGGCCAAAGAAGACAGAAGCTTGATGAACGCCGTATTCTTTTTACAAAACCCTGCTTTGGAAACACCTTTTTTAGACCTATGCAAACAAGAAGGTATGGTAGGTGTAAAGGGATATCGTACTGTGGGAGGTATTCGGGTAAGTATGTACAATGCACTACCGATGGCAAGTGTGGAAGCATTTTGTAATTTGATGACTTCCTTTGCACAGCAGCATGGTTAATGTATTCGGCACAAGCAATAGCGATTATTGACTGTGAAACAGTGGATAATTTGCGTTAGGGACTAAAGCGGTTACCCCACAGCCGACATCCTGAAAGGTGGCGGCGAGGAGTAAAAGCGGAAGGCCCGACCCCAAAGGGGAAACGCCCTACATTAACAATTATACATATTTGATTAAGACAAAGTGTTGAATACTAGTTGGTCAACCTAGTAGCAGGTCAACCGGATAATCTACATTAGAGAGAGTCAATTGGAACAAATTCCAATTGACTTTTTTTGGATAAAAAAGAGGTGCATATGCGTTGCGAATTTCGTGATAATTAAGTGCAAACAAAATAACCATCAACGCAATCTTTTTTCAGACTGTTTGTACAATTGTATCTTGAGAAATGAATGGCTTAGTACAGTTGCACCAATTTATTTGGTTTTACAATTGGAGAAATGGGGGGTGTTTGTTTTCAACCGATTAATGACAGTGGTACTCGCCAAATAACGCTTTAAAGACCATTCTGTATCTTTTTTAGATGCACTCACGCTAAATTTATAGATGGTGATGCGTAGCAAATAGGCACTTCGTTACAATGCTATTTGTGCTTCTAATGTCGACAAAAAAGTGGTTTTTCCTAGAAACACCAAAGGCCATTAATGAAAAAGGCAGCCATGAAGGACTGCCTAATGTATGAATGTATCGTGTTGCACAAGCGGTACTAAGCAAGGTGCTTTTAGGATGCGTTTGAAAACTACTTGTTACACAAACAATAACATGCAAACAATATACCTTTAAGGTGTTACCAACCTAAAGCCGTTACCATGAATGTTGACAATTTCAATTTTGGGGTCGTCTTTTAGGTATTTGCGCAATTTGGCAATGTATACATCCATACTGCGGCCATTGAAATAGGTATCGCTGCCCCATATTTTTTTGAGTGCTCTTTCTCGCGGTAATAAATCGTTCTTGTGCTCGGAAAGCATTTTCAGCAAATCGTTTTCCTTAGGCGACAAGGTTTGGGTTTGTCCGTTAAAAATCAGTTCTCTCAGTTTTGGATTAAAGTGGTAGGCGCCCAAATCAAATTCGATGTTTTCATTGATTCTGTTTTCCTCTTCGCCACGTTTTAATATTACTTTTATTTTTAACAATAAAACTTCACTATCAAAAGGCTTGGTAATGTAATCGTCGGCACCCAACTTGTATCCTTGAATAATGTCTTCTTTCATGGTTTTGGCGCTTAAAAAAAACAGGGGTACATCGGGGTCAATATCCCTAATTTCTTCTGCTAAGGTAAAGCCATCTACATGCGGCATCATTACATCAAGCAAGCACAGATCTACTTTTTCTCGTTGAAAGGCAGCCATTCCTAAACGCCCATCTCTCTCCAGAATAACCTCGTAATCATTTAGTTCTAGATAATTTTTTAGTACAATACCTAAATTGGTATCGTCTTCGCAAAGCAAAATTTTATATTTTTTTGTGTTTTCCATACTTGGTATGTTTTAGTTTTCAAATAAAGTCAATCTATTGTCAACTTTACCAAAACAATGCCGCAATCTTTTGTTAAAAGCAATATTTGGTAAGTTATTTGTTAAAGTTACGTGCTATTGCTTTACCGTAAGCTGTTAATCGTTTGTTGTTGTCCAAACCTATCATTAAGTAAAATGTGACAGACCCGAAAATGCTTTTAAGCATACTTAACCCCAATAAACTGAGTTCGATAAATAAAAACGCAAGCATTTGGATTGCATTGTTTGTTTGCAATTTCATGACGCACTTTTTTGGAAAAAAAATGCCCATTGGGGTATAAAACATGGCTATTGGGGGGAAAAGAAAGCCTATTGGGGTACAAATATTGCCTTTTGTGGTATAAATTTTGCCAAACGGGGTATAAAAACAGGCTATCGGGGGGAAAATAACTGCCTATCGGGGGGAAAACACACGCAAATCCATACAATAACAGCCGTATAACTAGCCCTTCCATTTGTTTTGCTTGGATAAATGGTATTTTACGTTCTAAAACATTGCATTGCCAAAATTGGGGCAGACGTGGTTAATCAATTCTACAAAAACTATTGCACAAAAACCAAACGTCCACAGCAAACAACGTACATCTGCTAGTGGCCATAGCGCAAAGGCACAAAAGCAGCAAACCATCATAACCTTCCGCTACTAACAAACGTTGATAATTAAAAAGGCTCATTTTTTTCAAATGCAATTCAGGTACATTATCTTAGACAATTAAAATATCCCCTATCATGTATTTTAATCGTCTTGGCTTTTACAATTCCGAATTGGTCACTTTTTATAAGCACTTGATGTTGCCCCGAATGATTGAAGAAAAAATGTTGGTACAACTGAGGCAAGGAAAAATCAATAAATGGTTTAGCGGAATAGGACAAGAAGCAATAGCAGTGGGTACAGCACTAGCATTAGAGACGGACGAATGGATATTGCCACTACATAGAAACCTAGGGGTTTTTACCACGCGTCAAATGCCCCTACACAAATTATTTTTACAATGGATGGGGGATGCCAAGGGTTACAGCAACGGAAGGGAAAGAAGCTTTCATTTTGGCAGTAAAGAACACCACATTTGTGGTATGATTTCGCACTTAGGGCCACAGTTGGCCGTGGCCGATGGCATTGCCCTAGCGCACCAATTAAAAAAAGAAAACAAAGTAGTGGTGGTCTTTTCCGGTGACGGCGGCACTAGTCAGGGCGATTTTCACGAAGCGCTCAACATTGCTTCGGTATGGAACTTGCCGGTAATATTTGTAGTTGAAAACAACGGCTATGCACTTAGCACACCTACTTCCCAACAATACGGCTGCATCAATATTGCCGACAAAGCAATTGGGTATGGCATACATGGTGTAACGATAGATGGCAACAATGTATTGCAGGTGTACGACACCATTAAACGCATCAAAAACTTTTGTTTGGCCGAACAAAGGCCCTATTTAATTGAATGTACCACCTTTCGGCTACGTGGCCACGAGGAAGGCAGCAATAACCAACAAGTACCCAAGCAACTATTGGAAACTTGGCAAAAAAAAGATCCCGTAAAATGTTACGAACAGTTTTTGGTAGCCGAAAAAGCCATTACCGAAATGGAAATTGCCGAAATTAGAAACAACATTAAACAATTGATAGAGCAAGAGTGGCAATTGGCAGAAAAAGGGGCATCGGCCACAACGGCCACCGCTACCGACGAACTAAAGTCGGTGTTGGCAAAACCGCAACCCGGCAGCAATGCAGTGCCTATCTTAAACAAACCGTCGGAAAACAGCAAATACAACCAATCGTTGCGCTTTGTAAATGCCATTCAACAAGCCTTGGAGCAAAGTATGCAATTGCATCCTAACCTAATACTCATGGGTCAAGATATTGCCGAATATGGTGGCGTGTTTAAAGTAACAGAAGGATTGTTTGAAAAATTTGGTGCCCATAGGGTACGCAATACACCGCTTTGCGAAAGTGGGGTTATTGGTGCAGCATTGGGATTAAGTATAGAAGGCTTTAAAACAGTGGTAGAAATGCAATTTGCTGACTTTGTAACCATGGGTTTTAATCAAATAGTTAACAATTTGGCTAAACTACATTATCGATGGGGGCAAAATGCCGATGTGGTTATCCGAATGCCAACCGGTGCCGGCGTGGGTGGAGGGCCTTTTCATAGCCAAAGTACCGAGGCTTGGTTTACCCGTGTACCGGGTTTACAAGTGGTATATCCCTCTTCTGCACACGATGCCAAAGGATTGCTGAATGCAGCCATTAATAACCCCAATCCGGTTTTGTTTTTTGAGCACAAAGCGCTCTATCGTAGCATCAGCGGTACGGTTAACCAAAGCTACTACCAAGTACCTATAGGGAAAGCATTTGTAGTAGCTGAAGGTACAGACTTTACCATTATTACCTACGGCATGGGCGTACATTGGGCTTTAGAGTACCAACAACAACATCCGGATTATAGCATACACGTACTTGATTTACGCACTTTATTACCATTAGACACTGCGGCAATTTATCAAGCCACCGAAAAAACCGGTCGTGTGCTTTTGTTGCAAGAAGACACACTGATAGGAGGTATTAGTAGCGAAATAGGCGCTTGGATTGCAGAAAATTGCTTCTCACTGTTAGATGCACCTTTAGTACGTTGTGCCTCGCTCGATACTCCTATACCATTTAACCAACAATTAGAAAACCAATTTTTGGCAAAAAGTAGACTACATAGTTGTGTACAAAAATTACTCAGCTTTTAAATGGGGAAATACAGATGTACTGTAGTGCCTTTGCCAATAGTGCTTTCTATTGAAATAGTACCTTTCAATAGTGCTATAAAATCTTGTGCCAATAACAAGCCCAAACCACTACCTTTTTCTTCTTTAGTGCCAATAGTGGTTTTAGATAGTTTTTTGTTCAGCAGGTTATCAATTGCGGCCTCGCTCATACCAATTCCCGTGTCGCTAACACTTAGGTGAATTAAGTTATTTTCGATGTTGCCATTTAGGGTAATACAACCGTTTTCGGTGAATTTAAGCGCATTGGTAACCAAATTGCGTAACACAAACAGCAACATACTAGGGTTGGTATACACCATTAATTGTTGGTGGATATTGTTGATAATTGTATTGTTTTTAAAATTGGCGGTTAAATGAAAACTAGGTATTTCGGTGGCTACCAATTCGTAAAGATTGGTAGCTATTTTGTTTTTGTTTACAGTGCCCAATATTTGTTCGCTGCCCCAATCCACCAAATTATTCAACAAATTAAGTGTGGTAGTTACTTGGCTTTGCAATTCGCCAACAATCATTTGCCGCTCTGCTTTACTAAAATCATCTAAATCCATTTCCAATGCTTGCCGTATGCTTGCTAACGGACTACGTACGTCGTGGGCAATAATCGACAACATTTTTTGCTGTATTTTATTTTGTTGTTCAATATGCTTTTTTTGTTCTTCTATTTCCTTGTTCTTTACTTTCAGCTCTATCATGCGTATAATCTGATTGCTCAGCACGCGCAACGCATAGGCTTGTTCTTCATTAATGCTATTGGGTTTTCGGTCAATGACACATAGCGAACCAAGCTTATAACCATTACTTGTAACCAAGGGCACGCCAGCATAAAACCGAATATTGGGTGCTGTAGTTACCAATGGATTGTCAAAAAATCGTTCATCTAAATGTGCGTCGGGCACTTGCAACAAATCATTTTCTTGCGTTAACATATGCGCACAAAAGGATACATTTCTCGACGTTTCATTTGCATCTAAACCACACTTGGCTTTAAACCATTGCCGATGCACATCCACCAACGAAATGAGTGAAATAGGAACTTTGCAAATTTGCGAGGCCAAAGCCACTATTTCATCGTATTGGTTTTCGGCTTCGGTATCCAATATTTCTAACCTATAAAGTTCTTGCAAACGTGCTTGTTCATCTGCTGGCAAGGGTGGCGGCATCATACAATTGGTATTTTAATATGGTAGCAAGATAATTATAACGTTGCAATAATACAATAACTTATTTCTAACTAATGACTAATAATTAACGTACAACTTACTATTTAATGCCATTTAGCGGATATGAGCTTCTACAAATTAGGTAACGGTTGCTTACGCCAAAAACCGCAACAGAAGGTGCAATAAACTGGATGAATTTGGCAATTTTGTTATGAGAACGCCCAGAATGCGGCAGTTGTGTACAAAGCAAAGGCCATTACTCTTGAAAGGTAATGGCCTTTGTTATAGCATGTTGTTACCTAAAAAAAGTTACTTAGATTCCCAAGCTTCTAATACCTGAGCTGTATGGTTTTTGGTATCGGGCTTACTAATTATTTTGCGGATAATGCCCAATTCATCTATTAAAAAAGTGGTTCGGGTAGTGCCCATGTAGGTTTTTCCCATAAACTTTTTTTCGCCCCACAAATTGTAAACGTCCACAATTTTTTTGTCTTCGTCGGCTACCAACGGAAAAGGCAAAGCAAACTTTTCTTCAAATTTTTTGTGACTTTTTACACTATCGGTGCTTACGCCAATAATTTGAAACCCTTTTTCTAAAAGCACATCGTAATTTTCTTTTAAATTACATGCTTGTGCGGTACAACCCGGCGTATCGTCTTTCGGATAAAAATATAGAATCACTTTTTTACCTAAAAACTTTTTCAACGATATGTCGTTGCCATTTTGATCTACCCCTTTAAACTGAGGCGCTTTGCTACCCTCTTTTAATACTGCCATAAATTTCAACTTTTTTAAAAATGGAACAGGTTAATAACAAGCTTCGTCATCCTTTTGTTTAGGCCTGTATTGTGCTGCGCAGCGGTGAATATAAGGTATTACTAATAAAATTTAGTTTTTAAGTCCGATTCTTCTCTGTAAAATGGTAACAATAGTATAGCCTGCATCACTTACATTTGCACAATTTTATTTTTTATACTATGCCAAAAGACAACTCTATTAAGTCGGTACTCATTATTGGTTCGGGTCCAATTATCATTGGTCAGGCCTGCGAATTTGATTATTCTGGTTCTCAAGCTGCACGCAGTTTGAGAGAAGAAGGTATTGAAGTAATACTCATCAATAGCAACCCGGCTACCATTATGACCGATCCTATGATGGCCGACAAAGTGTATTTATTGCCATTAACGGTAGAAAGTATTGAGCAAATTTTGCAAGAAAACAATATCGATGCCGTGCTACCTACTATGGGTGGTCAAACTGCTTTAAACCTTTGTAAGGAAGCAGACGAATTAGGTATTTGGGAAAAATACAACTGTAGAATGATTGGCGTAGATGTTGCCGCAATTGATACCGCCGAAGACCGCGAACAATTTCGCCAACTCATGGTTAAAATTGGCGTTGCAGTAGCACCTAGCCATGTAGCCAATAGCTTTTTGGAAGGTAAAGAATATGCCCAACAAATCGGATTTCCACTAGTGATTCGCTCTTCTTTTACCCTAGGTGGTAGCGGAGGCGGTTTTGTACACGACAAAAGTGAACTAGACGAAGCTTTAAAACGTGGCCTTGAAGCCTCTCCAATACACGAAGTTTTGGTAGAAAAAGCAGTATTGGGCTGGAAAGAATACGAATTGGAATTGCTTCGCGATACAAACGATAACGTAGTCATTATTTGTACCGTAGAAAACCTAGACCCTATGGGCGTACATACCGGCGATAGCATAACCGTAGCACCGGCTATGACACTAAGCGATACGGCCTTTCAAAATATGCGTAACCAAGCCATTTTAATGATGCGTAGCCTAGGCAACTTTGCCGGCGGTTGCAATGTTCAATTTGCACTCAATCCAGCTACTGAAGAACTCATTGCCGTAGAAATCAATCCGCGTGTGAGTCGCTCATCTGCATTAGCAAGTAAAGCTACGGGCTACCCAATTGCCAAAATTGCTGCCAAACTTGCTATCGGATACTCGCTCGATGAACTCAAAAACCAAATTACCAAAACCACTTCAGCTTATTTTGAACCAGCACTCGATTATGTAATTGTAAAAGTGCCCCGTTGGAATTTTGATAAATTCAAAGGAGCTAACGATACACTCGGTCTGCAAATGAAAAGCGTTGGCGAAGTAATGGCAATTGGCCGCAGCTTTACCGAAGCACTACAAAAAGCATGTCAAAGTTTGGAAAATGATGCACTTGGCTTAGGCTACTATGGTAAAAGCTTAATGAAAGGCGAACACATTTTGGAATATATCAAAACACCCAAATGGGATCGTATTTTCCGTATCAAAGATGCATTGATGCAGGGCATTACCGTAAAATCAATTGCGCAAGCCACAGGTATCGACCGCTGGTTTTTGTACCAAATACAAAAAATTTGCACTATTGAAAAAGAAATCTCTCATTATCATTTAGAAACGCTACCGCTCGAAGTGTTGAAAGAAGCCAAAAAGAACGGTTTCGGCGATGAGCAAATATCTAAAATATTGCAAGGCAATTGCACCGAAGATATGGTGTACGAACATCGAAAAGCATTAGGTATTCAACGTGTTTACAAAATGGTAGATACTTGTAGTGCTGAGTTTGAGGCCAAAACCCCCTACTTCTACAGTTCGTTCGAAAACTAATTATACTGATTAACCATCTTTGCGCAGCCCTTCATTTACCCAAAAATGAAGGGCTTTTTTATTTCCCCGCTACATTTTACAAACCACACGGCTACACGGTAGCCTTATTTAGGGTATGAGCCAAGCGCTAAATACACCAATGTAGCAGCATTGGCGTTGGCACCATTCAACTGTATCCATTCTTGTCAGCTTATCCCAAATAGGGTTTTAACTTGCAAAAAATGCATTTTATATTGTTTTTTTCTAAAAAAATAGTATATTTATACTTGTTTTTCTAAAAATTTAGAAATTGTTTCATAGGTAGATACATCAACTGTACACACTGTTGCATCCGATATACCTATTTAAAAATATTTACCACCAAACAAACAATATGACAAGGGAAGAAAAATTTATGCAACAAGCCATTGAATTATCGCACAATGGCATGAACAACAATGAGGGCGGCCCTTTTGGCTGTATTGTGGTAAAAGGCAACGAAATTGTTGGCAAAGGCAATAACAAAGTAACTTCCACTAACGACCCCACCGCACATGCCGAGGTAACGGCTATACGCGATGCTTGCAAAAATTTGAATACTTTTCAGTTAGAAGACTGCGAAATATACACTTCGTGCGAGCCCTGCCCTATGTGCTTGGGTGCTATTTATTGGGCACGCCCCAAAGTGGTGTATTTTGCCAATACCCGAACCGATGCCGCAAATATTGGTTTTGACGACTCCATGATATACGATGAAATGGCGGCCCCTATTCACGAACGCAAAATCCCTATTTTACCAATTGGCAGAAACGAAGCCATCAAGGTTTTTGAAGCTTGGCAAAACAAGCAAGACAAAACGGAATATTAGCCTCTATTTCACGCCAAAGCAATTACTGCTCGCTTTTAGCACATCGAAATGGTGTGCCGCAGCCTGTTATTTTGATTATTGTGCGCACAATAATCAAAAATCGTGTTAGTGATTGGCCACACTTCTAGTTGTGCTTATTTTTTACCAAAATAATTTCGGCGGCTATACTTACTGCAATTTCTTCAGGTGTTTGGCTATAAATGGGTAAGCCAATAGGTGCACTTAAGTAATTGCGCACATTTCCAATCAGCCCATCCGCCTCCAATTCATTAAGCAAGCGCATTATTTTGTTTTTACTTCCAAGCATTCCCAAATAAGCCAATTGCTTATGGCTTACCGCTTGAAGTGCCACTGCATCGGTACGGTAGCCAAACGTCATGAGTACTACATAATGATTGCTGCCATCCGGTATCAATGAACCTATTTCGCTGTATTGGTTTACAATAGCTATTTCGTGAGCAAAATGGTTTTGTTGCAATGTGTTTAAATGCGGTCGTTCTTCAATTACCTGAACATAAAAACCAAGCTTGTGCATCAATTCCGAAAAGGCCAAAGCACAATGCCCTCCTCCAACAATAAACACTTTGTTTTGGTGGCCTATTTTTTCGGTAAATACAAAATTGTCTTCGCTGTCAAATTCAAACGAGTATTGCGCTTGGGGCATACTTGTTGCATCAAACGCAATGCCTTTTGGAGTAATTGTTAACCTACCATGCTTGTGTTGTTGCAAGGTGTTTACTATTTGACTAACCGTTATTAAGTCGCAAGGCTGTAATCTATACATATACACACTTTGCTCGCCACTACATATCATGCCGCTTTGGTTTTTGGCCGCAGCTTTATCATGTATTTGTTGATAGTACGCTTGTGTGGTTGTTCCTGTAGCCAAATGGTGTTTTGCCACTTCTACCAATTTGTGTTCCATCATACCACCACCAATAGAACCACACATATTGCCCGATGCCGTTACGGCCATACCAAATCCTTGTCGTCCCGGGCTACTGCCAATACTTTCCAATACATACAAGAGTACTACCGGTTCGGCTAAGGTTAATTGCCGCTCAATAAATTGCCACAACAAACGTTGTTTGTGCATCATACATTACTGATTATAGGCATTTGCTTTTTCAGGATATAGTGCTAGCAACACTTTTTCGGGTGTAAAAGGTGCGTCAAATGCCGGACAACTTAACGGATTGAAGCTGCGAATAGCATTCCGAATAGCAAAATAAGTGCCTATGCCATACATCAATGGTGGTTCGCCAACGGCTTTCGATTTGAAAATAGCTAGATTATCCTGAACAGTTTCTAAGAATGTAATATCAATGACCGATGGAACGGAATATATGTCGGGAACTTTATACGTAGATAGTGCGTTGGAGCGCAATTTACCTGCCGCATCATATACCACCTCTTCCATCGTCATCCAACCAATTCCTTGTACCAATCCTCCTTCAATCTGCCCTCTATCAATCAACGGATTCATACTAGTACCAAAATCGTGCACCAATTGCACTGCATCTATAGTATAAGTGCCTCGCAAACAATCTAGTGTAACGGTAGTAATGGCTGTTCCATATACATGGTATGCAAATGGATGTCCTTTTTCCTTGGTTTTATCGAAATGAATTTCCGGGGTGGCATAATGTCCGTGTTCCGACAAACTGATGCGTTTGTTGTGCGTGGTTATTACTAATTTTTCCCAACTAAGATCCGTGGGTTCACCATTGGCATACACAATTTCGTTAACAATAGTAATGGTTTCGGGCAGCACATTGAGTTCAGCGGCGGCTACATTTTTCAATCGGTCTAATAATGCTTCACAAGCAATTTGCGTAGCCTTACCATTCAAATCGGCGGTGGCACTAGCCGCAGATGGCGATGTATTGGCTATACGATACGTATTGGTACTATTTACTTTAATCCTGCTAGTGTTAACAGACAAAATATGTGCAGCAACTTGTAGTATCTTGGTGTTAACACCTTGTCCCATTTCTACGGCACCGGTACTTATAACAATACTACCATCGGTATATATATGCACCAAGGCCCTTGCTTGGTTCATTAAGGTATTGGTGAAAGAAATTCCAAAGCAAATGGGCATGAGCGATAAACCTTTTTTCAACCATTTATTGTTTTGATTAAATTGGTTTATTTGAGCTTCCAATTCCGCTAATTGATAGGTTGCTACCGCTTTTTCCCAACATGGAATGGCTTCGCTCACTACTTTTTGTCCATAAGGAAGTTCATTACCTGTTTGCAATAAATTTTTGGACTGAATGATTTTGGCATCCACCCCTAATTGTTCGGCAGCTTGTACTATTGCGGCTTCTATTACAAACATTCCTTGCGGTCCTCCAAACCCTCTAAAAGCGGTATTGGGGGGTAAATGGGTTTTGCAACTAATAGCCGTAGCGGTTACATTGGGTATATAATAACTATTGGTACAGTGAAAAAGTGTTCGTTCTAAAATTGCTGGCGACAAGTCGGCTGCGGCACCTGAATTTTGGTAAAAAGTAGCTTCGTAAGCCAAAATGGAAAAATCGCTGCTGAGCCCTATTTTGTAATCGGTAGTATAGGGATTCCGTTTGCCGGTCATGCGCATATCTTCCATTCTGTGCAACGAATATTTTACCGGCCTTTTGGTTACCAATGCACCCAAAGCACACAAAGCTGCCCAAGTATTGGCTTGGTCTTCTTTACCCCCAAATCCACCGCCTAACCTAGTAACATCAATTTCTATTTGGTGCATGGGTAGGCCGGTAACTTTGCTTACGGCACGCTGTACGGCCGTTGGTCCTTGGGTAGAGGAATAAATTTTTAGTCCCCCTTGTTCGGCAGGTAGTGCATAAGCACCTTGTGTTTCTATGTATAAGTGTTCTTGCCCATTGGTGTTGGCTACGCCTTCAAAAATGTAAGCACATTGCTGCCAAGCATCCTCGGTATTGCCAAGCACAAATTTTCGGGAAGGAATGGTTAAACTACCTTTGGCAAATGCCTCTCTAGGATTCGTGATAACAGGCAGTGGTGTTATTTGTACCGATATTTTTTTTACCGCCTTTCTCGCTATTTCATCCGATTCGGCTAGTACCAATGCTATCGGCATACCACAAAAATGTACATGGTGTTCGGCAAACAATGGTTCGTCGGGAATAATGCCGCCTATTTGATTTTGTCCGGTAATATCTTTATAGGTAAGAATGCGTACTACACCGACCATTTTTTCCGCTTCGGTAATATCTACATGTTCAATAATGCCATGTGCTATTTGCGAATCAAAGCAAGCTGCATACAAGGTACCTTGCACTACAGGTATATCGTCTAAATAAACCGATTCGCCACGGGTATGACTATAACTATCTATATTTTTCATACAAAGTTAATTTTGGGTACGCTACTACAACTGCGGAAATAATTTTATAAAATGGGCTTCAATCAATTGATCCAACAAAAGCCGTTTATAAGCAACACTTCCTCGCACATCGCCAATAGGAGCAATTTCGGTTTGGGCTAGTGCACATACCTCATTGAGTAGTTGCCTGCTTGGTACTTTGCCTTCCATATACGCACTAGTTTTGGGCAAAAATGCCGGCACGGGAGCCACCCCACCTGCCGATAATCCGGCTTTTGCAATAGTGCCATCGCTTTGTAAATGCAAGCAAATAGCCGTATTTACGCTAGCAATATCAAGGTGTGTTCGTTTACAAACTTTCTCAAAATTTACTTTGGTTTGTGCATCGGGTAGTTGAAAAAATATTCTTTCTACGTATTCATCGGGTTGTTTATCTAACTGCTTATAGCCTTTATACAATTTTCGTAGGGGTAGCTGACGAGCTTGCGTATTACCCATAGAAGCAAATTGCAATTGTGCATCGAGTGCCAAAAACAAAATACTAAAATCGCCAATAGGCGATGCATTGATAAAATTACCGGCTAGGGTAGCCATATTCCTGATTGGCGTAGACGATACTAATTTAATAACGGCCTGCCATTCTTCAAAATAGGCTTTAAAAATGGGAGACTCCGCTATATCGGTTACGGTAGTGCTACTTCCCAAAAAGCACAAATCGTTTACCTGTGCTATTTCGCTCAAATGGCTTTCGCGTTGTGCAAAATACAAATCGTTTCTTTCCGTCATGCTATCGTGCTTTTGCACATATAAGTCGGTTCCTCCCCCCACAATGCTCATTGGTGACGCAGGGTTATTGGGCACAACCGACAATTCGGTTTGTAGCGCCATTAATTTATCGGGTATTTGTTTAAAATACTCAGGTAGTATTTGGTTATTAACGGCAAAATCTACTGCGCTTTCCTGTTGGCGAGTGGTCAACTTGTTGGCAATAGTACCAATAGCCCGCTCAATAGATTTGTATCCGGTACAACGACAAATATTGCCATTAACCGCATCAATACCCTGTTCGTATGTGGGTTCCTCATTGGCCTGCAAGCAAAAACCTGCAAGCGACACCATAAAGCCGGGCGTACAAAATCCGCATTGCGATGCCCCTTCGTTACTAAAAGCTTGCTGTATAAAGTTAAGCCCTTGTATATTGGTACCTTCAACAGTTACAATATGTTTGCCTTGTGCATTACCAATGGGCATTAAACAAGAAGTGGCCGACCTATACACCACTTGTCCCTGCGTATTGAGGCTACCTACCAAAACAGTACAAGCACCACAATCGCCTTCTCTACAGCCAATTTTGGTACCATGTAGGTGTTGATGATACCGCACAAAATCTAGCAATAACGTACCGGCGGGTAGTAACGTACTTACGATATTGTTGTTCAATAAAAACTTTATCACAGCCAACTAATTTTAAGCATTTAGAAATGTGGTTGTAGTAATGATACCAGCACAATAGCCCTGTGGCATCTTCGTTGCGTCGCAATCCTTTCATCTTCCTGTTCGCTTGGCAACATTTTAGCCCAATACATTAGTTACCGTGTATGCATCATTAATACTACAGGCTTACACGGTTTTTGGTAGGTAGGTTGCCCAAAACCGTTTCATTATGCGCTACGCCTACCTTCTAATATTTTGTAAAAAGATCGGCTGCGTATTTCGTCAATGGTTAGTCCTGTAGCCAAAGCTTCGTCTTCTGTTATTGCACCACAATTCATGGCTTTTAAAAAGAAGTTGAGCAAGCCCTGACCCGTAGCAGCGTCGTCAAAAATGTCGCCTGTTAGGGTAGATATTGCGGCCCTGTCTACAAATGTTTTTAACCGAAATACGGCATCATCGTAGCTACTTAGGAAAAAATGGTAGGTAGCAGCATAGCGCATAGGCAATTGGGCAGGATTCAAATCCCAACCTTGATAAAATCCATTAATCAGTGAGTGGGTGGTATGGTTAAAGCCAATACGCCAAGCATTATGAACCGATTCGCGATTTTCGTTCAACTGTTCAAATGTTAAGTTGTCGCCACGATGTGGGCCAATTGGCATAACATTGGTTGCGCCATCGCTCAAGAAAATGCCGGTACCGCCTAGTGCTACTTTGGTCATGTGGTGAGCAAAATCGCATACTTGGTGTGCCATTGTTTGGTATTTGGCCGTAATGCCGCAGCTAGCTGTATAGTCGTAGGTACCAAAATGTGCAGCAATACAGCGCCCTTCGCTTGCCCTGATAATGCGCATCAGCGGGTTACGCCCTTCGTCGTCCATGACTATTTGGGTTGCTTCTACCATGGTTTCCATTTTCAATGTACCATTGGGTAAACCAAATTGCTGTTCAATGATTTCGAATAAACGAATAAGGGTTATCACCTGCTCGGGAATGGTTACTTTGGGCAGCATGACCACAAAATTATTGGGCAATACGCCATTGGTAGCTGTTAGCAAAGTGGTTAAAAACAAATCGAGTGTTCGTACACCACGCTCTTTTAAATCTTCGGTAAAGGGTTTAATACGAATGCCAATAAAGGGCGAAATGGTGTTGTTTTTCATACCAAGTGCCAATTCTTGAGCGGCTTGAATAGCGGTGGCATCTTCTTCTTCATTTGGACGATTGCCAAAGCCGTCTTCAAAATCTATTCTAAAATCTTCCACCGGCTCGGTAGTTAATTTGGCTACTATCTTTTGGTAAATAGAGTAGGGTAGCCAAGCGGCTTCGTGTTTGCGCTGTTCGGGCGTTAAGGTTGCCAATTTTTGTGACAAGTAAGTAATGTCTTTCTCTAAAGTTGGCAAGTACTGATGGCCTTCTAACTTTAGCGCTTTGGCCAAAACCACAAAATTGGGGGCATAGGTTTGTAAATTTTTCAGTGCAATACCGCCCATTTTTTGGGTAGTATCACTTTTAAACAAATTGGCACCACCATACACGGTATGCACTGCCTGACGGTCGGGCTTATCGCCTGGGTATGTTTTTTGAAACCGTAAATTGGCTTCTTGTAAGCTACTCAGTAAGGCCTCTTTGGCCGACTCGGAAATAGATAATTTCATAAAATATTATTTTTTATTGCAATTAAGAACCTCGATAGGTGCTGTATCCGTAAGGATTGAGCAACAAAGGCACATGGTAATGGCTATTGCTTTGTATATTGAAAACAATTTCTACATAAGGATAAAAAGTAGCTAGCCCCATTTGCTGAAAATAGGCTTCGGTTTTAAACAACAGTTTGTAATGACCCAAGGCCAATAGAAGATTGGAAGGTAGCAAATTGGGAATGCGTCCGTCGGCATTGGTATGTCCTGCGGCTATTTCGTTCCAATCGGAACCGTGTTGTTGATACAATACTACAGCTACATTAGGGGCGGGTTTACCAATAGTGGTATCTAAAATATGGGTAGTTAGTTGGCTCATGATACTAGTTTTTGTAAGCGCAAACGCGTAATTTTTTGTTGTTCCTGCATGGCTATTTTTAGTTCGGTAGTAAGATCGTTGGGTAGTCGTTCTTGCAACAATTGCAGCATTTCGCCGGCCGATTTTCCTGTTGCACAAACGATAAAGATGAAACCAAACTTTTCTTCGTACAAAGTATTGCCCTTGGCTAATGCTTCAATAACTTGGGTAGTGGCTTCGGCTACTGCGCTTTGTTCCCCGGCAGCCCAATGTGCCGTGTTGGCAAACTTTTTTTGCAAGGAGGCCACATCGCCAATTTTGGGATGATGGGTAAATGCTTCAAGCCAATCGGCAGGGGCTGTTTGTTGCCATAAATTATCGGCCAACTGCAACAACATTTCTACCGACGTAAATGGTGCATACTGCACCATTGCATTCACCCAAGCCGTGGCCCCGCAGCATTGGGTAAACGACTGCCTCAATTCCGAAACAGCTAATCCATTTAATTGTTCTAAAGTCATAATGTATTGAAAATTGAAAAGCGTTATGTTGTTGATGCTGCTACAAGTTAACCAAGCTGAGATTATAGCCCCGATTGCAGCGGATACCCCACAGACGGCCACCTTGCAAAGGTGCCGGCGAGGAGTATGAGCGAAAAGCGGGACTGTAGTTGAAAAGACTGGTGAACGATGGGCTCCTAATCATACTCCTACACCACAGTTGGGAATCGGTTAATGTTTTTATAGTATATATAAACAGCTGGTTCTTTTCCCATAGCGGTAAACCATTGTTGGCAATAAGGAGCCATCCAAATGGAATCGCCTTTTTTAATTGGATACCATTGATGGTCGAGCATATACACGCCTTGTCCTTGTAAATACAGTAGCCCATGTTCCATGATGTGTGTTTCTACCATAGGCAAGTGGCCACCGCTATCGTAGGTGAAAATATTCACTGCCATGTCGAAGCGCAAATCGTCGGGCAACAATACTTGCAGTCGCAACGCCGGATCGCCCAAATATTCGGGAGCAGGTACTGTGGCAGCATCTCCAAACAATACAGGCGGATTTTCTACACCCGATAGCGGTTCAAACACCTTGTGAAAAGTAAGTATTTGCGTTCCTTCCACTACATCGGTAAATGCATAGGTGTGCTCTATAGGCACATAT
>JACCDS012181998.1_pt1 | contig 28100 bp, 15 predicted proteins | sample 7446441 | NCBI WGS metagenome assembly JACCDS01 (sample SAMN15323445, study PRJNA562643) | freshwater metagenome | isolation source: river surface water | place: USA:Blue River Watershed | collected 2017-08-17 | reverse complement strand
CCGCTTCTTTAATCGCTTGGTGGGCATGTCACCCACTGAGTATCGAAAACAGAACATGAATAAAGAGGTGAAGATAGCGTAGGTAAAAAAGAAAGCCGGCAACTATGCCGGCTTATTTTTTCATTTGTTCGCGCCAAACTTAGCGCGTAAATTTCATCCTAATCTCGCAATCCGTTTGGCGTTCGGGAATGACGTATTGCCCTCCGTTAAGCACGCCACCGCAACCACCCAAAAGAAGCGCCCCGCCAAAGACAACGCTGAAAAACGCCGACGATAATAATTTCATGTTTATTCCATAATAAGATTTCATCAATGAAAACTTTCCCCTGATTATTCCAATACCCGTCAGGGGGCGCACAGAATAACATTTATGCCATTAATATTTGTCGCCCGGTTTTCATCCAGGTTATTCAGAGAGTGGTATCCGCCAAACATTGCGCTCTTTATCAATGATTCCATTCATCTTTTGAACAACGACTTTATCGACGATTGTCAGCCCAGTCGCAGCCATAGCATCAAAAGTATCTATGCCATTATTGGGAAAGTTTTTCCGGGTGCGATGAATATTGAAACGGTTGGAGAATGTTTTACCAAAAGCCTGTTCAATTTTATCTTTACCGACGATAAAACCGAGCAGCCCGCCCCAGGTCGCCGTTGGGTTATCAGAATCCCAGCCTGCCAGTGCGCCGATTTTTATCGTCGCTTTTAAATCACCTTCGCCGTAAAAAAGACTGATTAAACTGGACGCAAAATTAATTCCGGCTGCAAAACATCCATTGCAATAGAGCTTGCGGGAGGTGAGCGTATAACCATCCAATTGCTCTACCTGGTAGCGCTGATAAATTGCATCGCGCGCCTGCTCCCAAGGCACGCCCGATTCATACTGTTGTTTAACAAAATCGTACATAGCTGCAGGGTATTGCCCCTCCGGTAAATAGCGCCGCGCCTCCTGTGCGAGCCAATGTACTTTTTGCGCAGGCGTTAACGCGGGATCAACGCGCGCGGCAAGCGAATAGATAACAACATAGAAACGTGCAATGTCAGCGGCTTCTTTGTCTGCCACTGTGCGTATGGGCAAATCAGCGAGTTGCAGCGCAACATCGGCGCGCGTTGGCGCAAAAAAACCAAAAATCTCTGTGGTTAATTGCGCATCAATCATATCGAAATGAGGATTAAGCGGCAGGCTTCCCGTTGCTGGAGGCAATATACCCTGCTGCATTAGATCCATCGCACGTTGATTGGAAATCCAGAGGAAATTTTCAGAGTTTCCTTCCGGATCTTTACCAAAGGGTGTGGGCTCCTGGGCAGAATAAATGTGTGTTAACCAGGCATTGCGTATTTGCTCTGGGCTAAGCAGCACCGATTCACTTTGCGCTAGTGCGGTTTGATAAATATATTCAATATCCGTATCGTCATCCGCCCCCCAAATGCCGTCCGGACCCACTGTCACAAAGTCGATGTTCGCCGAGAGATTACTCGGAATACCTTGCCCCCAGATACTGGGTTGATCCGGTTTACCCCAATCAGCGCGCGTATAAAACGGACCTGTTTTGATATCGCCGAGATTGCCAACTTTATCCATTTCCGTCACCAAACCAGTCCAGTTAGCTATGCATTGCCCCAACCAAAAACCGTACAGTGAGTCCAAATACTGAGTGCGAGAAATTTCAATATAGCGATCACTTGATAATGTTGACCCAGTATGTGAAGACTGACTCGCACATCCCACTAACGCAACTAACAAACACAGTGCTCGTAGAGTCACAATTGATGCTCCCAAAAAAAACGGCTGCAATTTTGCAATTGCAGCCGTTAATAGTTATTTCGTTGAAATTACTGTTTTTCTACCAAACGCACGTTATCAAACACCACATCAATGGCACCGGACGGCTCCATTACAAATAGATTGGTAATCGAGTTGAGTTTGGCAATGCCTGGACAGCAGGAAACTGAATTGCCGTTATCAATTAAATCGGCAACACCGATACGGTATTCGGTCCAGACTCCATCCGCCGGTAAAGGCACAGTAACATCGCTCACGTTAGGCCAGCCGCTGTCCATTTTTATCAATAACTTAGTGTCAGCTGCTTTGCTATTTACTTTGAAATCAAATACCAATTCACCTTTGGCGGACCAGTGATTTAAATTGGCCGGACCACTGATCACGTTGAAAAACACATTGCCATCGGGCCCGGTTTTTACCACCTTAAATACTTTCCCATGAGCACCGTCGTCAACTTCAGATGAGCTGATTTGACCAGAAGGATTATAGCTTTGCACTTGTAACCCGGATGCAATACTCGTGTCATACAAAGTAAACAACGGCAACTTGGCAAATTCATCAACACCGCTACTGGCTTTACCTTCAATGCGCACATTGTCGAACGAAACATTCATCGCTGCAGACGGATCAACCACAAAGGTATTTACGATAGAGGCCAAGGTCGCTTTACCCGCTGCCAATGAATTACCGTTATCCAATAAATCATCGAGAGTGATGCGATATTCTTTCCACACACCCAAATCGGTAACTGGTACGCTCACGTCGCTCACTGCAGGCCAGCCACTATCGAGCTTAACCAAAAGTTTTGCACCGTCTGCTTTGCTATTTACTTTGTAATCAAAAATTAATTCGCTATCACCTGACCAACCACGCATATCGGTTGGATCGCCAGCGACCTTAAAATAGGCGTTGCCGTTTGCGCCGGTTTTAACAATGTTCCACACATCGCCGCGTCCGCTTTCAGCAATTTCCGAATGGCTAATGACGCCGTCAGGGTTGTAGGAATCAAAACTCAGCCCCCCAGCCAAATCGTTATCGAACATGGTGAATAACGGCGGCCCTGGCAATTTCACAGCGCCAATTACCGGGCGTTGATGACCGGCAACCAATTCAGCATTCGCACCAATAGTCGCGCAGCCTTTACCGGTAGATGGATTGGCGCTGCATTGATAGACGCGCACAAAATCCACCAACATTTTTTGTGGGAAAACTGATTCGTCTACACCTTTATTATTGACGTTACCGGCCCAATTGCCTCCCACCGCTAAATTGAGCAGCAGATGAAATTTGGAGAAGCGATCAAAAGGCGCACCAACGGGAGCATCTTTTAACACACCATCTTGCATGTACTGGCCATACCAACCGGTTTCGCGTTGAGTTGCAAAATGAACATCATCTACATACCAACGAATTTCACCCTCTTCCCACTCAACCGCGTAAGTGTGGAAATCATCTGCCGGGTTGGCATTATTCGGTAATAAATAATCTGCACCCGAGTTAACATTGCCCGGCCAGTTGCGGCCAAAATGTAAAGTCCCGTGCACATGAGCTTCCGGCGCACTGCCATTAGTAACGACTTTTAAATTCACCGCTTCCATAATGTCGATTTCGCCACTGGAGGCCCAGCTGCCGTAAGGTGAATTAGTCGGCAACATCCAAATCGCGGGCCAGGTGCCTTGGCCAGCAGGTAATTTCGCACGAATTTCAAAGCGACCAAAAGTCCACTCTTTAATATTTTTGGTGCGTAACCGCGCCGAGGTGTAGGGTAAGGTTTTTGTGGTGGGGCTTTCACCTTCGGGCGAATCCGAACCGGTAAAGTCCTCGCGTTGGGCGACAATATTTAACACACCATCAGCCACAAATGAGTTGGCTGGGCGATCGGTGTAACACTGCTGTTCATTATTACCGCCGCCCCAACAATTTTTTTCGAAACCCCATTTGCCCATATCGATTGTGGTGCCGTTAAATTCGTCACTCCACACCAACTCCCAGGTGGGCGCGGCCGAACTCGCAGCACTGCTGGAACTCACCGCCGCACTCGACGCCAGTGAGCTGGATGCCGGTACACTGGAATTATTGCTGTTACCACCGCCGGAGCCGCCACAGCCCACCAGGCCAAGCAGCGCGATACCGAGCAGAGAATGAGATAAACCGGGTTTGAAGCCATATTCGTGATTTTTCATACTTACCTCTATTGTTATTGTAAAACCCTGGGATTTTGGAATTGCTGGTAAAAAAGAGCTGTAGTTATTATTTAGATCATTCGTTGAAAATTTTTCAAACATCGCGCTAAAAAAATCTCGGCGGAGCCTTTCACTGCGCCGAGATTTTTTTCAGAAATTATTCCGTACACGCAGGTGCAGTGGCATTTTTCTCAATACGAACGTTGTAGAGCGACACATCCAGACTGCCATCGGTACTGAGCATGAAAGGCGCAAGTACCATATCCAGTTTCACGCGTTTTTTCGCAAAGCATTCCAGCGCAATACTGACACTGGTCCACTCACCCAGAGGGGCAGCATTTAATTGCTCGGTCACTGGAATTTCCCCCGCACAATCACTGCCGCAGTACATACCCACACTCACTGCAGCGGTGGGTTTTGCATTCACTTTCATATCGAATACCAACGCGCCCTTGTTTTCTGCATAAACACTCAGATCCGAGCGCGTTGTTGAACCGAAAGTCACTGTCGCTTTAGCACTGCCGTTAAATTGCACACGGCGTGTATCTTCCTGCACTTGTTTATCCTGCGAGGTAACTTTCACGGCACCCAACTCGCCGCTGCTCGTGGTCACTGGCGCCATATTATTTACATGGTCCAGTAACACCAAGGTCCAGGGATTCATCACGCGTTGATTAAACACAGGCACCACATCCGGTGCCTGTGCAGCGACCAGTTGTGCAGCGGTTTCATCCAGCGCGGGTGTTTCGGTTTTATCGGCGTAAGTCAAACCAAAATCAAACGCAAATTGTGGTTTGTAATCAGCATCACCTTGGTTAAGCGGCGACTGCACAGGTGACGCAGGCCAGGAGAAAGGTAATTTACCTTTCACATCGTAATTCAAGGAACCGTCTGCTTTGGTGAGCAACACATCGGCAACCCCAACACCTTCGGAACCGGGTAACCAGACAACCGCAAAAGCATCAGACGCATTGATAAAATTATTAGCCCAGAGCGGGCGGCCAGTAATAAATAGCGAAACCACTTTAATGCCATCGGCCTTCAATTTTTTCAGCAGTGCCAAATTGGTTTCGCTTTTGTAGATCAACGTCCCAACATCGCCTTGCATTTCAGCGTAAGGGTCTTCACCAAATACCACGAACGCAACATCGGGTTTGGTTTTGTAATTGCCATCAACACTTAACTCAGCCGCACCACCCGCGGCGTTCGCCGCATCGGCAATGCCTTGATAAATAGAGGTGCCGCCGGGGAAGTCCGCATTGGTATTTCCAGTGCCCTGCCAGGTGATACTCCAGCCACCGGATTGTTTGCCGATATTGTCCGCGCCATCGCCCGCCACCAATATTTTGCTGTTGGCTTTTACCGGCAGAGTCTGCGCATTATTTTTTAACAATACGATGGATTCACGCACAGCCTGGCGCGCAACAGCGCGATGCGGAGCCGAGCCAATCACTTCGCGTTTTCCGGCGAGTTCGCGGGTAGAGGGTGCACCTTTCTCAAAGAGACCCGCGCGAATTTTCACACGCAAAATACGCGCAACGGCATCATCCAGACGCGCTTGCGATATTTCGCCGCTTTTCACTTGCGCCACAGTGTTGTGATACAACTCTTTCCAGTTACCTTCCGGCGCCATGAAAATATCCAGGCCGGCATTAATTGCTTGCGGGCAGCTCACCGGTGTACAACCCGACACAAATGCATGGCCATTCCAATCACCCACCACCAGACCATCAAAACCCATTTGGTTTTTTAATTGTTCAGTAAGCAGATATTGGTTGCCGTGCATCTTCACGCCCTGCCAACTGCTGAAGGAAGCCATGACAGTTTGCGCGCCGGCGGCCAGTGCCGTTTCATAACCCGCGTTATGGATTTTTACCAACTCGGCTTCGCTGATTTGCGCATCGCCGCGATCCTGCCCACCCTGGGTTCCGCCATCAGCCAGGAAATGTTTGGCCGTCGCAATGACATGCTGCTCACTGAGGAAATCCTTACCCGCAACGCCCTGCAAACCTTCCACCATTTTGCCGCCGTAGGATTTCACCACTGCAGGATCTTCAGAATAGGATTCATAGGTGCGGCCCCAACGATCATCTCGCACTACCGCGAGCGTGGGAGCAAAACTCCAATCAATACCCGTCACGGCAATTTCCGCACCGGTCGCCGCACCAATTTGTTGGATTAATTCGGGATTACGTGTTGCCCCCAAGCCGATGTTATGGGGGAAAAGGGTTGCGCCGATAATATTGTTATGGCCGTGAACGGCATCGGTACCCCAGATAATTGGAATCGCCACACGGCCATTTTCCGCGTTCATGGAGGCGTTATAAAAACCATCGGCTAGGGCTAACCAATCTTCCACTTTTGCGTGTTTATTTTCGCCCGGGTAAGACCCGCCGCCATTCAGAATTGAGCCCAGGTTGTACTCAATAACATCCGCCGGGGTTACATGGCGCAGTTCGGGCTGAATCAGTTGCCCTACTTTTTGCTCGGTGGTCATCTTGCCCAGCAGTTCAGTAATTTTTGCTTCTACGGCGGGATCTTTCTTGACCGCAAAGTCCAGCTTGGGCCACAGCGATGCAGGCGCATCCGCAACCGGGGCACTGACTTCAGTTGGAGTCGCTTCTGTCGATTTTTTACCGCAGCCCGTCAAAGCCGCCACCACCGCCAGACTGCAAAATGCCAATGCTGCGGATTTGTAAAGAAGGGGCATAAATTACCTCGCCGTAGAAATATTATTGTTGGATAGTCAGGTTGCTAATAATTTGTTGGTTGTTCACGTATCAGGTCCGCTACCACTCCAAATAGCAAAAATGCCCCCCGCATTCTCCTTCGAGGAAAGAATGTGGGGGGCAAAGCAAGGAGAGCTAACAAGCGTAATTCGGGTTGGCATATGTGTACCTAAACCACTCTTGCTAACACCCATGGGGACCTGACATCACCCAGGGGTTCAGTCCCAGTGAGAAAACGGATCACTGGCACACCGAACAGCGGCTCAACCACGGGCGCGCTATCCGGCTGACCGATACATAGTGGCATCGGAATCAAAAGGGTGTCGTCCCACTTTAATCAGCGGTGGAACATGGGGCTGTTCACTTTTGTGAGCGGGATTTTTTCATACGGCGTTCTGATAAATTTTGGCGTTTGAGCTAGTCGAACCTGCCTTTTTTTTCGTTTAAATAAAAAAGCCGGTTATTGGGTTATAACCGGCTTTGAGCAGACATTCACTTCAGGTGAAGGCGGGGAAAAACTAGATTTTCTGAAACCCGAACTCACGCACCTTGTTCAAGAGCGCTCGGTTCGTCGGCAAGTTGTTTATAAATGACTGGGTTTTTTTCATATTGGCGTTAAACAGTTCACCCGCTTTTTCACTGTTTGCTGCCGCTGCTCGCTTGGCCACCGATGAAATCTGTGTGTCAAACCCCATGCCGTAAAGCACGTATTGGTAGCTCGCCCAGGGAAACATTTCATCGCCGCGAATATCGTGTTTCCAGGGAACGTGATAACGCCAGAGGTCGAGTAATTCGCGCAGTCCATCCGGCTGGGTTGAGTCTGCCAAGTGATCGCGCCAGTAGTCGGTATCGCGTCGCTCACTCAATACATAGTGCAATTTCAGGAATTCAATGATGCGCTGCCAGTGATCAAAGAACTGCTGGTTAAAGCGTTTAGCCACAGTATCCATCACCGCGCGTGTTGCCGGTAGTTGTTCGGCGATCATTTGCGCCGACAATTCAATCAACACCAACGCCGTTGCTTCAAGCGGTTCAATGAAGCCCGCCGCTATACCCACACCCACACAGTTCTTGTGCCATAACACCTTGCGATAACCGGGGTTAAAGGTCAGCTTGCGCGGCATAATTTTTTCAGCGGCCGCCTTGCCGATAGCGGATTCAAGATAGTCCTGCAGATTTTTCAGCACCTGCTCATCACTGGTGTGCGCACTGGAAAAAACATGGCCGATCCCACGCCGCGTCGGCAGGCCAATATCCCAAATCCAGCCGCAATCCTGCGCGGTAGAAACCGTGCAGGATTGAATGGGCGATTCCGTTTCGCCATAAGGAATTTGCACCGCCAGGGCACTATCGTTAAACAACACCCGGCGCTCTTCGTTAAGCGGGATTTGGTAGTGCTCGCCTAACAACAACGAGGCAAAACCGGTGCAGTCGATAAATAAATCCGCAACCAGGTCACCATTCATCTTGGTGGAAATGGAGGCAATATCACCGTTTTCAGCGGAATTAATTTTTATGACGTGATCCTGAATATAAGTTACACCCAGTTTTTCAGTGCAGTGCTTTTTCAGGAAGTTGGAAAATTTACCCGCATCCAGATGATAGCCATAGTTACTGGCACCACCATACTCCGGGGAAGTAATTAATTTAGGTGCGAGATTACGATCTGAAATAAAGCGAATGGGGCAGACAGCATCGGAAAAATTCACTTGATCGCGATGCGCTAGCCATTGCTCCGCCAGATTAAAGTCGTTGCCGCCATCGGGCAGACTAAAAGGATGGTAGTAGGCGCCGCCGGCCGGCTTCAACCAATCGACAAACTTGGAGCCTTGCTTAAAGCTTGCATCGCATTCGCGAAAAAATTCTGTCTCCGACACACCAATTTTTTTCAGGGTAGAACGCATGGAAGGCCAGGTGCCTTCGCCCACACCGATAGTAGGCACGTCGGGTGATTCAACCAACACGAGTTCCAGGCCGTTATCTGGATCGACCAAATGCTCGGCCGCAATTACTCCTGCCGTTAACCAACCGGCAGAACCACCGCCGACAATCATTATTTTTTTAATTGGATTATTCATTTTCTGTTTGACCCGTAACCACTATGGCTGTGTAGTGGCTGGCATTATGCCCCAGGCCCACGCGGGGCGCACCCCTCGGATCATTGCTATCCGCTATCCCTAATCACCCGATGGCCGCTGCGACCACCCCACCCCCTTATTCCCCCGTACATCGTTCACCGATTTTGCCCAGTTTTAACCAACACAAAAGGTGGGACGATATTTTTTGCATTTAGGGTTACAACTCTCGCCCACGTCAAGGCCGAGCCTTACTGCTTGTTTTAGCTGTGGTTAGAGTGACGCAACAAGCAGTCAAGTTTGAACCCGCGAGAAATTTCTGGTGGGTTCGATCATCAGCCAGGAGGCTGATAACACTGGCGATGTAATTTGCATCGCCGCGAATATTCAACCGGATGCTGAATATTACGCGCGCATAATCAACCTAAACAATGAATGGGAATTTATATGAAATTAGTAAAATTAATCCTGGGTATCAGTATCTCGCTCGCGGGCAGCTTGGCCGCGAGTAGCTTTGCGCAATCAACCCAACCTTCGGGTTGCAGCTGGGTTAACACCGGCGTGCAAAACATTCCCTCTGGCGCGATTGTTACATCATCGTGCCAACTGAACGGCACTTCAATTGCGACACGCGAACAAAAACATCACCAGTACAATCCATCTACGTGCAGCATCACCTGGGTTGCATCGGGTTATGTGTCCAGCGGCGCTTGTGACAGTGCAGTTATTTTAAAATATGTCACTACCAGCACACCGAGCAGTTGTAATACCGGCGCCACATTAATAGTACAAACTGGACCTAATGGTTCATTAAATCCGAATATGACACCCAGCCAATTCTGTGGCCAGAATTGTCCCTACACGGTACAACCACTGGACCCATATTCTTATCCACGCTTGAAATACACGTGCAATTAATTCCGCCCGGTATTTGCGAACACAAAAAAGCCGGATGACTTTTATCCGGCTTTTTTATTGCCACCGGCCAAGCATTGGCAAAAAAATAATTTTAACCAGGCGCTATCGCTTTGCAGTAATGATTAATAAATTGCTGGTGACTGGGGAAGCGCGCCAGATATTGATTGTGTTCGTTTTCGATGGAATTCATGAGTTTCACCAACTCTTCATCGCTGAGTTTATCCACCACCGGGTGATATGCAGTGGGGGTTATACCCTGCCCTAACATCACCTGCTGCCAGGAACCTTCATGAAATAGTTCGTCCTGCTCTTTAAATACACTGGTGGTGTTTTTATAAACTGCAATTTTGCGCGCAAGGGTTTCCGGAATGGACATAGAACGGCAATAATTCCAGAAGGCACTGTCACTGCGCTGCGTCACGTGGTAATGCAAGATAATAAAATCGCGGATACGCTCGTATTCGTAGCGCGACTGGCGATTGTATTCATCAATTTCAGTTTGGTTAATCGCATCGCCGGGAAACATGCGAATCAAACGCACAATACCGGTTTGGATTAAATGCAAACTGGTGGACTCCAGCGGTTCCAAAAATCCGCTCGACAAACCAATTGCAATACAATTTTTATTCCACTGCTTAAGCGCGCGCCCGGTGCGAAATTTAATCAGCCGCGGCTCAGTTCTTACCTCACCCTCCACATTTTCCAACAGGAGTTTTTTAGCATCCTCATCACTACTATAACGACTGCAATAAACCAGCCCATTACCCACACGATGCTGCAAGGGAATGCGCCATTGCCAACCCGCGGAGTGAGCAATAGAACGGGTATAGGGAATAGGTTCACCTACCGATTCAGTTTGTACGGCAAGCGCGCGATCGCACGGCAACCAGTGTGACCAGTCTTCAAACCCGGTGTGCAGTGTGTGTTCAATCAGCAACGCGCGAAAACCCGAGCAATCAATAAATAGTTCACCGGCAATGATATCGCCCGCTTGCAGTTTTACCGATTCAATAAAGCCATCATCGCGGGTTTGCACTGATTCAATGAAACCTTCGATACGTTTTACACCGCGCGCTTCGCTGTATTTACGTAAATATGCCGCATATAAACCGGCATCAAAATGATAGGCATAATCTAACCCGCTATTGGGGTCGATCATGCATTTGTTGGCTTTGGCGGTGCGAATATTCAACGAATAATCGAAATAACTTTTTGCCACACCCATGCGTTTTGCTTTCAACCAGAAATGCTGGAAGTTGGCCATCCAGGAATCCTTACCCACCAGGCCAAAGGGGTGCATATACACATCGCCCTGCGCACCCCAGTTTTCAAATTGAATACCCAGTTTAAACGTGCCCTGAGTAGTTTTTAAAAACTCCGCCTCATCAATGCCTAACAATTTGTTAAAGGATTTTACCGCCGGAATGGTTGCCTCACCCACCCCCACAGTGCCAATCGCCTCGGATTCAATCAGGGTAATTTGCTGGGTTGCGCCAAACGCGTTGGATAAGGCCGCAGCAGCCATCCAACCGGCGGAACCACCGCCGACGATCACAATGCGATTATTTTTTTTCATGGCGAACTATCTATAAAAAAATTGGTGGGAAGAGCCATTATCGGTTTAACCGATTCAACAACTGCGAACGCAAACGGCGCGCGGCGGTCTCATCGATAGCTCCGAGCACACCGAGCTTATCCTGTGGAATATGTGCCGTGTCTTCAGGGTTCGCATCAAAAATGTAGTAGTCGAATAGATTTTTCCAATGCTGACGTTCATCGGCCGGGAGCGAACGAATATTCATCAGCGCATGGGTAAAGGCATCCTGCGGTGAGCCCAGGTAATTGGGGAACGCCGTCCACCAGTAATTCACCATGACATTAAACGGCATTAATCCTTCAACATGGTGCCACCACATACTGGGAATATAAATCGCATCGCCCGGCTCCAATTCGGCAATTTGCGCGTGCACCAGCGCTTCTCTATAGCGAGGAAATTTTTCAAAGTCGGGATTGTGTAAATCCACCAGGCTGATTGCGGGGCCGGCGGGATTAAAATCCAGCGGTCCTATGTATAAATTTTGTAATTGATCCGGAGGGAAGACTACAAAGCGGCGCTTACCAATTACTACGCAGGCAATATTGTCAGGAATATCGTGATGGGCAGAGACGATGGTTCTATTACCCATCCACACACTGACACGCGGATTGAACTGTCCCAGATTTAAATCATTGTGCGCGCGAAAGCCGGGCACGCAGGCATTAACAGGCGCCGAGTCCACATAGTAGGCGCGCTGCGAACCATTGGCGTGCAGGCGATTAATATTTTCGTAAACATTGGTGAGCGATGAACGCGCGCGTTCGTAGGCAAAGCCGGTGAAATCCTGATTGTAGAAAATCGCACCGGTATTATTTTCATCACCAATGGCAGTATTCACCAGTTCACCATTATAAAACTGGCACAGATATTCAAAGCCAGCCTGCGCAGAATCTTGTGCCGCCTGCACAATGGGCCATTGTTTTACCAGACCTTTGAGCACCAGAGGAACGACCGAGGTTAATACCCAATCCGGAATTGCATCGGCACTGACACCCTCAACGACATTTATGGCTTGCAGGTTTTGCAACATGATACTGCCTCACTCACCCGGCGCTACTTAGAATTGCAGCAATTTATTTTTTTTACTCACCAACTTCTTAATGTTGGCCATAGAGGCAATTGACATATAAATCAATTCCAGAAAATTTTGACTGTGCAAACGCGCCAATTGTTCTGCCCCCAGATCGCGCAGCACCATTTCATTGATGGTATAGAAGCCTCCTAACTCTACTTCCGCTCCGTTGTCCAACATAATTTTCAACACGAAGGGCTCCAGTAGATCTTCCGCCTGCAAAATGTCGGTGTAGCGCTGGCAAATAGTTACACCATTAATCAATTCCGCAAGAATACTGTTAATACTTTCCAAATAATCGGAATTTCCACCTTGCGGCAGAAACACCGGCAGGCCTTCTGTTTCGCTCACGCGCGGATGATCCATATCCACGTGAATCATCGGTTGTCGGTGGCCGGTCGCGGAATCCTGAGTATAGCCAATGGAAAATGGAATACGCTCCATGGAGAGAGGCAAATAATTCCCACACCAACCCGCTGCATCAATAAATAAATTTTCGTCGGGAGCAAACCCAAACAGAGCTACGGCTTCGAATTGGTTGTTGGTGGTTTTGCGGTAAAAAATCGGGTAGTTCGCAGCGACCTGCCGAAATTCCCAAGGCACTATCGCGGCGTAGCCTATCGCATCACCAAGGTGCCGGCCCCGCGCTGGATTTATTTTTAAATCTTTATGAGTGACGTTATCGAGCAACACATTCTTGGCCACAACAGACTCCTGACAACTGCAAAAAATTGAGTCAACCGTTTTGATCGACAGAAAAGAAAAAGCCGCTAACACACAGCGGCTTTTCCTTAACTCAACTAACCCGTAAACGAATTAGAAGCTGTAGCGAACACCCAGGTTATAACGCGCACCGTATTGGTAAGCCGATTTAAACTGGTTCTCATAACGCGCATACACACGTTGCGATTCTTCACTCACGTTAATACCTTCCACAAACACAGTCATACCTTCCACAAACGGCAAGTCATAACTCACGGAGATATCGATTTGGCCGTAGTCTTCGGTGTAGTAAGGCGCATTACCTTCGCCCACGCCGTTCAAGTAGGTATCGCGCCAGTTGTAAGCGATACGCGCCTGCAGACCATTTTTGTCATAGAAACCCACCAGGTTGGCTGAGTCACTCATGCCAGGCAATACGAACTGGAAGTCGGTAGACGCGTTATCCACATCCAGATCACCGTCCACCAGGGTGGCGTTAGCCTGCACACCGAAACCGGATTCGCCGAACATGTGCTGAACCGCCAGTTCCCAGCCGTAAAGCTTGGCTTGTTCCTGGTTGATTGGCTGGGATACTTTGAACTTGGCCAATGGGTCGGTGTTGTCCTGAATAATCGGACTGCCTGCTGGTCTACCGGTGTTGATGTTGATTTGCTCGATAATGGTGGTGTCATTAACCGGCTTGCCCGCTGCTTGCAGCGCCGCTTTCGCCGCTTCAACACGTGGACCCGCTGACGGATCACGCAGATTGCCCACGGTGCGTTCGATAATTTGGTTAACGATAAAGTCATCCACTTGCTTCATGAAGAAGCCCGCCGACACATAGCTGGAATCCGCGTAGTACCACTCGGCCGACAGGTCGAAATTGTCTGCCATAAAGGGCTTCAGATCCGGGTTACCTGCGGTACCGGTACGCTCGCCCGGCTTCGGACGCGAGGTCACATCGAAGGTGCCAATCATGCTACCCAGGGTTGGACGGGTAATGGATTTGCTGTAGCTCAGACGGCCGACTACGTCATCGGTAATTTGTAAGCTGGTATCCAGGCTTGGCAACCACACATCGTAATCACCTTTCTCAGCGGTGTAGCTACTGTCTTTCGCCAGGTTACGGCTCCACTCGGTTGAGCTTACCCACACCAGTTCAGTGGGGTCTTTCTGGAAGCTGTTGGACTCAATAGACGTTGATTCGTAACGCAGGCCGGTAGTGGTTTTCAGCTCCATACCAACCAAGTCGCCAACATTGTTGACTTCCATGTAGGCGCTGGTGGTTTCTTCGGTTACGCGGTGATCGTTAACAGGATCGCCGTTTACATTGGGTTGCATTACGCATGGTTTACAGGCTGAAGGACCTGAACCCCATACCCAATCCACTGGCTCTTTCCACTTGCCGTTTTCCAACACTTGCACGTTGGTTTCAAAATCCCAGGAGTGATAGAAAGGCACGTTGGAGCCACCACCAGAGAAGGATGGTGTCAGACCATTCAGATTTTCTTGCTTGAACACTTCATCCGGGAAGAGGTTAGCATTGCCGCCGTACCAGCCCGCCGGGATCTGACCCGTGCTGTAGCCTCTCCAACGGTTTTCGATCTCGGATTGGCCTGCGCCGAAATCAATCGAGGTAATTCCGGTATCGGCGTTGGTGTCGAAGCTGCCGGTGAATTGGAACTGGGTTACTTCCGATTTGTTAATGTTCAGGTTGGCTTCACCGAACAGCGAATCGTAAGACGCTGCTGTTGGGAACCCATCAACGATACCTGGGCCATTTTCTTTAAAGGTCACGTGCATGTAGGGAATATCCTGTCCCTTGGTAGCATCGTAAGTTTTTTGGTCGATAGACGCCGCCGCCAAAATCAGGAAGGCATTGTGGCCACGACCCACGCCGCCATTTTCATTGGTGGAGTTGTGCGCATCGAAACCGAGCTTCAGGTTGTCGGACGCTTCCCACGCGATGTTGAAGCCAACGGAGTTGTTCTCGGTTTCAGAGGTGTTCAAACGGATATTGGACGCAAAGTCATCGCCCGCGGCAGTCAGCTTGGTGATAGTACCGTTCTTGTCGATCACGACTTCGCGCGCGTCAGAACCTGAATCGTTGTACCAAATACCAACACCGGTGTTGAGTGCAGTCATGTCAACCTTGGCGTAGGTGTAATCCAGGGTCGCTTTCAGGGTATCTATTGGCTGGTATTGCAATACCAATTGGCCGTTGGTTCTTTCGCGGTGGAAATCTTCAATGCCGTAACCGAAGTTACGTGGGTAGTAAACGTTGCCGGTTTTGTCTTCGCGGTTGTCTTGCACTACGCGCAGGTTAGAGCCAGCCGCTGATTCAAAATCGATATTGTTACGCCAGTTGGCGATATCGGCGTTAACCGCGCGGTTGTCGCGCTCCTGATAAGAACCGGAAATCGCTACGCCAAAGGTGTCATCGGCAAAGGTATTGCTGAAAATGCCGGACACTTCCGGAGTAATGTCATCACCCACTTCGTTAGTAGAGTCCATTACTGCCTTGGCACCCACAGATGCCTTAAGACCTGGGTTATCCAGCGGGCGAGCAGTTTTGATGTTCACCAGCGAGCCAATGCCACCCGAGGTGCGGGTAGCACTGAATGTTTTGTAGACCTCTACACCACTCACGGTTTCTGCCGCCAGGTCGGAGAAGTCAAACGAACGGCTATAGCCATTGGTCGGCATTTGACGGTTGTTCAAAGTCACCAGGTTGAAGTCGGGGCCGAAGCCGCGCACGGTAATTTGTGAACCTTCGTTGTTGTTGCGGCTAATGGATACACCGGAAATACGCTGCAGTGATTCTGCCAGGTTGGTATCGGGAAACTTGCCGATATCCTCCGCCGAAATCGCATCGACAACACCCTTGGCATCGCGCTTAACGTCCATCGCACGCTGTAACGAGCCTTTAATACCGGTAACAACAACTTCTTCTACGTTGTTATCTTGCTGTGCCATGGCCATGCCGGTCATGCCGAGCATTGCCGAGGCAACGGCGGTGGTGATGAGCTTTCTATTGAAGCCTTGGGTTTGCTTGTTGGTTAGTGTCTTACTCATGGAATTCTCCACTTTATTTATTGGTATGGAATTATCCTGGCCCGCTCTATGGAGCAGATTCTCTCGGGTCCCCCTCGTATCGGGCCATGACCGCTTTTCTAGCGGGGCGATAATCCCAACTGGCATCTAATGAGTCGTCCCACCTTGAAAATTTATTCAAACCTGACGCATATCACTTTTTTTCCACCTTACTGGGAAGCTATTAAATTTAATATTTTCAATGGCTTATCAACAAAAACAGCGCTAAAAAACACTGTGTAGATTATTCCCACTCGCAAAAGTGGTACTAAAAAAAAGCCCCCTAAAGAACGGGTTCTTTAGGGGGCGAAAGGGCATCCCACTTAACGTGGGAAGACGAACTTATAAACGGGTAATACGGAACCAGTTGAAGTTCCATCCAGCCTGTTGGGCGAAGACACCGAAGCTGTAAGTGCCCGCATTCAGGGTCACGGTATGGCTAACAGTAGTCCAGTTTTGCCAGCCGCCAGTGGCTGGAATAGCGACATTACCCAGCTGAATCGCACCGGCATTCAGGTCAGCAGAAAGCAGTGAACCCGATGGACTGGCAACGCGGTATTCAATGCGATAGCTGCCCGTTGCCGGGATGGTGATGTTGCCGTAGGCCATCCAGTCACCGGCATCGATGTAAGCCACGTTCTGGCCGCCATTGGTGTCGGTAGTGGCTTCGGTCTGCACACCACTCATGGCAGTAAAGGCTTCGGCCTGTACCAACTGGGTAAACGCCGGCGTTGAACTACTGGCCGCCACACTGCTTGCAGGAGTGCTGGAGGTACCGCCAGTGCAGCAACCAAACTGCACCCAGGCGGTATCAATCGCACCAGCACCCTGGGCGATGGTGAAGAAGTAGCGCACAGTCGCACCCGCCGGAATACCGGTCAGGGTATAGGTGTTGGAGTTATCCGCATTGTGGGTCATGCGGATATTCTGCTGAGCGCCACCATTGATGGTGTAGTGAATGTCTGCCCAAGCCGCTGCATTGGCATGGAAGCGCACACTGGTGCTGGTTAAAACCGTATGCCCGTAGGGCGTTGCAACGGCAGAGCTAGCGACTGAGGAAGTCGCCACGGACGATTTGGAAGAGCTAGCCACAGAACTTGGGGTAGAGCTGGCAACCGAACTGCTGGTACCGGAACAACCTGCACCACTCGAAACCACCGATTGACCGGTGCGCTTCAGGGCATAACCCTTGGCTGGAACCGAGAAGCTGGTGCCATCCGAATAGGCCACATTGATCGCTGAGCAACCGAAGTTGTAGGCGATGTAGGTGAGGATGCCGCCCTTGTTAAAGGCGACTGCGGCCGGGTGGTTAGCGGTTAATGCACCAGTACCCGTCGCCAGGCTACCCAATTGCTTGAGGGTATAGACCCAATGATAGGTATGTGCTTTTGTTTCACCCTCTTCCGGAATCAGGTTGTTCAAGCCGTAGGCGAGCATGTCATCCACCGCCGCCTGACCGTTTGTCATTGACCAAATATTCCACCAGACATCGCGCCACTGGCCGTTGGGCAGACCGGAAGGTTTTCCATTAGAGGATTCACTCAAACCCAATGCGACATAGTTGTTCAGGTAGCCGGCGTGCTGACCAATGTGCAGTACCAACGGGCTGAGTGGCAAACCCTGAATACCCAGGATGTGCGCATATGCACCGGAGAACCAGGTAGAGAACACGTGGCCGTTGCCCCAAATAATGGAGGTGGTTGGCTTGGTATAGCTGGCGGAGAAGTTATCGTAATCGCCACCCAGACCTTTGTAACGGTCGATGTTGTTCCAGTATTCCCAGTAGGTTGCGGCCGATGACGCATGCAAATACATGCCACGTTCGGTCAGGGCATTGTTACCGGTGATCATGCCGTAGAGCACAATCGCACCATAGGCGTTAGCGGCTTCCGACGTGGATTCGTTGTTGTTGCCCAGTGCGAAGTTGGCGTGACCGGAAGCCCAGGAGAAACCATAGGCCGGGTCAAAGTTACGCAGGTAGGGGAACTGGCTGTCATCGCGCCCAGCGGCGTAATCGCGAATTAACAATTCCACCATGGGACCGTATTGGGTAGATCCACACCAGGCCGCATCAACACGACAGATTTCAGCGGCAGCACGCACAAAGTAACCGTAGTGGAAATGGTGGTCGTTCAATTGTTGCTGTGCACCGAAGGACTCATCAAAGCCCAGCAGGGTGTTCCAGTTGCTGTCGTAGGCGAAGTACTTGGTGGTATCCAGGTTGCCGGTGGTGTTGGCGCGGAACCAATCCTGCAATTCGGCTTTAAGCCACGCAATCATTTGGTTAGCTTCGGTGGTCATACCAATAGAACGAGCAATCGCGGCCAGTTCCGCTACCTTGCCGTAGTTTTTACCGGCCCAGTAGGTATCAGTAGCGGTGTTCCACTTGGCGGTACCCTGGTTTACAAACTCAGTCACCAGCGCGCGCAATTGGGTCGCGTTGTAATCGCCAATATTTTCCGGGAAGTAAGGCAGCACGCCCACGTAGGGGATGGTGTAGCTAAAGCTGTTGGTCGCCGCAAACTTGGTCACCCCGCGCGCCGAGCGAACCTTATAGCTGGTCACGGCCTGGGTAGAGTTTTTCCAGTGCAACGGCAACAGGCCCGCCAGTGTAGTCACATTGGCACCATTGAATTGGTACTGGTGGCTGATGGTGACTTTGTTGGTATTGCGGTCTACGGCGTAATTGATATTGACCTTATCCACGCGTTGGGTTGCGTACTGGATAAAGGTATTGATCATGGATGCATCCGGCGTACCGGTCAGTTGCGGCAACCAGGCCACGGTCATACGTTTGGTGCCGTTACTTACACCGATGCTGGCGGTGTTTACGCCGCTGAAGGTAGTGGCATCGTGGCCGGTAATCAGGAAGGCATTGCGATTGCCAGCCACTTCGGTCCAAACACCCAAACTATTCCCACTTTGATAGAAAATTCCTTTTTCACCGCTATCTGCTGCCTTGGTGCGTACGACAAGGTTTCCCTGCAGGGCGGTGAAATAAACATAGGGCGAGCCATGCACGAAGGTCGCTTCCATTACCGGGGTAGAACCGCTGTTCCATTGCACGGTGACTGAGCCATCGCTGTAGTCTTTGAGAAAGGCGTCGAGGTTGGAATAGGCGGAGTTGCCAATGGCGATGCCATCAAACACTTCACTGAATGGATCAGGAATGGCATAGATGGTGTCATTAGTGCCGGTGCGCAGGCCACCGGGAATACCCAAAAGACGTACACCGCGATCGGTAATGCGGGCGGTGATTGGGTCCGGGGTGATATAGCCAGAGTCAGTCGATGCGCCAACTTTCATTTCGCCCATGAAGGAAATCGAACCCCACCAGCGATGGGTCATGGTTGGCTTGGTAGTGGCTGGCGACACTTTTTGTGGGTAGATCGGGGTAGGTGCGCCTATAGGGTTACAGCTGCTAACGCCGGGCTTTACCACACCGGCGTTGTGAATCCAGTTGCCGTAGTCGACAGTGCATTTCCAGCCGGCGGTATTGATGGTATCGCTGATATTACCCGCACCATAATTGAGAATGGCGGCATGGCTGGCCTGAGCAAAGCCCAGGACGCCCAGCAAAAGCAAGGCTCGCTTGAATCGGTTCATGATAATGACCTGCATGATGGTGTTGTTATTGGTTATTCGCACCTGGGTTTCTTGCGTCCCGCCCACAGCCACTTCTTATTGTTATTAATCCTTAAAGACACAACGGAGCTGTAATCGTGCAAAGACTTGGAGGAGACCCCAGTTACACCAGTGTTGCCCAAGGCCTCAACCCTGTCGTCCCAGCTTGGGTTTTCACCCTAAGGTGGGCGACGTCTCACTTTAATTTGGCACAAAGAGGGAATTGGCACTAACGACCCGCGGTGGGCTGCTATAGTTTTGAGGTTCAGGTGCCAAGGGCGGTAAGCGCCATGGCGCGCAGATTCGCTCGCCAAACGTCCAGCCAACGAGGCCGTTACCAATTAACCCTCACCGGTTAGACCCCAAGGTCCATTATGTGGTTAACTGGCTGGACCTTAACACCGACACTCTAACCTTCGCTGTAGCGGGGCGCCGCTGGTATCTGGCTCTGGGAATGAACTGGTAAAACTCTTTATGAAAATGTCGATCGCCAGGGTGTTGTTCATATTGGCGCCGCTCTATTTGCTGTCGGAACACGCAATCGCCGTCAATGCGACCGGCACCACTATGGAGGTGCGTTACTATGATCGCGGCACCCAGGATGCCCGCCATGCTTACAAATTCGAACTGATTCGCGCCATTCTGGAAAGTACCCGCGCCGAATTTGGTGACTACACAATTCTTCCCTTTGGCGAAGAGCCCAGTGCCAAGCGCCAGTCACTGCTCATCAGTGAAGGTAAAATTCTCAACCTGCTCTGGGCCTCACCCGGCACTGCAATCGCCAAAGGCGATGTGATTACTATCCCGGTAGATATATTGCGCGGGCTGGCCGGGTTTCGCGTATGTCTGATTAACCCGGTTAATTTCCCCAGCGGCCCCATTGAATCTTTGCAACAGTTGCAATTGGGCCAAGGACTGAACTGGGCCGATATGGAGGTGTACAAGTACAACGGCGTACTGCCCAAACAAGGCCCCACCTTTGAATCCCTATTTGAAATGCTCGCGGCCCAGCGCTACCACTGCTTGCCGCTCGGAGCTGATGAAGTGATGTTTACCTGGCGCGAGAAAAAAGTGCTCTACCCCTTCCTGACCCTCGAACCCAACTTACTGATTTACTACGATTACCCCGTTTATTTGCACGTGAGCAAACGAATCCCCGCGCTAGCGGAGCGGGTCGCGCTGGGCCTGAAAAAATTACAGGAGAACGGCGAGTTTCTGCGCTTGTTTAACAAGCATCACGCCACTGATGTTGCGCAGCTCCGCCTGGATCAACGCAAAGTGTTTTGTTTGCGCTCGCCCTATTTGCCCCAAAAGGGACAATGCGAAAAAACGCTCAACTACCCTCAGTTACCAGCAAAGCGCTAGTTGGGAGGCTCATCATCAACGCCGGCATTCATCAAACACCGTCTAAAAAAGCTGCCCGGCTCACAGAGCCGGGCAGAAGCAAGGGCGCCACGGACGGCGCTTAGGGAATACTAATTAATCGGGCAAGAACCTGCGCAAGCAGAGGTATTCATTTGACTGTTACCGAGCAGAGTCACATCCGCCGGGCGCACGTCGCAGTTGGCAGTATCAAATTCCACCCCCAGCGCAGAGCTGCTGCCAGAACCTTTCACTACGCCTTTATACACCTGGCAAATTTTGGTTTTGGATGTACCGCTGTTATTCAGGGTTAGGTTGCGGATAATTGCCGTATCACCAAAGTTGGTGTTGATGCCGACAATGGTACTCACATCGCGCGTGATCACATCGTTAATCACAATTTTGCGCGGGCCGCCGTTGTTAGTGCAGTCACCACAGGTACGTGCCAATTTGCCTGCACCCTGCACATAGAATTTGCTGATGTGTAATTCGCCGCGACCATTAAACTGGAAGGTTTTATCCGACCCATTAAATGCCGCACCGCAAGTGATGTTCATGATGGTACCGGCTGGGCCCATGGCCGTCGCCGCATCTTCACCGATATCTTCCCACCACACACGCTCAATGGTGCAATTGCCTTTACAGTGAATCCCATCCGCCGCGAGCGAACCGATAATCACGTTGCGCACTACCCCGCCCTCTTGCACGTCAAACAGCGGCGGCTGCCCCTCACTTTGGCTACCCCCCGACAAGTTGTAGCGCTTATTCAAACCATCAAATATTTCCCCCGCCGCCACTACGCGCGTCGCCGGCAATTGCACAGTTTCGGTGGGTTCAGGTTTTTCACAACCGGGATAATAAATGCCGACCGAAGGTGCACTTGAAGCTGCACTGCTCGCCACTGAGCTTTTAGAGCTGGCGATCGAACTGGGTGCGCTCGAATTTACTTTACTGGATGTTACTGCGCTGGACGATGACTGCGCCGGCGCAGAACTGCTGACAGCGGACGTTGCACGACCAACCGAACACTCATTAGTGCCGCCCGCTACTTTGGTGCCCGCCCCAAAGGTCACTTCGCCGCACACAAAACTGCCGCTCAGGGTTTTATAAGTAAATTTATCGGCGCGACCATATGCCACCAGCGTCGATGCAGGAACAGAACAGGTTTTGCCTTCGTTGCAAATGGTAGTAAAACCGGTAGGACGATTGGCAGCAAAGGCGCTGGTCGCACAAGCAGCCAGCACCACACCGGACAATAACAGGGAGATACGCATAATAATTTCCTCAAGAAGATTAGCTGTGTTGCATTTAGGAACATGCACCGCTGAAAACTTATGAGGTATTGCACGAGAGAACCGAATAACCCAGAGGGAAACCACAACGGTTCAGGAATCGCCACGCCGAAAATTATTCTTATGTTTTGATGAATTATTGCGGCGGCAGTCTACTCCGCAAAAATAAAAGCACAATTCCGTCACAGACCGAATTTTCAAACTCAGCACTCTCCCACACATGAACTGTGTTGGGGTATACACAAAAAAAGGGACGCAGGTTGTATGAATTTACCTGTAAAAAATTCACAGTTTAATTTGTGGAAATAAAATTCCAGCACATAAAAAAGGCGATCCGAAGATCGCCTTTTATCAACACCAGAGGTTAGCAAATCAACCCTTGGCGCGCTCTTCCAGAATCGCTACTGCTGGCAATACTTTGCCTTCCACGAACTCAAGGAATGCACCGCCGCCGGTAGACACGTAAGAAATTTTATCCGCCAGGTTCCACTTGTCGATTGCCGCCAGAGTGTCACCGCCGCCCGCTACGGAAAATGCAGCGCTTTCTGCAATTGCGCGGGAAATAGTTTCAGTACCCTGTGCGAAAGCATCAAATTCAAATACGCCGCAGGGGCCGTTCCACAATACGGTTTTAGCGTTTTTGATAATGTCGGCAACGCGCGCTGCAGTTTCAGGGCCGTAGTCGATGATTTCTTCGTCAGCTTGAATTTCGTTAGCTTTTTTCGCAACGGCAACAGAGTTGTGATTCCATTGTTTGAAGCCTTCTTTAGTCACACGCACGTCAGTCGCGTAAACCACTTCGGTGGTTTTGCACAGACGCTGAGCTTCCGGGATCAAATCTTTTTCGTGCAGTGAATTACCTACTTGATTGCCGGCGGCCGCAACGAAAGTATTGGAAATGCCACCACCTACTACAAGGATGTCAGCAATTTTTGACAGGGCATCCAACACGCTCAGCTTGGTAGACACTTTCGAACCACCAACGATTGCTACCAATGGGCGCGCAGGATTGTCGAGCACTTTTGCCAAGGCTTCCAATTCCGCCGCGAGCAATGGGCCAGCGCAGGCGATAGGTGCAAACTTCGCAACGCCGTGTGTTGATGCTTGCGCGCGGTGCGCAGTACCAAATGCGTCCATCACAAACACATCGCACAGCGCCGCCATTTTTTTAGAAAGCTCATCAGAATTCTTGCCCTCGCCCACATTGAAGCGCACGTTTTCCAGCAGAACCAAATCGCCTTGGTCAGCAAAGCCATCAACCCAGTCTTTTACCAGCGGGACAGCGCGGCCCAATTTTTCGCTCAGGTATTTTGCAACAGGCGCCAGAGAAGATGCTTCGTCGTAAACGCCTTCATCCGGACGACCCAGATGCGACATCACCATCACTTTAGCACCCTTGCTCAAGGCTTCCTTGATCGTTGGGATAGAAGCATCAATACGCACTGCGCTAGTGATACGGCCATCTTCCAAGGGAACGTTCAGATCCTGACGAATCAATACACGCTTGCCGGCGAGATCCTGGTCTTTCATTAAATTTACAGTCATAGAATTCTCCTGATCAAAAAACAAAATATAAATAGAGCAATTAGTTAATGGTGTTTTGAGATTTTTCGGTTAATAGGTCCTGCGCCAATTCAGCTTCTATGTCTGCAATGCTGGGTAATTTGCCCTGCAAATTTTCCGGCAGGTGACGCAGCAACTGATATTCAGCAACACCAATAGGTTTTTCGATACCGGACAAGGCATATTCCGCCACTAGCCGATTTTGTTGTCTGCACAGGAGCAAACCAATAGTTGGTTTATCATCCTCTGCTTTAATTTGTGCATCCACTGCAGCAAGGTAAAAATTTAATTTTCCTGCGTGCTCTGGTTTAAAAGCGCCTGCCTTTAATTCCACAACCACATAACACTTCAATCGAATGTGATAGAACAACAAATCAATAAAAAATTCGTCACCCGCCACTTCCAAACGAAATTGACGTCCGACAAACGCAAAACCCGCGCCCAATTCCAAGAGAAAACGAGTGATATGCTGAATCAATGCATTTTCAATATCGCGTTCGTGAGCATCTTCACCCAGCCCGAGAAAATCGAATAGATAAGGATCTTTCAGTGTTTCTTGAGCCAACGCCGATACTGCGGCAGGCAAGCGTACTGCAAAATTACTGACTGCGTTTCCCTGGCGCGACTTCAGCTGGTTTTTAATATTCAATTCGAGCGTAGTGCGCGACCAACCATATTCAACTGCTCGAACAGCGTACCACTCACGATCAGAAGCATCAGAAACTTTGGTTAATAAGGTAACAATATGGAACCAAGGCAATTGGTCAGCGGGCTGCTGACCAAATTGACCACTTGGGCAATGCTCAGCGAAATAGCGCATGTACTTGAGATTACTGGTAGACCAGCCTTTCATGTCCGGAAACGCTTCTTTTAAATCACCAGCCAAATGATCAATGACCTTTGCACCCCAGCCCCGGGTTTGCTGACGCTGCAAAATATCTCGGCCGATACGCCCATAAAGCCGAACCAACTCAACATTAACCGCAAGTCCTGCCCGATACTGAGCACTGGCGATATCAGCTTTAAGCTGCTTTAACCAGTCACTGTAATCTGCGGGAAGCAGTTTATCCGCCATAAGTTCATTCAATCCGTTTTGATCAATCATATGAGGGTAAAACAAAACACCCGACTCGCGCCGGGTGTTTTTTTGTTGCTTAATCTTCCAACAATTCTTCTACAGTGGCGACAATGTTGTCGACAGTGAAGCCGAAGTGTTCGAGCAGTTTGTTGCCGGGCGCTGATTCACCGAAGGTGGTCATGCCGACGATGCGGCCGTCGAAGCCGACGTATTTGTACCAGTAGTCAGCGTGTGCAGTTTCAACCGCAACGCGTGCGCCTACGCTGATTGGCAATACGGATTCTTTGTAGGCAACATCTTGTTGATCAAACACAGAAGTCGAAGGCATAGACACAACGCGTACATTTTTACCTTTTGCTTTCAATGCTTCCGCCGCTTTCACAGTTACGCCGACTTCTGAACCGGTGGCGATCAGAATGGCTTCTGGCTCACCCACAGAATCAACCAACACGTAACCGCCTTTGGCGATGTTGGCAACCTGCGTCTCGGTACGTGCGAAGAAATCCAGATTTTGACGGCTGAATACCAAAGCAGCTGGACCATCTTTACGTTCAACAGCAGATTTCCAAGCCACCACTGACTCAGTGCTGTCCGCCGGACGCCAGGTTTCCAGGTTTGGAGTCAAACGCAAAGTGCCGAGCACTTCGATTGGCTGGTGAGTCGGGCCGTCTTCGCCTTGTCCGATTGAGTCGTGGGTGTAAACAAATACGTTGCGCAATTTCATCAGCGCCGACATACGCACGGCGTTAGCCGCGTATTGTTGGAACATCAGGAAGGTTGCGCCGTAAGGAATAAAACCACCGTGCGCAGACACACCATTCATAATGGCGCTCATACCAAATTCGCGCACACCGTAATACACGTAGTTACCGCTGGCATCGCCCGCTTCTACGCCTTTGGATTTTTTCACCAGCGTCAGGTTAGAACCGGCAAGGTCAGCAGAACCGCCGAGAATTTCCGGCAACCACTCAACAAAGGCAGCAATAGTATTTTGCGATGCTTTACGGCTCGCAATTTTTTCGCCTTTGGCTTGGGTCTCAGCGATAAAGGCTTCGGCTTTTGCAGCGAAATCAGCAGGCAACTCGCCTTTAATGACACGGCGATCAAATTCAGCGGCCAATTCCGGATGCGCTGCTTTATAGGCCGCAAATTTCTCGCTCCAGGCTTTTTCTTTGGCAGCACCTTTTTCTTTTGCATCCCAACCGGCGTAAACATCAGCAGGAACTACAAAGGGTTCGTAATCCCAATTCAGGGTTTTACGTACTAATGCCACTTCTTCCAAGCCCAGTGGCGAGCCGTGGCAATCGTGTGAACCCTGCTTGTTCGGTGAACCGAAACCGATGATGGTTTTGGTAATGATCAAGGTTGGTTTCTGGGTTTCTGCGCGCGCCGTTTCGATCGCCGTTTTAATTTCCTGTGCGTCGTGACCATCTACGGCGCGGATAACTTGCCAGCCATAAGCTTCAAAGCGTTTGGCAGTGTCATCGGTAAACCAGCCTTCAACGTGGCCGTCAATCGAAATACCGTTGTCGTCGTAGAAAGCGATCAGTTTGCCTAAGCCCAGAGTACCGGCCAATGAACAGGCTTCGTGAGAAACGCCTTCCATCATGCAACCGTCACCCAGGAAACAGTAGGTGAAGTGATTAACAACTTGATGGCCATCGCGGTTGAATTGTGCAGCCAATACTTTTTCTGCCAATGCCATACCTACGGCGTTGGCAATCCCCTGACCCAATGGACCTGTAGTGGTTTCCACACCCGGGGTGTAACCCAGTTCAGGGTGTCCTGGAGTGTTAGAGTGCAATTGACGGAATTGTTGCAGGTCTTCGATAGAAACTGCGTAGCCGCTCAGGTGCAGCAGCGAGTAAATCAGCATGGAGCCGTGGCCGTTAGACAGTACGAAACGGTCGCGGTCAGCCCACTGCGGGTTTTGCGGGTTGTGTTGTAAGAAATCGTTCCACAGAACTTCGGCGATATCCGCCATGCCCATTGGGGCGCCCGGGTGGCCTGAGTTGGCTTTCTGAACCGCGTCCATAGAGAGGACACGAATCGCATTGGCAAGGTGTTGACGAGTTGGCATGAAACTCAAGGCTCCTTAAATAAAGTTGATTGCTGTTGTAGTTGGGCGCGTCACTGCCGTCTGCGCGGTCAGGGCACCCTGGGGTTGCAAAGCACTATTGGGCAAACGCCACTTATTTACAGGCCTCTGATGGGCTTTTATGTCGTTGGGTTCCAGCCGCCGTCGCTGGGTGTGGCCGTCACCAGAACCTGAAAGCCACAGACAAAATGGGCAGGCATTTTCACCCAGCAGGCGCCGCCCGTAAAGAAAAATGGTCTCTTATCCGCAGAATTAATCGTAAAAACTGAGCAGAAACTGATCTTTCAGTCCAAAACAGCCTAAAACCTATATCAAAATATTTTGATATAGGTTTTTTCGACTGCTAGACTGCTCACCAATTCCAGCGAATCGACGAAAGAATGAACCAATCCCTGCCCTCCAATCCTGATGAGCTTCCACTATTGACCGATGCGGTCGAACTGGAAACGCCACTCAGCCCCCTCGCGAATCTGCTCAAGGCGGCGGGTGACCCCTTACGGCTGGAGATCTTGCGCGTGCTCAGCCAGGATTCTTACGGTGTACTGGAGCTGTGCCGGATATTCTCGATCAAACAATCGGGCATGAGCCACCACTTGAAGGTGCTTGCCAATGCCGGCCTGCTGAGTTCACGCCGCGAAGCCAATTCGATTTTTTATCGCCGCGCTTATTTGTCACCGGATCATCCCTTTGCCTCACTGCAGCAACAATTGTTTGCGAGTTTGGATCTTCTTCCCATCGCCGAACACCTGCGTGCGCCAATTATCGAATTGCAGCAAGAGCGCAGCCAGGCAGCACAACAATTTTTTAGCGAGAACGCCGATAAGTTTCGCGCGCAGCAAGATCTGATTGCGAGTTATCCGGTCTACGCTGAGCAGATGACGCAACTGCTCAATAACACCGCGTTACGCGATAAAAAACTGGCGCTGGAAGT
>JACCDS010559122.1_pt1 | contig 28115 bp, 17 predicted proteins | sample 7446441 | NCBI WGS metagenome assembly JACCDS01 (sample SAMN15323445, study PRJNA562643) | freshwater metagenome | isolation source: river surface water | place: USA:Blue River Watershed | collected 2017-08-17 | reverse complement strand
GTCGCTCGGGTAACGTTTGCGGGGCGCAGTGCGCTTCGCTTGGCGCGCACGGGTCTGCTCGGTCCACATGAGTGCCTCCGGTTGAAGACACCGTTGGACATTGCCGACCGAACAAAGGTCGTATTTTCAAACGGACACTCAGCAAAATTCGTCAGTTGGGCCGAACAGCACGGTATCGAACTGCGCTACATCCAGCCCGGCAAGCCGAACCAAAACGCCTTCGTCGAGCGGTTCAACAAGAGCGTGCGGTAAGAGGTGCTCGATGCCTGGCTGTTCGACTCGCTGGCGCAGGTGTAGCAGATTCTGGAGCAATGGCGCATCGAGTACAACACGGTGCGCTCTCATGAGTCCCTTGGCAAGAAGACGCCGCTGGCGTGTTTGCCGAGGTTGGTTAACGCGGAAAGCTCTACTTTTAACTTGTCTACTTAACGGGGAAGTCTACGCAAGAACTGGCGCACGGCTTTACAGTCAACAAGGACAAAGTTGTAATAGCAATTACCCAAGATCTTCTCGCGCCATTGAGCTGTGCTGGGTTCCGGCTAGATCATGTCGAGCAGGCAGAGCGTTCGCTTAGTGTTTATCGATCGTCAGCCCCTCAGCAGCATGAGCGCTTAGTGAGTTTGCGTGTGGTCGCTTGCAGGATCGTATGAGAGCACAGGGGTGCCGTCGTCGACGGGACCGTGACGGGCATCGCGGCGCGCACTGATGACAATGTGTGCCGAATGCCTTTTCAGCAGCGACATCCACGCCCTTGGCAGCGTCACCCCATGAAGTGTTGCCGTGGCGAGTCGATCCACCGGTAAGCCGAGAGTAACGATCTCGGCGACACTACAGAATAGCCGCACTGAAGTCACCGATTTATTCTTCAGTGCTGCGCGTAGCGCCGCCCATGGTTGAGAACCGCCTACATCGAGCATCGCCTGCCCGATACGGACATGCTGGCCGGCTACGATTGCACTAGGCCGCGACCGCGTATTCTCCATCGAAGCAATTGCGGTGACTGAAGGCAGCTCGCTAACCAATTCCAGATGGATGGGAATGCGGCCAAGCTCTGTACCGAGTACCAGTTCACCGATCTGCTCTGCGGTCCACCCTGCAGCGATCGCGGCATCCAGACCCGGCGTGGTGTTCATTTCAATGAAAGCGCCGCCACTCTCCCCCGGCGGCAGCGATACATCGATGGTGATGTAGTCGAAGCCAGCTGTACCGAACCCCGCGGAAAGAGCCATCTGCTCGACCATCTCGCGTAGCGTCGGATGAATTGTGGCAGACACATCAGTGGCGATCCCGCCGGTCGACAGATTCGCATTGCTGCGCAGATTGATGCGTCGTCCGGCGGGGGAAACGTCATCCAGCGTAACCTGCTGCGCGCGGAGATGACTCAGTAGAACCGCATCGACAGGTACTGGTCGCAGATAGCCACTTCGCACCAGACTGACCGAGCGGTGCCGGTTTAGTGCATCGATCAACTCCCGCACAGTGCGTGAGCCGTCACCGATAACGAAGGACGGCTCGCGCCGGAATGCACCGACGAAGCGACCTGCGATGACCATCAGACGGTAGTCGATACCTGCAATGTGTTGCTCGACCATTACCGGCGCAGCGGTATACTCTCGTGCGTCTTGAAAAGCCTGTAACAGCTGTTCGTAGTTGCCAATGTTGGCGGTGACACCTTTGCCGCCGCCGCGGTCCAGCGGTTTCACCACACAGGGATAGCCGATTTTACTGATGGCCTCATTCAGCTCAACAGGCGAACTCACTTGTATGCTGACCGGCGTGGGAACGCCGAGCGAGACAAAGAATGCTTTGCTGACCGCCTTGTCTTTTGCCAGGAGCGCCGCGATCTGCCCATCGGCATTCGATAGCGATTCCATCAGTACACGCGAGTGGCATCCCCAGCCGTATTGCCAGAGCCTTTTTTCTTGAATGAACGGCAAAAACGGTAAGTCGAGGCGCCGTGCAGCGCACATCAGGATGTGTGCTTGGTAGTCTGGGTGATGGCTGCGGCAAACAAGCCCGAACTCGTGTACCTGTCGCTCCAACTCTGTTGATTCAATACTATCCACCTGTTCAAGCAAATTGGCACATACCCGCAAAGCCATGAGTGAGACCTGCGGTTCATGAAAGCCAAGGATCAGCAAGGGCCCATCAGCGCTTTTGACTGCGGAGGCCGTCTCGACCATTCCACGAATATCGTTCAACAGCCAGTGCGCCAGCGACACCAATGCGCTCCCGATCCCCACGTCGTCACTGGCCTGCAGATCAGACACCTCGTCAGTCGACCAGCGCGGAAAACGATGGCGGATCTGCTTAAACTTGCCAGCCATCGCTTCGCGCTCGACGCCCGCAATCAGCAAAGAGACGATCAACACCGGCTCCGTCGCATACGGGCTTGGTCCGAAGTAAGTGTGCCGGTGTATTAACTTAATCATAGTTGCCATTCAGTAGCGATATGGAATGTGAAACGATCACCTTTGCTGTCGACGGCAGCAGCCGTAAGGCTTACTGCACAGTTTGTCCCGATATTGCGCGGTGCCAGACCATCAGAACATACGAAAATTACAGCAAAAATATGTATTTGCTCACTCTTCGCCTACTGAATGTTAAGCGCCGATGAGTATTCGGCTGGACCTGTGCCTCTTCGATACCGCGCCTGCCGGCCTTCACGTTGTGGCTTGCGGCTTTCCCGATGACCGTGAATCCAAGCCCGCTGGCTGAGGATTAGCGGGAGGCAGGTGCATTGCAGAGCAATCAGGTGCATGAGGGGAGATCTTCGGATTCTGAGCGCGGCCGCGATAAAAGTTTGCGCAAGCAATATCTGTTGAACGAGACTACATTAGAAATTTCTGGGATTTTGTCCGGGAAGCCTTATTGTGGGCAAACTGCGTCGACAGTGGCAGCTGTTCTGGATTCCTGAAACAAGACAAGGCCCCTTATCGTTAATTGAGAGCAAGGTCAAAAGAAAAATTTTCGTTCGGCGCAAAATTTGGGAAAATTATCTCAGGATAAACAAATATAATATTTCGTCAAAACTTCAATTCTTCTCTATGGTTGTCTCATGAAAAAAAACTACTATGCGTGCATTCTTTGGCGGTCCACGAGCGAAAAAGAGCGCGAATTAAAAAAAATAATTAGCAGTTTTGAAGACTTCGAATTAGTTTTTGAGCATCGTGCACATTTGCCAAAAGATAGGGCGGAAAAAGTAATTTTCCGCATGTACGATTGGTTTGTGCGACGGCCGTGGAAGCAACAAATTGATCTTCTCGAAGATACTGACTACTACTTTGCCATCCTCAGGTCCGACTCCAACCACGATGCAGAAGCATGGCTGATAACACGTGGCGGGGTAGCTCACGGCAGTAACAGACTTCTCATGATCAAGACAGCGTATCGTGCTACTCAACCAGACGACTGGATTTCACTCCACACCTCGATCAATCAGAGAGAAGCCCGCCGTGACATCTTTGTGCACCTTGGTCTGGATATCGAAACACAAGCGAACTTATTGTCTGGCTTTTCTGGCTTGCGCCAGCCGCCGATGCCGGGCGTGTATGAAAGTGAAGAAAGTTTCTTTGAGGCTGTCAAAGCATACTCGAAGTGTTGCTTTGTTTTAGAGAGCGCAGAGGCATGTCTTTCTGGCGACAAGGAGCATATCTGGAAGACAGATCTTCTTCTCTTGGTAGATGATCCCAAGGCGGCGGCCCGTTTTTTCGGGCTGGAATCAAATGCAGTAACGATTGGAATAGAGCAAAAGTCTGTTCGATTGATTGGCATTCATTCTGGGATATTGTGCCCGGTCTGGGCAAAAACAATTCTGGATACTTCTGTTCGAGATAATGACGGACTTCCTGTTCCATCGCCAATTCATCATTTTTTCATCTGCCTGTATTTCGCAGAATTTTTTGGCGCAGGAGTCTCGGACCTCGTTGTGAGCGCCCTTACAAAAATCACTGGCCGCGAAAAGATATTCAGTAATCAGAATTTAAGTCTTTTTAACAGAGCAGATTTGCTGATTACACTAAGATCTTTCATTCTGGGGGCTGGATTTTCAATTCCTCCAGAAGTTGCAAAGAAATCACGTAGCAGTCATGTGCCTGAATTCCATAAAGCCAGCGAAAAAAACGCCGAATCTTGATTAATGGTTGCCGTAATCATGACAATCCTCGTGATAAATACGCTGGATAATAATTCTACGTCATTGAAATGTGGCCCGAAAATATTCGCCTGAGTTACACATTTTAGACGATTGCAAGGGCTTATCTTTTTAAAAAGCAATAAAATGGCAAGATCAAGTCAGTGCATGTACGTATCCCGCTAGTCGCTCACTCTAATTCCTTAGATAGGTGCGATCCAAAAGCCAATCGTATTGCCAGCGCCCCAAGCAAACTCATCGGGTCGGCGGAAAATAATGGCTCCTCAACTTTTATAGGATTTTCTTTTCCATTTTGGTATAAGCGAATAATGTCGCCGCCATGAACAAACACGGGGCAAGATTTAGGTAACTCACCGTTTGTCATATCAATTCCCGGATTGGTTGACAACAGCACCAATTTTTTTGAATGTACTTGTATTGCCACCCGGCGTAATAATGCGTCATCAATATTTATTGCTACACAGTCAGTTGTCCGCTGAATAAATTCAGCCATCGCAGTAATTCGGACTTTTTCTGGCAAATCAACCTTGGCCTGTCGCGATTCAAGGATGACCGTTATTGAGTAGCGATCACACGGATGCCCTTCGTGTAGTGTCTTCAATAATTTGCATTGAATCAGAGCGAATTGCAGTAAAGGGTCAATTAACAAAACATCTCTGGCATTGACGCCGCTGACATCGGCCAAAGATAATCGCTCGTTATCTAGACACGCGCCATGCTCTGTTGCGATTCCCACACCGTGATAGCCTTGTTGGAGCAGTAGGTTTTTCGCAAGTTGCGCGGCTTCGCTTGCAACCGCATCTCCGATTAGTGATACCACAGGCAGCCTACCATCGCTTCCGTTCAGCAATGTTTTCAGCAAGTCGCCAAAATAATCCGGAGCCGTGCCAGATATCTGGTCGGCAATCAAGAGTGGCTGAGAGTTAACTTCAAGAATCGCGCACTCACATTCGAGCCATGATTTTGAAATGTCCGGAATTATGAAATCTACACCCGCGATGTCTAATCCTATTATTCTGGTAGCTCGGATAATCGCATCAATATTATCGGAATGGATTGTGTCCAGACGGTTTTCAGGACTGCCGCCATTTACAATCAACGGGATATCTAAGAGGCGGACAACGCTTTGCAACGGCGGTACCGAATCCAATGTCCATCCTTGCGACGCCAAAACCTCCGAGATTTCATTGTTTATTGGTACAGGGCAAAGGCTGTGTGGAAAGCCATGGCGGTCGGGACTGGAATTCAGTGCGTGAATTAGCTCTGCAATAGTGTGAACACCATCCCCGACCACAGTAGGACCGACACGCTCGTAAGCGCAGGTAACTCGTCCATTCACAACCGTGATCCTGTATTCTCGGCCGCGGACGTGCGATTCGACTAATACCGGACCCATGCCCTGCGCCCGCCCGAAGGCGGCTATGACGTCCTCGTCGCAATGCAGATTCACAGATACCCCTCGTGCAAAATCTTCCATCGCGGGTTTAACCACAACCGGGTATCCGATCTGCCGAGCCAGTTCAACACATTTTTCCGCCGATGTTGCAAGGCTTTGCCGGGCCACAGGCAAGCCGGCAGCTCGGAGAAACTCATTCATCAAGCCCTTGTGTTTGGCCAGCATTTTTGAAAGTACGTTAGTCTGGTCTGAATGCGACGAAATCAGGCGACGACCTTTGCAGCCCCAGCCAAACTGGTCAGCCCCTGATTTCAAGGTCCACCACGGAATACTGTTACGGTCTGCCGCATCCCGAAACATGGCAGTATTCCAGCTGACCTTGGTCCATTTTCTGCTCATTCGCTGTTGCTGCCACTGGCTACGTAGTAATGCCACACTTCGCATCAAGTTTTCGTCTGAAGGCAATCTGAGCAGTTGATTACAGCTGTCGATGATCATCGTCAGCAGCACTGCCGCTTCCGAGGGATTAATCAAATTGGGGATGGCAAGCTCAAAATAACCCATCTTTAATTGCCGGACAGACCCTCTCGAATTCGATCTTGTCAACAACTTTAATTCTTGCAGCCACCACCATAGCAATAGATGTGCAAGTGAGCTTCGCGCCGATTCAGAGGATGACCAGCCATTCCATTTAGTTTGGAATTCTCTCCACTGCACAAAATACTGTTCATCTCTGATCATGAAGCTGACTGCCGAGATCAAATCATCTGGTGCGAATTCAAATGACTTGTCGATTTTAAGAATGGCAATCTGGCATGGCTGATTTATGTGTCGCAGGCTCCCTTTTGTCAAACGCATTTCGGAAAGCGAGATAAATTTTGATTCTTGCGATAGGGAATTCATCGACTCGTAAAATGACTTAAATTGTCACAAATCAGATTTTCTGATTAGCGCATCTGAGTAGCAGAACGAAATAATGCAGTTTCGGCGAGTGCGAGCCGCCGAAAATCACGATAGCAGCTGAACTTATTTCTCCAACGGAGACATTATTGATAAAAATTGGGCGGAAATAAAAAAGTGAGTCTCCGGCTCGCATTTGCTGGTCGAAAAAAACCCATTAGCATTCTGTTGATCGGGCAGCGAAATGCAGGCAAAACATCAAACCGGCCCAAACACGGAAATGTTTTGGATGTCTGCCGAATCTTTAAGTGGAACAGCAATCGCTCGCAAATATTCCGTGACAATCTAGCTGCTGGTCTTATTTATCAGGCAATGACAAATCATAATTGAAAGTAGTCGCAACCCAGTTAAGCGCCGCCTCCAACTCGGGAATGACTGTTGCAAGGTACTTAACAAGTTCGGGATCATTGCGGTATCTGCCAACAGACTTCTGCTCGATCGGACGAACACCATGCATGGCCAAACGCGCTTCATCAGGCAGCTGAACTTCGGACAAGACTTGTGTTGGATCCTTGGCTTGGGTCAGCCCGAATTTATTACCGATCTTAGCAACAGCCGCTTGAGGATCCTGCACCAAGTCTTCATACTTGATGACCAGAAGGTTGCTACGGTCAGCTCCCATCAGTTGCTTCAATGCCCGCATCTCGCCCAGCCAGCGCGTTGGAGTAATGTGAAATTTCCTACCCGTCGTGGGGTTATGGCTGGTCAGTACATCAAAAGGATGTCGCAAAATATGTAGGATACCGATTGACTTGGGAATACGGTCAAGGAATAAGTACGAATTCCAAGCTCGCTTGACAACTACGTTTGGCTGCACAGTCTTAATCACCCCAAACACTTCAACCGGAAATTCTTCCGTAATCACTTGGATGTTTTCAAAGCAGTACATCAGTGAGGTTAGCAGCCAAGTGCCGGAGCGACCGCATCCCATGAGGAAAATTCGTTGACGATACTGAGACTCATCAATCTGTGCCAACCTTTGTACCAGTGCACCAGGAAGTTTCAACCGATCCAGCATCCGCCGAATGGACTTCTGCTCGGTGCTGTCAGAATTAACCGATTCGCCGGTCCGAAGCTTTGGATTTTGAAAGTAAAACGCATTCAAGTTGGGTAACGCCATCACGCCAATTCCCGCCTCGCCACGGGAGCTGTAAAACAACCATTGCGATGTTTCCGTAAAAAGTATTGCAGGATCTCTCAGTGCATTTTCTGGTCCTCGGGAAGGACCGGCCAGGCTAGGGATAGGCCTTATATCGGCCCCTTCCCAATCGTGCTGAGGCCTTAGTAGCTCTACAGAAGCCTCTACCTTCCAGGAGTCGACTGGACGGAGCAGGTCGACATAGCCGAGACGAATATGCTCGGGCGCATCACCAACACGGGAGAAGAGTACCCAAAGGCGATCTCCATCCAACTGTAACGCGACGTGACGAACGTCTCCCGCAGCATTTGCAAGTGGTCCGCTCATTGGAAAGGCTGAAGTTGGTAAAGGTTGGAAGGCATCTTTTCCATTATTTGACATGGAAAGAAAGCCACCTTTGCTCATACCGATCCATGTATTACGCCATCGGACGACGCGGAGATAGAACGGAGCTATTGGAGGTAATGCAACTGAAAAATTCAGTCCGTCAGGTGACGTCGCCATGTAAGTCAGCTGGCGTGCAGTGTGCTTTGTAACTCCATGAAAGTACATGCGAATCTCATGGGTGTCGTCATCAACAATAACATCAGGAGAAGCAATGTGGTCCTCGCACTGGGGTACCTGAGCCAAATGGAGCGCCCCAGCCGGATAGATCATCCATGGTCCTTTGGGATCATTTGCATATGCAAGCCGAATATAGTTACCCCTGTGATGGGAAAAATAAAGATAGTATCGACCCAAGGGATTTCTCACCCAGCTTGGAACGGTGATGCATGCAGGACCATTGATATTGCTTCCTTCGGAACCATCCAGCATTTCTGGGCTTATGATGCGGTATCTTGTGTTCATTTCAGCCAGTCAGGAGGCAAGGTTCGCCATGAGCGGCGGGAGACGGCGCGTGAGACATGCGAAACTCAGGGTAGAAATTGACGATGTGGCAGAGTTCGATATCCATACCGCCGATGTTGGTGAAATCTCCGCCTGTCGTCCTGCTTTTTCGAATGAAATTGGCAGTCCTTTCCGGATGCTGGCTAATCTTCATCAATTCATCAAAACGTCGTGAGCGGACGCTTTCATCTCTGCAGTGAAGATCAACGAACCAATTCCTAAGATTGGCGATATGAGAGTTCGCTTCACGGCGAGTGATTTCCCGCGGCAGGTCGACCTCTAATGCGTTTATAAATGCTGCCTGACTGGTCGACAGGCTTGGCTTGTCAAGTTTTGGTGAGCACTCGATAAGATCGAGAAACTTTTCGGGGTGCTGTCGGTAACGCTCATAGCAGTCCGACGCGGCAAGCTGTCCCTGGGTAATCGCATGCGCCATATCATCCAAGCTCGCTCTACCCAACTGGTGATCAAAATGAGCACTGAAGTTTTCTCCTAACTTGTAGCGCACAGGGCAGAGGCCCGCAGGCACAACCAGTTCTGCTGCTGCGGCGTGATCGGCGCTCACAACGGGTAAGCGTGCATAGCTCGCTTCGATCAGAACACGTCCAAAAGTCTCCAGATTGGATGTGCTGGGGAAAATGAGTGCGTCAAACCGCGCAAGTAGAGGCCAAATTAATTCATTGCTACAGGCAGGACAATATTCGAATTGTGCATCCGATCCAAGAGCCTGATTCAAACGGGCGCGCACCGAATCAGGCGAGCAACTGCTAGAGTGAATATCGCCGCATGCAATCAAGCGATACTTGCGGTCGCCAACCTGGTTCAGGCGGATGAGAAGCTCGACAATATCCGGAAAATTTTTGTCCTCTGACAGTCGTCCAAGATAGCCCAGCGTGAACTCATGATTCCGGGTAAGCGATTTATGACCTCGGTCAGGGCGAATTTCGGGAAAACAAATGGCCAACGGATAACATACGGCCGTAGGAAAATTTGAGAGATGAGGAAACATCTTTTCATAAATTCCCCATGCGTAATGGCTTGCGACAATCAGTGTGTCAGTTTCGCGTAGAAGCGGCTTGCAGAGATGTTCCTGAAGCAGATAGCTACTCCAAATTGCTGTTCGAGCATCGCGAATGATTCGAAAATTAAGTCCTAGCCGCTCCCTCAACCAGAAATAAAAATGCGCGTGAGGTCCAACGTTGCTGACAATGCAGTCCACATCGGCCAGCGCTGACCGTGCGAAGTCCAGATTCTCTAAAATTTGGACGAATCCATGAAACCGAGTTTCGATTTCCGGCCGCATGCAATTCGTCAACAAGGTGGTGATATTTTCATGTGCAAGATTGGCTCCATCCTTCTGCGGAAGAAGCGGGTCCGTCACGTATCGATGCAAAGAAATCCGCGTTTCAATCGCGTTCATGTTGAGATTACCGGCAAATTTGCCTCCGCAAAAGACATGAATTTGATGTCTTTGGAGTGACTTGTGACCAGTTGCCACGTGGCCGCCTCCAGCCTGCCATTCGGTAAGCCTGTGGAATTTATCAAGCGGATACTGGTGAACCGTGCAGCTGGTAGTCCGAAACAGGCAATTTCATGATGAGTCATGAACAAAGTCGCGCCGGTACATCTCCGATCCAGCAGCAAGGCTTTTGCTGAATGGAATCCATCGCGGAACTGGCCAGAGCGAATGCCATTCAAAAAAGCATCCGATCCACAGGACAGCGCATTTGCTCCTAGTTTCTTGGCCATGGCGAGTAATTCACCTGAGGCCTTGGGATGATGTTCGCAAATGAACAGGTGTAGCGGAAACGGCTCTCCCTTAGGAAGTAGTTCTTCAAGTATCACAGTGAAGATTTCTGGAGTGTCACGATATCCTATTTGCGGCTGCGCGTTTACTTCGCAGATTACACCTCTTACTTCACGCCATGACCTCGAGACATCCGTGATAAGGAGGTCGATTCCGGCAATATCAAGCCTGATCGCGCATGCAGCATCGATTGCAAGAGCGAGATTGTCAGGATGAACTTCTGCCAGGGGGACGACGAAATGCGAACCGCCTGTGCTTACATTGCTTTGTCGACGTAGCACCACAAATTGGCCGGCATCCGGAACGCTATCAGATGCCAAACCGGCTTCCTGAAGAATTGAGATTGCCTCTTCGTCAAGTGACAGGCGCATCTTTCCCGTTCGCCGTAATGCAGCTTGATGATCAGGCTTAAGTTGCTCCTCTGCGAGAAGTTCGGAGACTGTACGAATTCCATCACCTGTCACTCCACCAGGACGCCGTCGCATTACCTTGATTACTTTGCCGCGCAATACGGTCAGTCGGTAGTCATCGCCATTCACATGTTCTTCAATAAGGATTCGTTCTGAGAAACGTGCGGCTCTACTAAAATACTCTCGAACTGCTGCTGTGCTGCGCAGACCGGTAAAAACACCTCTTCCTTGATCCTGGTCGCTTGGCTTGATCACGACGGGATAACCGATCTTCTCAGCGATTCGCACAGCGCTATCCGCATTATCGACCATGGCCTGTTTTGGTATGGGAAGTCCATGGAGTTCTAGGATGCGGCAGCAGTTGAATTTGTCCCTTGCAAGCCCGGTAGAAATCGCTGACGTATGGTCGGAAATTGTGCTCTTCAAGAAGATAGAATTACATCCCAAGCCGTATGCGAACAATCCACCCGGAAGCTCTTGGTACTCTATCTGGCGACCATGCGCCGCTTCGATGAAATGAAAAATGTTTGTCCCGGGGACAGCATACTGAGAAAGCGATTTAATTAGTTCAGCACGCCTGGCTTTAGTGCTGTCCATGTCGTGCCGATTAAGATTGACTGAATTTAACAGGGTATTAATCGTAGAAATACTCCACTGCAGGGCAGCGATACTTGCAGCCTGGTGCGCATAGGGCAGCAAGAGTGTCCGGACTTTCCATCCATTGCTATTGAATTCCAGGCCGATATGACACGGTCCAAACACGGCAACATTCGCCTCCCGCTGTACGGAGGTATATAGGTCATGAACGCGGCGGAGTATCCAGCATGTCATGTCCTCGACCGGGTTTGGATCAGTAGATGACAAGAAAAAAAAATCGGAAAGAAGATTATCCAGATCCTTCCAACTTGATGATTCCAACAGGTTGACAGCTACATGGGCAATCAGGACTTTCTCGCAAAGTCCATAGCCTTTACCTGGCAAAAAACGCAATTTCTTATCCAGCATCAGGCTGCATGGGGTGTCGGTCTGGTGTTGACTGGGAACTTCTCTCAATTTTTCCTCATAATGTCCGCTGCATCGGCCTACGGCAAGTGATCGCTCCGCTTTGAATTTCAGCGGAAGTTTAACTTACTGTTTTTCCGAAACAGCCCAGACGAGACGATTTTCACGCGATCCGAGCCCGCCCTGAATTATGGACAATGACAAGTCCGAGGTACTCCAATGGAATGAGCCTTAGTGTCCGGAAGGAGATTGGGCACTTCGGCGGTCAATCGTGGCTGGGGCAAGATCGACACTCGTCAGGTGCATCCGCCCGGTCTGGGTCAGTCATTGCCATGCCATGCGGGCACCGAACCCGGCGTTCGTGCGATACCGCGTTGATCGGCAAATCGTAACAATGGCGATGGCAAGTGTGGCTTCATGTTGTTGCCCGAACGCAGGATCTGTAGTCTTGATACAGGACGTCGAATGCTTGTCGCAGACGCTCGTTCGCTTTCACTTTATTGTGCTTGCGGCTCGGATGTCGGCAAAGCCAATCGACGCTAGCTGGACATCACACGCTACAAAACCAGTCCGAAAATTCCAGACAGTCCCCCGCGAACCTGGCGGTGAATTCAGATGCAGAACAGAAGAAAGCACGCTACGTTATGTTTTATTCGTTCAAGACCTAATCGTCCCAAATTTGGCTTCATATTTTTCAACAGCTTTGGCAAGCTGTTCCGATAGTTTTTTTGCCGCAGCCGGCTGCATCACCAGTCGATTAACCTTAGTGTCATCGCCGGGGATTCCGCCGTGAAAGAAACACAAATCCACGTCCGCCATCACTGCCGTTTCGTTCAACACAAGCTTCTTTGCCTGACTGCAAAAAACCAATGGTGGATCGCTCTTGTTCGGACGAACAAAAACTTTGGCCTTCATTCTCGCTTCGCGGATGGGCGACTGTCCCACTGCACGCCACAACGAGGTTATCGGCCTTGCACAGTCCTCTCCGGGTACCAAAACAGGCTCGCGCAGATTGGTTGCCATTCGATCAAAGCGCTCCTTCACCCAATCATAGAGCTGAATGTCGAGTGCATTCATTTCACGAACTTTACGCAGTACCGAGTCGCTTAACGGCAGCTCATCTTGCTGAACTTTATTTTTGTTAACATGCTCCTTACGTAGCTCGGGCAGACCGAACAGAGTCGCCAAGGCTAGCAATGTCTCATCATATCTTTCCAGCAGCCCGACAAAGCTAAAATGACGCTCGATGTTTGCTTTCGCAACTTCGAGCGCGCTTTCAGGGCATTTTTCCGGGTTCAGGCCATAGCCGCTAAACCGGCGCACCATCGCATTATCGAGTTCAGCGCTCGGGCTGGAAAAAAATGCTTCCGCGCTTCGATCGCCTCGCAAACAACCCTCAAAATCCAGATAAAAATCAGATACCCTCGGCTGACGGGCTAATTCGGCCATGCTGCCCCCCGCAGCTGCCAACCTTTTTTCATAGGCGTCCAGCATAGGTTGGCAGTAGTGAAAAAGTGAAACCATCCGCGAAACCGGTTCACGCAGCACAGAAACGTAAAAGCAAGATCGTTGCATCCACCGATGCAGACCAAACGCAAAATGTCCGCAGTAAAGCTGCTTTCTTTCATCCAACAGCAGCTCTGCGGCCTTGTCCTCATTAACAGTAGAGACGTTATACAGATCTGCGATATTCTCGCCCCAAATTTTCGTAAATGCGGAAAAAAGCGACATGCCTCCCGTCTTCGGAATATGCATGAACAACAGCGGGGTGGATTGGCTAATCAACATGGTCAGAGTGCTTGTCGTTCGCGGCGCATACTGCGCTCAATTGATAAGGAATATTCCATGAATACTAGCAGATTGACCGACGCAATTCGTTTGAACATGCGGCACTCCCCTCTCCGCTAATCACCGCATTGAGCAGTACGATACGTCGCATGTAGGAAGGTACTGGGAAAAGCTGAGGTATCGCACGCGTGCGGTTTCAAGCACCATCTCTATTCCGTCGTCCTTAATTTGTGGTCAGTGATGGTCGTCGCCGATGCAACTGCCAATTCCCACGAGGCCACGTAAATGCTACGGCCAGCCGATGATGTTGCGCCGATCGATGATAGGTATCGCGTGTATGACGAATGCCGGCTCCGACAGCTACCCTGCAGTCTGTAAAAGTATTTTCTGAAGATCCTGAAAACTGAAATACATTAGACTTTTATATAAAAATTACATACTTCGGGTGGCATGTGCGGATTGGTTTCATTTCTCCCTTTTGGTTGCCTCACCATGGTGGGACGGCACATTATGATCATCGGCTTGCCAATGCGCTGGTGGGCCGTGGCGCGGATGTGTCCGTATTTACTTCCACACCTGAGGATGCGGAGCGTGATAACGGCAAATTGGCTGTAACGCGCTGGACTGGCGGCAAGCTGGAGCGCGTCAGGGGAGAAGTGTCAGTCAACTCCCTGCAGTCATCCATGCTATCCCGGCATTACGGTTTTATTTCGGATGCAGTCCAATGGGCTACTCTGCAGCAGCTGGATGTGGCGCTTGTAAGTACTCCGCTGCAAGAGCCCAGGCAGCTTCACGCCAAAGTCCTTTATGACCAGCTTCGTGCTGCCGGAATCAGGGTGGGCGCCCTGCATCACGATATCTCTGTGCGACTCCAGTACAGTCTTATTGAGATGTACCGCAGCGGATCGCAAGACTGGGACGATGTGGCTGAACGAGCCACTAGGGGAATCGTGCGCTATTTAAGACAGGGCAGTGCTCTGGAAGCCTATCATCAGATAGGGAGTCCGCTCTGCTTCGGGCCGGATTTTACAGTTTCATGCTCGCGCTGGAGTGATCGCTTCATTGATCCGCTTGGACGCCTTCCGCGGTATGTACTAAGGCCATTTATTGATCCGGACTATTGGGCAGCACAGCCCGCGAAAAACGAAGCTGCTTTGCGGCGAAGGGATGTGTTCATGCTCAACCCGCATCCTCGCAAGGGAGGCCATCACATGCTTAACCTAGTATCGGATGCAGGAAGTCACTGGACATTCCGGGTACTCAAGGGCGGTTGGGGAGACTCATTTGCGAACTTCCTTCCGCTTCTTCAGACGTTGCCTGCTTTCCGGCAGGGGCGAGTGGAGTTGTTGAGCTATGTGCAGGACATTAGGGCCGTCTATCGCTCAAGCGGGGTAGTCTTCTTTCCCAGCCTGTTTGAAGGTTACGGCATGGCAGCGGTTGAACCCATGTTTGCAGGTATTCCGGTTGTAAGCAGCAATTATCCTGCAGTGCTTGAAGCAGTGGGCGCCGCGGCTTTCTCTTTATGCCCGTTTCGTGACAGCAGGTATCAATGGCGTGATGCAGTTAATGAGGTACTGTACGCTCCCGCTCTATGGAGACAGCGTTCGCTTGCTCGAGCGGGGGAACTGGCGCATCGCCAGAATGAGGAGCTGAGCGGTTTCCTCAGCTTCTTGCGAGCCCTATGATCTACTTTCCTTGGTAGCCAGATATCGCAATCATGCCTGCGTTTTCTCTTGCTGTTGTTTGCTCAAAACATCAGTGGCATGATGGCGGTCCGTTCCTCCATGCTGATCTCTGGCCCTTGCTCCGTGAATTGTCGTGATTATTTCCCGCGAGTGCGGCAGTTTTTTTCGTTTTTATTTAAGGGCTCAAAAAATTAAGGGCATGGCCTTTCCGTGTGAGCAATGCGTCCTGTCAGAAAGCAAAGGGCGGTATTGCTGCGTGAGGGTCATTGACTACCATTCCGAACGATGTACAGATGAAGCTTGTCAAGTATCGCTTTTATCGCGGCCCGAATATCTGGGCCGGGCAATCCGGAATTTTCCTGCTGTCCCATAAAGACCAGGCCAGCCTGTCCTGGTCCCTGCTGGCTGGCAAGGCAATGTCATCAGCCCTGAAAAACTTTAATGCGTTGTTATCGTCCGCCGCACCGGTTGCTCAGGAGTCGGAGTATCTTGGTTCGTTGCGGAGATGGCAGTGCGAAAAAGACAAGGAGGCTTATGGCCTGCTGGCCATCGCGGAGATCATTGCGCGCGATTTTTGCCTGCAACCGGCACTCGGCTATGTCATCAAGGTGAACGGTGAGGTTCTCCAGCTCTTCCTTCCTTGCGACGAGGAGGTCGTGGGCCTGTCAGCGGTGCATTTTGCAATAACTGCGCTTCAGTTGGCGCCCGGTGCAATCATCGGCAATGAGCAGGATTTTCGGGCACGGATCGCTGAGGAATACCAGCGAGCACGGACCCGATCGAGGCAGTTCGGACTGAACCAATCTACCCTTGGCCTTGCGCGCCGGGCTTTACAGCGCGGCATTCCGGTAACTCGCCGTCTGGTACCCGGGCAGTACATCCAGTTAGGGCAAGGCCGTAAAGCGAGGACGGTGATGGAAACGGCCACTAGTGTCACCAGCATGACTGGCCGGATGATGAGCAGTGACAAATTCACCGCCAGTGCCATGTTGTCGCGAGGTGGATTACCGACGCCCGGTACGCAGGCGGCAAGCTCGGTTGAGGAAGCTTGGGCCATTGCACAGCGATTGGGGTATCCGCTGGTGGTCAAGCCAAGGTCGTCGGGAAAAGGCAGCGGTGTTTGCGTCGACATTCGAACCCCGCAAGAGTTACAGCGCGCGCTGAAAGCTGCCGCTGAGTACCGGCAGGGCTTGATTGTGGAGCGCCACGTGGTCGGTGATGACTATCGCTTGCTCGTGGTGGGAGGGCGCTTCGTGGCGGCAGCTAAAAGACTTCCTGCACAGGTCACCGGTGATGGCCAATCAACGGTTGAGCAGCTGGTCGAGCAGGAAAATCGCGATCCGCAGCGAGGGATGTCTTTCGAGCGTCTGCGGGAAAAGATTGAGATGGATGCCGAGGCGTTCCAGCAGCTGGCCTTTGTTGGGATGGACGAAAAGAGCATACCGGCAGCAGGTCAAGCGGTACGATTGCGCGGCACAGCCAACATCTCTCGCGGTGGTACATCCGTCGATGTCACCGATGTGATTCATCCTGACAATCGCCGTCTCGCGGAACGGGCGGCGCGCCTTGTCGGCCTTGACATTGCGGGCATTGACTTTCTCACGCCCGATATCACCCGTTCCTGGCGCGAAGTTCCTGCGGCTATTCTGGAGGTAAATGCTACCCCGGGGTTACGGCCTCATTTGGGAGCCAATTCTGACCGGGATGTCTTCTCACCGATCATTGACTACTTGTTTCCCGACCCCGCCCAAAGCCGGGTGCCAACAGTGGGCATTACAGGCAGCGTGGGAAAGACGACGACTGCACAGATGGTCTCGGCAATTCTTAATTCGGTCGGGAGGACGGTTGCGATGGCGACGACCCAAGGGAGTTGGATTGGAAAAGAGCGTTTACGTTCGGGTGATATGGCGAGCGGTTACGTTGGCCAGCAATTATTGAATGACCCCATGGTCGATGCGGGAGTGTTCGAGCTTGCCCGCGGCGGTCTCCTCAAGTCAGGTATGGCGCTCGATAGCGTGGATGTAGGGGTTGTCCTCAACGTTTTTGACAACCATGTCGGTATCGATGGCATCGGCAGTCGCGGCCAGTTGGCAGGTATTAAAAGTCTGGTGGTGCGTCATGCGCGAAAGTGGGCCGTGATCAACGCTGATGATCCTTTGTGCCTGAAAATGCGAAAGCTGACGTCGGCCCCACAAATTTGCCTGGTCAGTATGCACCCGGACAATCCTGAGACTTTGCAGCATCTGGCGGAAAGCGGAACGGCAGTCACGCTGCATGGGGCAGGGGCGGAGGCTAGCTTTCGGTTGCAAACCGGCGACGTGAATATTGGGGAAATCGGAGTGACCGAGCTATCTGCAACGATGAATGGTCAGTTCATGCCACCCATGTTCAATGCCATGTTTGCAGCTGCTGCGGCACACGCGCTGGGCGTGCCGTTCGCCTCGATTCGTGCTGCGTTGCAGGACTTCCGTTCTGATTACACGTCTAATCCCGGACGCATGAACCGGGTCGATGGCTTGCCATTTGAGTTGATACTGGCGCATTCTGACGGTCCCCAGGCGCTGGCCGAGATTGCCCGTTACGCTCGCGGACGGGCGTCCTGCCGACCGAAGGTGTACATCATCTGTGCCGCTGGCAATCGGCCGGATCAGTTCCTGATCGATTCAGGCAAGGCGGTCGCGGGGGCATTTGACCAATTCATTTGCACGGACATGGGAAAGGAGTTGCGAGGCCGTCCACCCGGCGCAACTCCGGGGTTGCTCGCTGAAGGATTACGTCAGGCGGGCGTGCCGGATTCGGCGATCACGATCGAGCGGTCGAGCAGCGTGGCTGTTGAGACGGCTCTGCGAGGAATGCCGGCGGGGGCGCTGCTGCTCATCGAGTGTTATCAAAGCGAGAAAGTGATTGAGGCCGTGAAGAGCATTTGGCCCATGGCGACGCTTTGATGCCGGATATTCCGTGGACGGCAGTGATGGAATTGCGTTCCGCCATACCCGCCTGTTACGCGTGCTGCCGGTGCGCACGTTGACTACGGGCCTAAATGAAATGCCAGTACTGCAAAATGCTCGATGCAGATAACCGGAAATCGTCTGCGACGATATATCGGCGCAGGTGACTTTCGCAGGAGGTTTCGCGCCGAGTCAGCTCTGCTCCTTCACCGCCTTCAGCATGCACCGCGCCACCTTGTCAAAGTACAGCAAGGCGGCCGGAGTCAGCTCGAGTTGCTTGCGCCGGGCATCCTCCGTATCGGCAAGATAAATCCAGCCCTTTTCGCGCATTGATTTCAGGCGGCCATGCAGCATCGCCGGAGACCCGAGCTCAGCCATACCCATCAGATCTTTGACGGACAATCGCTCTTGGGAGTGATGCGCATTAGCGACGATCATCAGAATCCGCTCTTCCAGCGGTTCGAGCGGAGGCAGCGTTGGGAGATTGCGCAGCGCCTCCGACAACTGGATGAAGCGCAAATAGAGGTCGGCGAACTTCGTTGACTTGCCCATGATATTCAGTCCTTGAACGTACCGCTCCGACCTTGGAGAAAACTCACGCAGGGTTGCCGGTGATCGGATAGCCGGCGCTTGCTTCGTCGATGCCGCCCGGACTCATGGTGGGACGGCGCTTGCAGGCGGCGGGTTGTGATGATGGCGCGCTGCAGAGTCCCGGCATTTACTCACCAAAACTCTGACAGATCAATAGGCGCCAACGACCCGCCCTATTACCTTAATGTTACACATTGTAGAACAATGTTCCGTTTGGTCGGACTTTGTACTTTGATCTATTCGACAAAATCATCATCTTTTTTGTAACAGATGAAGCGTTCGGTCTGTGTGGTGGGGATGTTCGCTTTCACAACGCACCGTGGCTTTTCGAATGGTGGGCGATCACGCGGTACGGATTCCCAGCGCGATTCCGGGCGGTACCATTTTTCCGTGCCCTGACGCTCTACAAGCCGTCCGTACGCCGATTTTCGAATTGGCAAGCATCAATGTGATCGGGAGCACAATTTCTACTGGCGCCAGAAACTACGCTGTATTGGGCTATTAGCAGACTATATGTCCCATAACTATTTGTTTTGCTGTAATGTTATTGCTGAAGGGATACAATCTAAGGCTTGCATCATGCCGCCGGATCCTGGATAGCACCACCAACGGCTTCCTTGTCCCGGAAAGTAGGCAACAGGCCTGAACGGCACGCAGGGGCATCCCATCCCTGGTAGCCGCGGAGACAAATTTTGCTGAGCGCGACCCTACCGACCGAATCGAAGCCGAACCAAGTCCCCGCCGGGAGGCTGAGGGTTGTGCCGGCGTCGCTTGGCCGAATCCCACTGCTCGCCGGATTGCCCGAGACCATTCTGGCGCAGCTGTCCGCCGAGATCCGGCTGGTGACCTACGCCAAGCGCGAGTTCGTCATGCACAAGGGCGCGCGCGATACCGACCTGCTGTTCCTGCTCGAAGGTCGCTTGCTGGTGGTGGACATCTCTCCCGAGGGCCGCCAAACCGGCCTGAACTTCATTTCTCCCGGCGACTTCTTCGGTGAGCTGGCCTCCATCGATGGCTTGCCGCGCTCTGCGACCATCGTCGCCGCCGCGCCATCACTGGTCGGTGTGCTGCCGAAGAACGCTGCCCGCAAGCTGATCTTCGGCATCCCGATGGTGGCCGAGCGCATGCTCAAGCATGTGTCGCTGAAGCTGCGCGCCTCGACCGAGTACCGGGTGCTGCTGGGCATACCGAATGCATTCTGCCGCGTCTACAGCCTGCTGCGCATGCTGGCGCGCCCCGACCCGGGGAAGCTGATCACGATCGAGAACATGCCCACGCACGAACAAATCGGCCTGATGACCAATACCAGCCGCGAGACTGTCACGCGCGCTCTGCAGGTGCTCTATGAACAGGGCATCCTCGAAAAAGACGGTCGTCGCTCGATTGTGCGCAATTCCCCGCGTTTGCTCGAGCTGATACGCGAGCACCAGTAAAAGTCTATCTCGTTAGGCCGCCAGCGGCGTTGGCCGCACCCCGCCGCACGTCTGTACTGTCTGCGGTACTGCCGCCTTGCCACCGACCTAACGAGATGGGCTTTCAGCGCCTGCCATGTCGGCGGCAGGCAGCACAGCTGCACCGGCGTGTGCTGACCGTCAGGCGGTCTGGTCCGCAGCGCGGCGCCTCGCGAGAGGAAAACGGTCCGTGCGGATCGACCGGAGTGACAACAACAAGATCAACCAGCGGATCCATGCAGTGAACCGAGACTTTGCACACCTGCGCAGCAGACTGGCCATTGTGCTGCTGGCTGTTGCGCTCATCCTGATGTACGTCGCTTTCCCCGGCGCGCTATACGGCGGCATTGAGCGCAATGCGTACGATGCGCTGGTGCGGCTGTCGCCGCCGATTCCGCAAGAGGAGCGGGTGGTGATCGTGGACATCGACGAACGCAGCCTCGCCCGCTACGGCGCGTGGCCGTGGCCGCGTGCGACCGTGGCTAAACTGGTGAGCGAACTGCTCGGGCGGCATCAGGTCGGATTGCTCGGTCTCGACATCGTTTTTCCGCTGCGTCGCGAGGGTGACCGACTGCTGCGCGAAGCGCTCGACCAGCCGAATGTGGTGATGAGCCAGACCCTCGATTTCGCCGCGATCTCCGACAATCACGTCGGCGCGCTGGCTGATCGGGTCGAGGTTCGTGGCCGTCGACATGCGCCGCAGGCCGGCGGCTACGTAGCCAATGACAGCGGGGTGCTGCCGCCGAATGCTGCCGTCGGCCACATCAGTCCCGTGATCGACGACGACGGCCATATTCGCCGCATCTACCCGGTCGCTTGCGCCGGCGATGCCTGCACGATGACATTCGCGCTGCGCATGTATGCGCAACTCACGGCGGCCGGCCACGGCACGCCGCGCGTCGACTACCTCGATGGCGGCGCACGCCTGCATGTCGACCTGCGCGATGATGAGCCGCTCGATCTGCCGCTCGATGCGCAGCATGCGTGGATCGTGCCTTACCGCGTTGCGTCGGGCGGCTTCCCGGTCGTGTCCGCCGCCGAGGTGATGGACGGTTCTCAGGCGCTGCCGTGGCTGGAAAACAGCATCGTGCTGGTCGGTAGTTCGGCGCTGGGCATCGGTGATCGCGTCGCTACACCGCTGACCAAACTCGCGCCCGGTGTCGAGGTGCATGCGCAGCTGCTTACTGCCCTGCTCGACCGCAGCTTCATTCGCCCTTTGCCGGTGTCAGCGCCGCTGTTCCTGATGCTCGCAGCTGTCATCCTCGCTTCTTATCTGGGTTGGCCGGGGCGCGGCCGCAGCTTGCTGCTCGGATGGCCGCCGCTGGCCCTCGCGGCCGCAGTCATGCTGCTGGCCTGGGCGCTGCTGGCGCAGGGCCTGCTGTTACCCCTGACCCCCTTGCCCCTGTTGGTACTGCTGATCGGCGCGCTGACCATGCTGCAGCAGAATTTCGCGCTCACGGCGCGCGTGCGCACCATCGGACTGCAGTTCAGCCAGTTCCTGCCGGCGAGCCTGGTCGGTCGTCTGCTGCGCGACAAGCAGATTGGGCCGGAGACGGAGCGTCACATGATGACGGTGCTGATCGTCGATGTGCGCGGCTTCACCGCTGCTTCGGAGGACAAGACGCCGGAGCAGATCGCCGGTTTCGCGCAGAAGTGTTTCGAGGTGCTGTCCGCCGAGGTGGCGCGTTATCAGGGCACGATAGAGAAATACACCGGCGACGGTCTGATGGCGCTGTGGGGCGTGCCCACCGAGAACGTATCTGCCCAGCCGACGCCGCCGCTGCGTATACGTGCTGCGACGCGAGCGCGGCGCTCTGGCATCGACCTCGCTCACGCACGTTACGCCGCGCAGGCTGTGAGCGCCGCGCTGGCGATGCAGCAGGCGATTGACGCGCTGGCCGGCTGGTTCGAGCAGCACGGCTATCCGCAGCTGCAACTCAGCATCGGCCTGAACACCGGGCCGATGTCGGTCGGCGTATTTGGCGGCCAGACTCACCTCGCCTGGTCCGCGCAGGGACAGGCATTCAATGTCGCCAGCCGCATCGAGAGCCTGACTCGCGAAGTCGGCGAGCATCTGTTGATGGGCGAGGAGACGGCGCTGCTGCTGGCGGAGGAGCTTGTTGACAAGATCGGCGACTATCCGGTCAAGGGTGTGTCGGCGCCGGTGGCGGTGTATGCGCTTCGACAAGCACATGATCGGCATCCGACATACCGGATTTCAGGGATGCGGGGTTAAGTGCCTCTCACTGGGCGCCGCTGAAATCGTCGCGCCGTCTTGCCGTACAGGTCGACCTGTCTGCGATGGCGCGCCTAGTCATCGACGTTCTGTTCGCGGCGCTACAGGGGCACAAAGTATATTTCCTGTGGGGACTTTTTTGCTCCGAGTCAATGAAAACCCGACCTGTGTTGTCGCTTACCAAAAATTTGTTATCCACGTCACAGTTATGGAATATATTCCGAGCATAATGTGTGCGATTGGTGGCTGAAGCGCCCAAGCAATTATGCTTTTTGCAACACACTGAGTCGCTCGAGCCACACATAGCCGACGCGATTAGAGCTGTTAGCCGCATTAGCGCGTGGTTTCATAAATTCCGTCCGCGGCGCGTAAGCGCGGTCCGCAACAAGGTATTCGGCAACACAAGATGAAAAACTCCGTCATTGTCCGTATCTGTCTGGTCGCCGCATTTGTGATGCTGGCGCCTGCCATGGCGACTGCCGCCGAATCTGTTGGTCGCGTGCTGTTTGCGATTGGCGACGCGCGTATTGGCGTCGACGGTGGCCGCGTCAAAAAAGATGATGTGATCAAGCTTGGCCAGACCATCGTCACGGGCGCGAATGGGCATGTGCACATTCGTTTCGTCGACGATGCCTTCGTTAGCGTGCGACCCAATTCAAGCTTACAGATCGAGCAGTATGTGTACGACGAGCGCGAGCCAAAAAATAACCGTATTCGTTTCAGCCTCGCGCAGGGGGTCGCTCGTTTGATTACGGGCAAAGCAGGTCAGTCCACGAAAGACAACTTTCGTCTGAACACCCCGGTAGCAGCGATTGGCATTCGTGGTACGGACTTTCTCGTGCAAGCAGGAGACGCGCTGACGCGGGTCGCGGTGCAGCAAGGGGCGGTGGTCGTCGCGCCGTTTTCTGATGTGTGTAACCGCGATGCCTTTGGTCCTTGTGGCGGAGGCATGGCCGCACAATTGGCGGGTACGCTGAATGGCAGCTATCTGGAAGTCACCCCCGGCAGCAAGCCTGTGCTGCAGACGCTGGCCCCCGGCCAGAACAAGGGTATTTTCGGTTTCCCCCGACCGGAGGAGCCGATGGTAAACACCCCGACGCTGCGCGCACCCACCACGGAAGTGTTGAGCAAGGCGCTCTATTGGGGACGGTGGTCCGATCAAGCGGCTGTACCGTCAGGTTATGAGTTACTAGGCAAGAACGACATGCTGTTCTTGTACCGCACCGAAGGCGCGCCCTCGCTGCCGCAAAGTGGGCAGGTCACGTTCGCGCCAGTGGAGGCGGTTGGCTACGCGCGCGCCTCTGATGGCACGTTCAAGCCCGCCGATATCGTATCGCCGACTCTGTCGGTGGACTTCAATAAACAAACTTACGGAACTACGTTCACTTGGGTCAGTGAGGATCGCAGTTTGCGCATGCGCAGTGCGGGCAGTATCTCGGATGTAGGCCAGTTCGTTCCTCAGCGCACTGGATCGAACGTGACGATTTCCGGTGGTTTTAACAATGCCGGCGACGAGGCAGCCTATGTATTTATGCGCCGCCAGGCCGGCGACGATGCGTATGGTCTGATCCGGTTTCATAAGTAGAGCTCATTGAATCAGAGCTGCTTCAGACCAGGAAAGACTGCAGAGCCTTGATGTCGTCGCAGTTTTTGCGAGCGTGGATCAGCTCCTCGCTAATGTTTTGCCTGATGCCATGTCAGGCAGCCGCGCAATCCGCGTTGCCGGAGAGCGCATCACCCATCGTTTCGCAGTCAGCGAATTATCAGGATGTGATGCGCGAGGCCATCGCGCTGCATCGGGTGCGACGCTTCAAAGATGCGTTGGATTTATTGTCAGCGTATGAAAATGAGTTTGGTGGCGATCCCTTATTCGATTACCAGTTGGGTATCGCAGCGCTAGAGGCCTCCCAGCCAGCGGTTGCACAACAGGCGCTTGAACGAGCCGTGCTAGTGCGGCCGGATTTCGCTGGTGCCTGGATCGATCTGGCACTTGCCCATGCCCGTCTCGGAGAGGGCGAGGTCGCGCAGCAAATCATTGCGCATGTGGAGTCTAGTTTCGATGTTCCTTTGCCACTGCGGGATCAGTTGCGTTTGCTACGTGCAGAGCTTGATAAGCCCCACGTACGTTTGGCCCGCAGTACGCCAAATTGGCTCGGCGAGCGTAACGGCTACCTGCAGCTATCGACCGGTCACGATTCGAACGCCAACCTCGGCTTGGCTTCCAGTGTGTTTTCGCTGACGCCGATCGGCGGTCCGCCATTGCAAGTCGCCATTCCGCCCTCGGCGCGTGCCGTGTCCGATTCATTTGCGCAGCTTCGCGGCGACTGGCAGCAGGTGTTGAAGTTGGGGGTGCGGCAAACGGGCAGGCTCTACCTGACGGGCCAGTACAAGGATTTCACAGCGTTGAAGGACTACAGCCTCGGCGATGCCGCGCTGACTTACACGCACGAATATGCATGGTCCCAACTACGTGGGTGGGCGGTTGAGGGTGTGGCCGGCGTCCGTGGCATCACCATAGGGGGCCATCGAATGGCGACGAATCTGACCGCCGGTGTGGGGCTGGTCGCGTATGCGCGAGATTGTCGTTGGGGCGCGAGGATGGTCAGCGAGACCCGCGACTTTGGTATTAGCGGCTATGTTGATGCCGACGTCCCCAGCCTCACGCTGTCGACGACTTGTAGCCAGGAGAAAAGTCAGGCCAGTGTCGTGCTCAGCTTCGCGCGAGATGAGCCGCGTGCCTTGCGTGCCGGCGGGCGGACTGATCGGCTGGAATTGGGGATTCACTATGCTCATCAGCTCGCCCCACGACTCATGATGACTGCTTTCGGTGCGTTTGGCGTGTATCGCGATGCGCAGGGCTACAGTCCCCTGCTGGAGAATGGCGCACAGAGGCAAGTCACCCGCACCAGCGCCCGGCTGGCATGGTTTTGGCAGTTCAACCCCTCACATCCTGAATGGCAGCTGCATGCTGAACTCGAACATTTGCAGGACCGGTCGAACCTCGAAATTTTCAATGTGCGCAATACGCGTGTGAGTGCTGGGCTAAGATATCAATATTGAAACTATCGAAATGGCAATAAATGTTTTTGCGCTACCCGAGCAGCTCTTTTTGAAAAAAAACAAACAAAGACCCATCCCGGAATTGTGACTCACCCCACAAAACTGCTTTGACTTAGCTCCTAAGATCCCGAGAGGCTGCAACAAAGCCGGCATAACTTCGCCGGCAAGCTGAAAGAGACCAGCTGGCCAATCTGTAACTCCCAATGCAATACAAGTAATTTCAACCGACAGGAGCACATCAAATGACGTCATCTTATGACATCGTAGACGGTAACCGTCTCGATAACCCGACGGACGACACGACCTACGTGTTTAGCCCGACCGCAACGATGAAGACCTTCTCGCTCGCCGGCAATTCCGACGGCGACACGATCGCGATCGACGGTCTGAGCTCGGACTTCCGTGCCGTGTTCAAGCAAAACGAAATGACGCTGATCGGCAAAAAGAACACTCCGTCGGCTGGCGTGATGGTCAAGGTTCAGCTAGACGCTGCCGGCGGCACTGACCACATCGCTTTCCTCAACGGTACGATCGACGTCACCTACACCCCGGGTGCCAGCAAAGCGTGGAGCATCGGCGGCGTAAACGTCTCGAAAAAAATCAACCTCGGGAACCCGAAGCTGAACATTGACATCGATCCGTCGCAAACCTACGTTCAGGAAGCGTTCGACGCGCACGGCGTGCTGGATTCGGCAAACATCATCCTCACCGAGACCGTTGACTACGTCAACATCCCGGCGACCAACACGTTCGACACGATCTACGGTGTGGTCGATGGTGAAGACGGCGGCGGTCTGTGGCCGGGCGACGACGAGTCCACGTTCACCGCTGGCGACCTGATCGAGGGTAATGGCAATACCAACCTGCGTCTGGTCGTGACCGAGACCGGCGAAGACGGCATCGACTTCGCGACCGTCAAAGACGTCCGCGAAATCAACTTCATCGCCGGCGACAGCGGTTACATGTGGGGCAATGCCGCCGACTGGTCCAATATCGGCTCGGTGAACCTGGCCAGCGGTGTCAACAACCTGTACATCGATCTGGACCATCTCGAAGAAGGCACGGCCATCGGCATGGGTGCTGGTCTCGAGGGGGGAATTGAAGCCACGATCGACATGAGCAGCAGCATTTATGCTTATGCTCAGCTGAGCGCGAACTCTGACGATGCAGCCACGGAAAGCAGCTTGGTCGTCGACCGCGCAGGCATTACCGCAGACCTGGGCTCGGAAATGCATGGCGACGCCGAGATCGAAGAAAACGATGTCACCAAAAACCTGACGGTCGGCGATATCGTCGGCACGCTGGCAAGTGGCTCGGCTAGCGATGACACGTTCTTCTCCGTCGATGTATCCATCGATGATGGCGTGTCGCTGGGTGGCGCAGACCTGACGATCGGTAATTTGCAACTTGGTAACACAGCCGTGCAGATGGGTGACTACGGCCAATTCGACCTGTCCGCTGAAAACTACACCTTTATCTACAGCGCTAGTGGAGACGAAACCGTTACGGGTGGTGACCTGACTGCGGGCAACGTTAACGTTACCGGCGGCAAAGATGTTGATGTTGATGTTGATTTTGATAATGTGATTTCAAGCGACTGGTGGGGCGATGACTTTGGTGCTGCTATCGGTGGTGATCTGACTGTTGGCAATGTCAACATCGCCGTCGGTGCAGACTCGGAAGTCGATTTCACGGCCAATAACGAGGTCTATGCTTACTACACCGCTGATGTTACCGCTGGCAACCTCACCGTTGGCAATGTGACGATCTCGGGCGGCAGCGACACCGATATCTCGGTTTCGATCTCGAACTTCGCATCGCAATCGTCGGATGATGGCGACGCTACCGTCGGCGATCTGAAGGTTGGCAACATCACGCTGTCGCTCGCTGACCGCGTTTCCGGTAATGACGATCTTGACGTTGACATCTTCAATGGCGCTTACGCTGACAACAGTGGCGCGACCATCGTCGCAGGCGATCTGACGGTGGGCAATATCGACATTTCCATCGGCGCGGACGTAACCAGCAACACCCTGTCCATTACCAATGAAGCCTATGCGGGCAGTTCTTACACGGTGAGCGCTGAAGTCGGCAACATGAAGCTCGGCACGATCAGCCTGAGCCTCGGCAACGACGCTGATATGAACGTGTATGTGAATAACTACGCATACGGCAGCAATAACGGCGGCGAAGACTCCACCGCGATCGGCGGCGATCTCGAAGTCGGTGCAATCGACGTGCAGCTGGGCATCGATTCCGACATCTATCTCAGCATGTGGAACTACGTAAGCGAAGCGGACGACGCATCGGTCGGTTCGATGAAGCTTGGCGGCCTGACGGTGACCGGCGACGACGGCGCGCAGTTTTACGTAGACGCCGGTAACGGTGTGTACAGCGGCACTGGCGATGTCGAAGGCGACACCGATTTCGGCGGCCTCAAGCTGACTAGCGGCGTATCTGCTGACTATGATGTGAACTACGAGGTATACGCACACAACGGCGACATTACCGGAACGGTTGCTTTCGGCGACATCGACGTTGCGATGGGCAAGAACAGCACATTCTCCGGCAGCTTCAGCGTGACCGCCGAAAACATCGGTGC
>JACCDS010292438.1_pt1 | contig 28155 bp, 23 predicted proteins | sample 7446441 | NCBI WGS metagenome assembly JACCDS01 (sample SAMN15323445, study PRJNA562643) | freshwater metagenome | isolation source: river surface water | place: USA:Blue River Watershed | collected 2017-08-17 | reverse complement strand
TCTCAATGCGAAACGCACGTATTCAATTCGCTTAAAACTAATGATTCCGTCATTTTCTAAAACACTAGAGATTTGTAATCTAGCTGCGTTGGAACCAATATCAATCGCTGCAAATTTCATTTTTGACTAGGTTTATGTAAATAAAATCCATTTGCGCGTACCTCAAAATCAATTTCAGTACCTAAAACAAATAATAATTGTCTACGATCAATTACTACAGGAATGCCTTCGATATGATATACTTCATCATGATCTGTCATTTGATCAAATCCCAAAACATACGTTCCTCCACAGGCTCCACCTTTCATTCCAATACGTAAAAAAGGTTCAGGAAAAGAACCATTCTCAAACATATTAAGCAGATTCTCTTTGGCAGAAAAAGAAAATTGTACAGGTAATGAATTTGACATGAAAAGAATAATGATTTCGAGTACAAAAATAGCTATTTTTGAGGACTGAATATCAATTTAAAAGTTTTAACAAAAATTAATTTTTAGCAAAGACAATAAATTGAATCTATTGAGGTTTTGAGATAAAATTATTGATATGAATTATTCTATTTTGTGGGCTGATGATGAGATTGATTTGCTGAAGCCTTATGTATTGTTTTTGGAGGGTAAAGGATATCAAGTAACGACCGTAAATTCCGGAGCAGATGCTTTGGAAAAGGTAGAAAATCACAAATTTGATTTACTATTTTTGGATGAAAATATGCCAGGAATGTCTGGTTTGGAGGTGTTGGTTTCCATTAAACAAATAAGACCAAATCTTCCTGTCATTATGATTACTAAATCTGAGGAAGAAGAGTTAATGGAAGATGCCATTGGTTCAAAAATTGCTGATTATTTAATCAAACCCCTCAATCCCAATCAATTATTACTTTCAGTTAAGAGAATTTTCGATAAAAAACGCCTTGAGGAAGAGAAAACCAATATCAGCTATCAGCAAGAATTTCGTCAACTTTCATTACAATACCAAGATAAGTTAAATGCCGAAGAATGGGCTGAAATTTACAAGAAATTACTGTATTGGGAACTAGAAATTGACAAAACCGAGAACAAATCAATGGCGGAAGTTTTGAGCAGTCAAAAATCGGAAGCAAATGTTCATTTTGGGAAATTTATAGAAAAAAATTACGAAGGTTGGCTTCAGAAACCTGATGAAAATACACCGGTTTTATCACATTTGATGATGAGAAAACATGTATTTCCTAAAATTCAGGAAAAAATTCCATTGTTCTTTATTCTAATTGACAACTTAAGATATGATCAATGGAAAACATTGGAACATATTATTCAAGACTATTTTCAGTTAGAAGAAGAAAAAACATATTATTCTATTTTACCAACAACAACTGCCTATGCAAGAAATTCCATTTTTGCAGGAATGATGCCATCGGAGATTCAAAAAAAATACCCTGATAAATGGATTAATGATACAGGAGATTCGGAAGATGAAGAAGGGTTTAATCAGAACGAAGAATTTTTGTTGAATGAACAATTAAAGCGATTAAAAATCAATGCGAAAGCCTCATATCATAAGATAGTTCATCAACATCAAGGCAAAACATTGGTGGACAATTTCAATAAACTTTTAACCAATCAATTGAATGTCGTCGTATACAATTTCGTAGATATGCTTTCACACGCGAGAACGGATATGGCAATGATTAAGGAATTAGCTCCCGATGAATCTGCTTATAGAAGTTTAACTGCAAGCTGGTTCCAACATTCGCCCCTGCTGGATCTTCTCAAAAAAATTTCAGACAAAAAAGGAAGAGTGATTATTACCACAGATCATGGTATGATTCGAGTTCAAAATCCAATTAAAATTGTAGGTGATCGAAATACCAATACCAACCTTAGATATAAACAAGGTAAAAACTTGAATTGGGAAAACGAGAATAAAATGATGGTGTGCAGAAAACCTGAATTGATATTTTTACCAAAAAGCAATGTATCCACAAGCTATGTTTTCACAAAAGAAGATTATTTATTTGCCTATCCAAATAATTATAATCACTATGTGAGTCACTATAGAAACACCTTCCAGCATGGTGGAATTTCATTGGAAGAATGTATCATTCCAATTGTTTATTTAACCGGAAAATAAAAATTTGAGGTATAGGTAAGAGAAATGTGTTATAAAACGCTGTTTGAGTTAAACTATTTTTTAACACATTTTACCTCTGAGGAGCTAAATTATCTGATAATTGATTAAAAATATCAGTTTTAATTTAGGTAATCTATTTTTTGTTTTTTAAGGGGAAATGCGTCCCCTTACCCCCTGCAATTTATGCGTTTTTAAATTCAGATAACTGATATTTATTGGTTTTCACAAGTAACAAATTGATAAAGAGAGAAGAGAGAAGACGGGAAAATAGAAAATTGAAGAGAGAAAAGAGAAGAGAGAAACATTAAAAGAGAAAACTTTGATCTGTCAACAAAAAAGTTGTGGTCAAAAAAAGTTCATCAATATCCAATCATAGGTAAAATTGATAATCAAACTATTTTAAGAATTTATTCGCAACAATACCTAAATCATAAACCCGCAACTTCCACAATATTTCCATTTTCACAATTAAGGAATCTAGCAGGAATTTGCTTCATTGAATTATAATCGTGACTGGCCATCAAAATGGTCATACCCTTTTGATTCAGTTGTTGAAATAATTGCATCACCTCTAACGAAACTTGTGGATCTAAATGACCTGTGGGTTCATCTGCAAGCAATAGGATAGGATTATTCAGAATAGCTCTAGCAATACAAATCCTTTGTTGCTCTCCTCCAGATAAACGATGAACACGTTTCTCAATGGCAGATGACATACCAACTTGTTGTAAAACTTGTTCTATTCTAAAACGAATTTCATCTTTATTAGTATGTCCAGTTGCCTCCAAAACAAAAGATAAATTTTTAGCAACATTACGGTCTGTCAATAACTGAAAGTCTTGGAACACAAAACCTAACTTTCTTCTTAAAAAAGGGATATCACTTCTTTTCAAGTTATTAAGAGAATAACCAGCTACACTAGCTACTCCTAAATCAATGGGAATCTCCGCAAAAATTGATCGGAAAAAAGTACTTTTACCACTTCCCGTTTTCCCGATTAAATAGAAAAAATCGCCTTCATTTACTTGAACACTAATATTTTGCAAGGTAGGTACTCCTTCTTGCAAAATTGTCACATTTTGGTAGGATAAGATGGGATTTGCCATTTAATCTAAAAAATTATTTTCCTGAATTTGCTTTAGCATGATCAGCCAAAAATGTAGCCAATCCTGAATCTGTTAATGGATGTTTCAATAAAGCCAATATTGCAGACAAAGGACCCGTCATTACATCCGATCCCGCTTCAGCACACTTAATGATATGCATCGAGTGACGGACAGAAGCTGCAAGTATCTGGGTCTCAAAATTATAATTATCGTATATTAAACGAATTTGTTCAATCAATTCAATACCATCAAATGAAATGTCATCTAAACGACCAACAAAAGGAGAAACATAAGTAGCCCCAGCCTTTGCAGCCAATAAAGCCTGTCCTGCAGAAAAGACTAATGTACAATTTGTTTTAATTCCACGGTCAGAAAAATATTTCAATGCTTTAATTCCATCTTTGATCATTGGAATTTTAACGACGATTTTTTCATCCAATTCAGCTAACTCCTCTCCTTCTCTAATCATCCCTTCAAAATCTGTAGCAATTACCTCAGCAGAAACATCACCTTCTACAATGTCACAAATAGCTTTGTAATGACGTAAAACATTATCCTTTCCACTAATACCTTCTTTGGCCATTAAGGAAGGGTTTGTTGTTACACCATCTAAAACACCAAGGTCTTGAGCTTCTTTGATTTGATCTAAATTTGCCGTATCGATAAAAAATTTCATAAGAAAATAAGAAAGTATAAAACAAAAAAATGGCAAATTCACCGCTACAACCAACCTACCCTTGCTTCGATCAAGACCTGGGGGATTCAGCGGGAGCTGGTAATTTGCCAATGCAAATATGCAAAAAAATCTGCTTTTTTCAAAATAAATATGGTTTAATTGAACTTAGCTTTTAACTTTGATTGAACAAAAAGTAATTTTTCGATGATGAAATGCCTACGTATTATTCCTCTATTATTTATTACAATGATTGGATGCGATTCATCATCAGACGCTTGGATCACTGAGGCAAAAACAAGACTTAATAAAAACGAAATACTTTCTGCGAAAGAAGCAGTAGAAAAAGCGCTTCAAAAAAATCCAGGATCAGCTGAAGCATACAATTTAAAAGGAGTCATCCTTTTTCAAGAAAAAGATTACAAAGAGGCTGAAAAAAATTATGAAAAGGCAATTGATATCAAACCTTCCTTTTATGAAGCCCAATTAAATCTAGCTGCAGTTAGAATGGAAACATTACAATGGGATAAAGCATTAATCCCAGCACAAAATGCAGTTAAAATTGCACCCGATTCAAGTAATGGGTTTCTTCAAAGGGGTATTATTTGGGCAGCTTTGGCTAAACCTTCTCTAGCTAAAATTGATTTTCAAACTTCCATTCAAAAAAATCCAAAAGAAATAAATGCGATTTACAATTTGGGTAATATATTATATCAATCAAATTCATTAGATTCAGCCATCGTTCAATTCGAAAACGCTATAAAAGTTGACAATTCATTTTCCAAAGCGTATTATGCCCTTGGTTTAAGTCTTTATCAACAAAACAATAAAGAAAAAGCTTGTCTAGCATTTCAGCAAGCTAAAAAATTAAATTATCCAGGGGCAAGCGAAGCAGTTAAAAATCTTTGCCCATAAACCTATATTACAATGCAAAAAACCATTTTTATTCTCGGGGTACTTTTTACCATCACCTTTTTATTATTTACCTATTGGCAATTCAATGACCCAGACCCTATTCTTTGGGTTCCAATTTATGGTGTAGCGACTTACTCAGCACTACAAGCAGTAAGAAACAAAATCAATGCCGAATTAATGTTAGTGCTTTTAGTTTTGTCTTTTATGGCAGGATTACAAACTTGGTTACAAATGGATGCTTGGGAAGGATTTTTAACCGATGGATTAAGCATGAAAACACATAATCAAGAATTAGCTAGGGAGGCCGTTGGTTTATGGATTGCCTCATCCTCCTTTTTAAGTTTTTATATTTTATCAAAGTTTTAGACTTATGCTACCATTAGGATTCGCTTCGGCCATTTTGCCACATAAAAGTTTACAAGAAGTCTTGGATTTTGCACAAGAAAAAAACTTTGACTGTGTAGAGGTTATGTGTTGGCCTACTGAAAACCAAGATACCAGACGATATGCTGGAGTTTCTCATATTTCAGTAGATACCCTTTCTGATTCTGAATTAAATACACTTAAATTTAAATTAGCAGCCCATCCAACCAAGGTTTCCGCTCTCGGTTATTACCCCAACCCAATGGACCCAGACCCAATCAAAGCTGCTTTTTACAGAGAACACATCAAAAAAATTATTCGGGCAGCGGCGGCTTTAGAAATCACAGTCGTAAACACATTCATTGGTAGAGATTATACCAAAAATGTTGACTATAATATTAAACAATTCAGTGAAGTTTGGCCAGAAATTATTCAATTAGCGGATGATTTGAACATCAAAATAGGGATTGAAAACTGCCCCATGTTTTTCACTGATGATGAATGGCCTGGTGGTAAAAACATTGCCACAACACCCAAAATTTGGGATCAATTATTTACAATTATTCCTTCAAGTAATTTTGGACTAAATTATGACCCCTCACACATGGTTTGGCAAATGATGGACTATCTTTATCCCATTTATCATTACAAAGAAAAATTGCATCACATTCATTTAAAAGATGTCAGGGTTTATCAAGACAAATTGAATCGGGTAGGAATCCTTGCCAATCCATTAGAATATCATTCACCCAAAATTCCAGGACAGGGAGATATTCAATGGGGTAAATTCATTTCGGCATTGAATGATGTAAGATATCGTGGCCCAATCGTTATTGAAGTAGAAGATAAAGCCTATGAAGGTTCAGAAACTGATATAGAAAAAGCAATACTTTCTGCCAGAAATCATATAAAGAGTATTATGCAATAGTGATTATGAATTATGAATTATGAATTATGAGTTATGAATTATGGGGCATTCATTTTAATGACCGACAACTCATAACTCATAATTACTAAAGCGCTGGCACCATCCGAACAGTTGCCTCAATGGCATTAGAACGATAAGTTCTTGATCCCTTGAAACTGAATTCTGTTTCAGAAATACCAATCACTGTTCCTGCACCATCCAAAAGAAAATTATTGGTATCTGAAACCAATAAATCTATATCATTATTAGCCAACTTCCATTTACCTGTTGCGGTGCTGTTCCCAGTATTGTCAATGGCAAAAGCTGTACCATCTGATTTGAAAGTTACACGCACTTTGGACAAGTCGTAAGGAGATCCTTCAGGAGTCTTACCTCTCAGAAACACTTGACCCTGCAAATAACCTGAGGCATTTACCTCTTGTATCATCCAAACTTTAGAAACTAAAATTTCAGTTTTAGTCTTTGGACCACTGACAGATTCTTTACAAGAAATAAATGAAAATATGAAAAGAAAATAAATTACAAATTTAATTGTGCGCATTTTAATACTGATTAGATCGCAAATTTAATAAAAATAAATAGAAAGAGGTGGGTAATATACCCACCTCAAATATGAATTTAATAAAATCGACTTTTATTTCTTTGGTTTCGAGAAGATGGCTGGATCAATGCTAGCATTCAATTCTACCCCTGTTGTATCAATTTGCATCATCCCACCCATTGGGCTAGCAGCTTCAACAGTAAAAGGAAAATACAAACCATCTACTGCCTTGTAATTTGAAAAGTTCGTTTCTGTATCAATTTCTTGACCATTCGCTTTCACTTTTCCAGTTGTTTTCAAAACAAAATAAGTTGAAGCTGAAACATACACTTGCATGGTTTCTCCATTAGATTTTGTCACAGTTAACAAATACGCGTCTGCTCCATCTAATTTTTCTTTGCTCACCAATTCAATTTTGGCTCCTTGACTCTTTGCTGCAGATAAAGCAGAACCTAATTGTTTCTGAGAATCTGTCGCTTTTAATTGCTCAGATGGCAAATCTTCTGCTTCACCCGTTCCTCCCATCATCGCTGGACGAATCATCCAACCTTTATCGCCATCAACAGCTGTAATGATTTTATTTCCCATTACTTCTACTTCCGTTCTAAAAGCTTTCCCAACTAACAAAGAGGTTTTAGATTCAATATCCATGCCTTGAACAGAAAATTTATTTTTAACAATAGCAGATTTGATCGAAGCCCATTTTTCTGGACTACCCATCGCAGCTTCATGCTTAGCTAATATTTCTTCAGTGGTTTGAGCATTTAATTGATTGACAAAAAGAGTCGAAACTCCTAAACATAAACTTAAAATGATTTTTTTCATGTGATTGTGGGTTGTTTAATTTTGTGAAATATAGATAGAAAAGTTAAAAAAATACAATTAATAACATATTTGGATATAATCCATGATAAATGGTCGAATTTAATTCAACATAAATCTTAGGACCCTAATTTAGATTTTTTAGGCAATGCACTAATAGATATAGCTAAGCCGACAAAAACCAATATCCCTGCCACTAAAAAAGCCGCTCCAGGAAATTGAAAAGGAGCTCTCGAACTGGTATAATAGGCAAAAAGATTAGATGCAATCAATGGACCAAAAATTGTCGTGAGAGATTGTAAACTTGTGAGTCCACCTTGTAACTCGCCTTGTTCATTGGCACCTACTTGTTGGGTAATTAAACTTTGTAAAGCTGGACCGGCTAAACCTCCTAGCCCAAATGGAATCATAAAAGCATACATCATCCATGATTTTGTAGCTAAGGCAAACAACACAAATCCCAAACCATACAACAACAAACCAAATATGACAGCATTTCTTTCTCCAACTTTAGGCAAAATAATTCGATTCAAACCGCCTTGAATAATGGCTACAATTAAACCGACAAAAGCCAAAGAATAGCCGACTTCTGTAGGAGTCCAATTGAAGACTTTCATGGTAAAATATGACCAAGTACTTGGATGGGCTTGCCCTGCTAATTGTAAACAAAAGAATCCACCCACTAGACTTGCAATGACTGGGTATTTGGTAAGATGTTTCAATGAACCGAGTGGATTAGCTCTACTCCAATCAAAACTTCTCCTATTTGATTTTGCCAAGGACTCAGGTAGGACAAAGTAACCATACATCGCATTTACAAATGTCAAAAATGCGGCAGCATAAAAAGGCACTCTAACACCATAATGACCTAACATTCCGCCTACCGCAGGGCCAATGATAAATCCAATTCCAAAAGCCGCTCCTACTAAACCGAAATTTTTTGCACGATCTTCTGGCTTTGAAACATCTGCAATGTAGGCCTGAGCAGTAGTAAAACTTGCACCTGTTATCCCTGCCAACAATCTTCCTACGAATAGCCAAGTAATATTAGGTGCGTTGGCTAAAATTAAATAATCGACAGAAAAACCAAATAATGAGGCTAAAATAATGGGCCTTCTACCAAATCGGTCAGATAAACCACCTAAAATAGGCGAAAAGAAAAACTGCATGATGGCATAAGAAGCCATTAACCAACCCGAATATTGAGAGGCGGTGCTTAAATCACCGCCCGTAAATCCTCTGATTAAAGTTGGCATGATAGGAACAATAAGCCCTATTCCTAAAACATCAATGACTAAAGTGATAAATATAAATCCAATTGCAGGGTTTCTCTTACTCGACATATTTTCTAATTTGCCTGCAAGATACTAAAATTGATAGCTTATTTTATCTCTTAGAAAATTTCTACTGGTTGTACCACATTGCAAAGGAGTTTTAGTAGGTGATGGAACTCCATCCAATTCTACGATTGCCCAACCTTTGAAATTGATTTTTTCTAAATTTTTAAAAACCTCCACTAAATTCACTTTACCTTCTCCCAATTCGACAAATTTATATGATTTAGGATTCGATTCTTGTCCTTTTATTGGAGATTCAACGTCTTTGATGTGTAAACTATGAAGTATTTTTTTGTATTTCAAAACAGCCTCAGCTGGATTGCCACCACCTTGAAAATAATGAGCTACATCTAATTCCAATTGAATTTTAGAAGAATCCATGTGCTTAACAATGGTGTCAACCTCCTCTGGTGTTTCTCCCCATTGATTCATGTGATTGTGATAGGTTGATTGTACTCCCAATTCTTTGGTTTTGGCTCCTATTTGATTCATCACTTCTGCCAAGCGAATCAATTCTTCTTCTGTAGGTAGTTGATCTTTTTTTCTCAAAGAATTCGTTAATTGAATAGCATTGCCACCTAAGGCTTTTACAAATTTGGCATGATTAACATGTTGTTGGATACACGCTTCCACTTTAGCAGGATCAACCTCTACATTTCCACTTGAAAACATCACCAATTGCAATCCTGCTTTGTCTAAAGCAGCTTTTAATTCTTCTGGTTTATCTTTAAAAGGTGCATAAGTATTCGCTCTTAATTGTATTCCCTTGAAACCCAAAGATGCGATTTCTTCAATGGCTTGCAAATCTTTACCTCCCCATGTAATAGCGGAATAACCTAATTTGAAATTTTGCTTAAAAGTTACGGAAGGCAATCCAGCCACTAATGCAAATAAAGAACTGTTTTTCAGGAATATACGTCGATTCATCATAGATTTAGATTTTTAACTAAAAGTCAAATATCCAAACTATTTACTGATTCCCAAACGTAAAAAATCAGCTAATTCAACTAAATGATCTGTACCTAAATAATCAGCACCTAAATCAAAGAAAGTTTGATAAGATAATAAAGTATCCGGAGTTGCCCATAAACGCACTTTACGACCTTGTGCGTGCACTTTATCGATGTAGGCTTTCAACTTCACTTTTAATTCAGCAGACATGGGTTTTTGTCCGTCCCAAATTCCGAATTTATAAAAAGCATCGCTTTCTAATTCTACCTTTTTATCAATTCCTGGTCCATAATTTTCATTGGAACGACCATCAAATGTGATGAAAGATGGAGCAAGAATAAAATCTTTTACAGCAGGGCGATTGCCCGAAATAACAATACGCAATCCACGCTTTTGAATCAATTCAGCATAAGGTTCTAAGGCTTTGATAATCAATGGCAATGTTTCCTCAGAGGAGGTTTTGCAATCAATTAAAAACTGATGGAAATTCCCTTGTTTATCCTCTTTCAAAATAGTAATAATTGGGTCAATATACAGAGATTTGAGCGTTCTATCAGCTTTCAAATCTTTTACATCGTGAGCTACCAACAACTCTCCATTCACGGCATAAACATCTGATTCTATGGAACCAAAACCTAAATTATATGCTTCAAAAAAAGGCTTTGTATGTTCGTAATCATTGTGCGCATGTGCCCTTCTTAATGGATTTTGGGCACTACAAATATGACTTACTAGCGTTAAGACAAGAATTAACAACCCATTTTTCATATTACTATTTCTTTAAAAAATCTCCTGAAACAATTCGATTTTTAGGATCCACCGGACGATTATACAAATATGCATAGGTTTCTATCGGCTCTCCTTTCACTTGAACTTGTACTTTCGTTCTAACAAATAAACTATTGTTGATATTTTCAGAATCAAATTCTTCATATTCATCCAATACATTCAATAATTTAATCGTATTTGATAATAAATATAATTCTCCTACAACATGGTCATTGGGATTTTCAGAGGCAACAATACCTGGATATTCTTCTAATTGATACATTTGACCTTGGAAGGTTGCCATACCAACATAATCTGAATTCCTTGCAATTAAGCGATGTAAATCGTTACCACAATCTCTTCTCAATGTTCCATAAACGAATAGATATTCGTCCACATCAGGTTCAGGCAATGTTGCTTCCTCTAATGTTAAAACTAAATCTTCTTGCTCCACCACAGTCCCTTCATTCAAAACAACATTTCCAATAATTCCTTCAAAAGGAGCAGAAACAATTGATTCCATTTTCATTGCTTCAATGACATACAATGGAGCATTTTTCTTAACTTCATCACCTGGCTTAACCAAAATACGACTCAATCTACCTTGTAGAGGTGCACCAATATCTCCCTTTTGTTTTGCTTTAATGTGTTGAGCTCTTTCAACTTTAATATTTTTATCTAAAATCTTCAAACGTCGAGCCTGACCATTTAATTCAAAAGTTATGTTTCTTAAACCTGACTCATCAGGATCAGACATATACAAGTACTTAACAATGATGGTTTTTCCAGGTTCAATCGTAATCATGATTTCCTCATCTTGCTTCAATCCATACAAAAATGCGGGTGTTGGCATTGCAGACAAATCTCCATAAAGTGCTTGATTTTTGTAAAAATCTTCATAGACTTTTGGATACATTTTGTAAGACAAATAATCAAAGAAACCACCTTCATTTTCAGGGAATTTCAATTGGAAATTCGCAAAATCTTTATCAAAATCGATGGGTGCCAAAGTATCATTAGGTCTACCTTCCAATGGAGACTCTCCTTTTAACACAATTTCTTGTAATTGCTTTGGAAATCCTTGATATGGTTGACCTAATCCGCCTTTAAAGAAGTCCTTTACAGACTCTGGAAAGGATAGTGTTGAACCTTTGGCATAAACATCTTCGGCAGAAAGACTATTGGCTGTCATGAAGATGGCCATATCACCTACTACTTTTGAAGAAGGTGTTACTTTAACAATATCTCCAAACAATTTATTGGCTTCAGAATAATTTTCTTTTAACAATTCAAATTTATCCCCAACTCCTAAAGCAATCGCTTGACCACGCAAATTGGTATATTGACCACCCGGGATTTCATTATTATACACCTCAGCGGTGCCAGCCTTTAATTCCGACTCAAATGGAAAATACATAGCACGCACTGCTTCCCAATAATTTGAATATTCATTCATTCGATCCAAATCCAATTGACTATCCGCAGGATGCCCTTGCATCATGGCAACCAATGAATTTAAATTAGGTTGGGAAGTTAAACCTGACATGGCTGCTAATGCACCATCCACTACGTCAACACCTGCCTCTATTGCCTTCAAATAAGTAGCAGACTGAACTGAAGCTGTATCATGCGTATGTAAATGAATAGGTAGTGACACCGCTTTTTTCAATTCTGTCACTAATTTTTCTGCTTGAAATGGACGTAAAAGTCCTGCCATATCCTTAATTGCCAACATATGTGCACCCGCATCTTCCAATTGACGTGCCATATCTAGGTAATATTGCATATTGTATTTTTCATTTGTAAACACATCTCCTGTGTAACAAATGGCAGCTTCTGCTATACCTGGGGTTCTTTCACGAACTGCTTTGATGGAAACTTTCATTGCATCAATCCAATTCAAAGAATCGAAAATACGGAAGACATCTATTCCTGCTTCTGAGGATTTTTCAACAAATTTCTCTATCAAATTATCAGGATAGGCAGAGTATCCTACGGCATTAGAGCCTCTGAATAACATTTGAAGCAACATGTTTGGCATTGCTTCTCTAAATTCCTCCAATCGTTTCCAAGGCGACTCATGCAAAAAGCGCATTGCAACATCAAATGTTGCTCCGCCCCAAACTTCCATTGAAAATAAATTCGGGAAAGACTTGGCAAAGCCCGAAGCCACCGCCAACATATCTTGCGTTCTTACGCGAGTGGCTAACAAAGATTGATGACCATCACGAAAGGTCGTATCTGTAAAAAGAACTTGTTTCGATTCACGAATATGCTTGGCAAATTTCTCTGCTCCCAATTCCATCAGCAACTGCTTGTGTCCACGAGGGAACTCAGAAGTTTCGTCAAAAGTTGGGATGATGGGAACCCGGAATGCAGTGCTTGGCTTCACTTTCACATCTGGATTTCCATTGACAATCACTTCTCCTAAATAACGAAGAGCCTTTGTTGATCGGTCACGTGTTGGACGAATATTGAATAACTCTGGATGATTCGCAATAAAAGGAACAGTACAATTTCCCTCTTGGAAAACTGGATGAGTAATGACATTTCTTAAAAAAGGAATATTAGTTTTAACGCCACGAATTCTAAATTCAGACAAAGCTCTATTTAATCGTTCCGAAGCACCTCTTAATGTTCTACCTTTTGCAGACACTTTCACCAACATGGAATCAAAATATGGAGAAATTTTTACCCCAGGATAAGACGAACCTTCATCTAAGCGAATTCCAAAACCAGCAGCATTTCGATAAGCAATAATCGTACCAAAATCAGGCTTAAAACCATTGGAAGGGTCTTCTGTGGTAATTCTACATTGAATAGCAAAACCATTCAAAGGTATTTTTTCTTGACTTTGAATAAAAATTCCAGGATCAGATAATTTATAATTTTGAGCAACTAAAATTTGTGTTCGCACTATATCAATACCTGTAACTTCCTCAGTAATAGTATGTTCTACTTGAATACGTGGATTTACTTCGATGAAATAAATATTTTCATCCTTGTCCACAAGAAATTCAACAGTACCTGCATTGTAATAATTCACTGCCTTACCAATGGAAAGAGCATAGGCATATAATTTTTGCTTGGTTTCCTCCTTTAGACCAAAAGAAGGAGCCACTTCAACTACTTTTTGAAAGCGCCTTTGAACCGAACAATCCCGTTCATATAAGTGAACTAAGTTACCATGTTGATCTCCTAATAATTGAACCTCGATGTGTTTGGGGTCATCGATGAATTTTTCAATGAACAAAGTATCATCTCCAAAAGCATTTTTGGCCTCATTTTTAGCTTCTGAATGGGCCTTTTCTAATTCCTCCTCCGATCGAACTACACGCATTCCACGCCCACCTCCGCCAGCAGCAGCTTTGACCATCACAGGAAATGTAATTCTTCTGGCTTCAGACAATGCATTTTCATAAACTGAAACATCACCATCAGAATCTTGAATCATAGGTACATTGGCTTTCAAAGCAGCTTCTTTTGCTTTGACTTTATCACCCAAGGCATTCATTGCTTCAGGAGAAGGACCCACAAAAACAATTCCTTCTTCTCTACATCTTGTCGCCAAGCCAACGTTTTCAGATAAAAATCCATATCCCGGATGAATCGCATCAATTTTCTTTGATTTACAAAGTGAAATCAATCCTTCAATATCCAAATATGGCTTTAAAGGTTCATTGTCTTTACCAATTTGATAAGCTTCATCAGCTTTGTAGCGGTGCAAGGAATAGCGATCTTCAAAGGTATAGACAGCCACTGTTCTAATACCTAACTCAGATGCGGCACGCATGATTCGAATGGCAATTTCACCGCGATTTGCGATTAGAAGACTAGAAATTTTCTTTACGTATGATTTTGGCATAATACTTCATTTAATGCATTATAACAAAAATGTAAAATAAATTGGAAAAATGATACAAGAACCTCAATTTTATTCTTAAAATATTAAAAATTTACAATTATTATCGGGTTCGTTACCAAAAAAACAAAATAATCCAAGTACCCAAAATTCAACTTAAGGTCGATTTATAAAAATAAAGCTAATTATACCTCACTGCGATTATAAATTATGAACCCTTCCCTTTAAATTTGTTATCTTGCATGTTGAAAATTTTTGAGAACAAAATATGAGCGATAAAAAGCCAATCATTGGCATTTCTTTGGGTGATTATAATGGTATCGGGCCGGAAATTATTTTGAAAGCATTGAGTAGTCCAAGAATTTTAAATTGGTGCACACCTGTGATTTATGGCTCACAAAAGGTGCTAAATTTTTACAGAAAACAATTGGAATTAAAAGATTGGAATATACAAACTATACCAAATCTCAGTCAAATTCAGAAATCTCAAACTTATTTGATTTCATCCTTTGACGATGCCCAAACCTTGATTGAACCAGGAAAAGTAAGCCAAGAAGCAGGTAAAGCAGCATTCGATTGTTTGGAAAAAGCAGCAAAAGATTTAGACACAGGAGGATTATCCGCTTTAGTAACTGCTCCAATTAATAAACATAACATCCAGTCTGAGTCATTTAAATTTCCTGGCCATACTGAATATTTGACGGAAAGATTTGAAGCAAAATCATCCTTAATGATGATGGTAAGCGGAGATTTTAGAATGGGGGTGGCAACAGGTCACATTCCTCTTCAAGAAGTCAGCAAAGCATTAAATGGCGATTTATTAAGAGTCAAAATCGATTTATTTTTAAAGAGTTTAAAAGAAGATTTTGGTATTGAAAAGCCTAAATTAGCTGTATTAGGATTAAATCCACATGCTGGAGAATCAGGTTTATTGGGTAAAGAAGAAATTGAAACAATACAACCAGTTGTAGAAGAATATCGATCAAAAGGTCATTTAGTTTTTGGTCCTTATCCTGCCGATGGATTTTTCGGAAAAGCTCAGTTCAAAGAATTTGATGGGGTTTTAGGAATGTATCATGATCAAGGTTTAATTCCTTTCAAATACATTGCTTTTGAAACAGGGGTTAATTTTACAGCAGGTCTACCTATTATTCGAACCTCACCAGACCATGGAACAGCGTATGATATTGCCGGCAAAAATCTAGCTGATCCAAGTTCATTTTTGCATGCTTTGTATTTGGCCTTGGATTTGGTTAAAAATAGAATGTTTTCTTAAATGAAAAAGAAAGTTCTTATCATTGATGAGATTCATGAATCCATGATTTCAGGCCTTGAAGATCAAGGCTTTATGGTAGAATATTTACCTCAAATTGAAAAAGAACAAATTGCAAAATATGTTTCTGATATTACCGGCTTAGTTGTTCGAAGCAAAATAGAAATCGATGAGGAATTTTTATCAAAAGCTCCTCAATTAACTTTTATCGCAAGAGCTGGTGCAGGGTTAGACTTGATAGATTTAAAAGCAACTCAAAGCAGAAATATTGAAGTTTTCGCCGCTAATGAAGGAAATAAAGATGCAGTTGCAGAACATGTTATTGGACAATTATTAAGTCTAGCTCATCGTTTACATTCTTCAGATGCTGAAGTTAAAAATGGAATTTGGGACCGCGAAGGCAATAGAGGATGGGAAATCTATGGAAAAACTATTGGAATTATCGGTTTTGGAAACATGGGGCAAGCTTTGGCAGAAAAAATTCAAGGATTTGGCATGCACATTTTGGCTTATGACAAATACCATCCTGCAAAAAAATTTAGAGCTAGTTTAGAGGACATTTTTGAAAATGCCGATATCGTTAGCATACATGTACCTTTGACAGAAGAAACCAATGGCATGATTTCTATCGATTTTTTATCAAAGTTCAAGAAAAGTATTGTGCTATTGAATAGTTCAAGAGGAAAAATTGGAACTTTGGAAGCTTATCTATGGGGACTCGAAAATAAAAAAATCAAATCCCTTGCGCTGGATGTTTTACCCAATGAAAAATTGAAAAATTGGTCCGAAGCTGAAAAATCAATATTCAATGCTATCAAAAATCACCCAAATACAATTTTTAGTCCACATGTGGCCGGTTGGACGACAGAAAGTTATTGGAAAATAAACGATGTACTTTTAGCAAAAATTAAGGCATTTTATCATCCATGAATTACCCAGAAGGATTAGCAGAGAAAATTGGATTTACTCATATCAAAGAGCAAATTAGTCAACATTGTTTAAGCACAATGGGACAAGAATTTGTCGATAAAATGCGTTTCTCTGATCGTTTCCCATTAGTTAAACAATGGGTGCATCAAGTCGATGAAATGAAATGCATCTTATCCGAACATGGCGGAGAATGGCCTCAAGTGGATTTTTATGATTTAAGACAAAGCATTTCACCATTAAGTTTGGAAGGGCATTATTTATCGGCAGAAGAATGGAGAGATTGGCAAAGGGGACTGGATGTATTGTACCAATGTATCCGATTTTTCAATGGAATTGATGCAGAAAAATTCCCTGAAATTCATAAAATCACACAACATAATGTTGCTAAAAACCAAGAGGAAGGAAGCGATTTCAGACAAATAATTCCTATTCTTCAGGAATTGGATCGGGTTTTTGATATCAATGGAAACATCAAGGAAAATGCATCCATTGCTTTGGGTGATATCCGGAGGAAGAAATTTGCCGAAGAACAAAGTTTAAGAAAAAAATTAGACCATTTATTATCACAAGCTCAGCAACAAGGTTGGGTTAGTAAGGATTTTTCATTGGCATTAAGAAATGGAAGAATGGTTATTCCATTAGCAGCAGAACATAAAAGAAAAATCAAAGGATTTGTTCAGGATGAATCAGACACAGGAAAAACTGTCTATATGGAACCTGCAGAAGCCTTGGCTTTGAACAATGAAATCAAATCATTGGAATCTGCAGAAAAAAGAGAAATTATTCAAATATTAAGTCGATTATCTGACCGAGTGCGCCCATTGGTACCCATGTTGCTACAATGGTTTCAATGGCTTGGCTTAATCGATTTTATTCGGGCAAAAGCACTTTGGGCCATCGAACACCAAGGAATTTTACCACATATAATTGATACTCCTTTCATCGATTGGAAAGACGCACGACATCCTATTTTGGAAGACTCTTTGAAAAAAATCGGTAAAAAAATTAAGCCATTAACGATTCGCTTGGAGGACAAAAAACGCATCATGGTAGTTTCTGGACCTAATGCTGGAGGTAAATCGGTTACATTAAGCACAGTTGGATTGTTACAATACCTCTTCCAATCAGGATGTCTAGTCCCCTTACAAGAAGGTAGTACGATTGGATTTTTCCAACAAATCTTTTTGGACATGGGGGATGAACAAAACATTGAAAATGAATTAAGTACTTACAGCTCGCACCTAAGCAATATGAAGTATTTCCTTCAACATGCAAACGCTCGAACACTTGTGTTGGTAGATGAATTTGGAACGGGGACTGAACCTAATTTAGGTGGAGCCATTGCAGAGGCCATATTAGAAAAATTAACAGATAAAGGATGTTTTGGTGCGATAAACACCCACTTCTCGAATTTAAAAAGTTTAGCGGATAAAAAAGAAGGTCTCTTCAATGCCGCAATGCGTTACGACACTGCCCATTTAGAACCGATGTTTATTTTAGATATGGGAAAACCGGGAAGTTCATTTGCTTTTGAAATTGCTCAAAAAATAGGTTTACCGAATCCAATCATTGAAAATGCACGAAAGAAGATTGGCAAAAAACAGGTCGATTTTGACAAATTATTATTGGAAACGGAAACGGAAAAGCAAATTTGGGCTAGTAAAAATGCTGGCTTAGTGGCACAAAATGAACAATCAAAAGTCATTAAGGAGCAGTATGAGCAATTAAAAAATCATTTACAAGAAGAACAAAAAAACATCATCAATGCAGCCAAAGCAGAAGCAAAAAGATTAGTTCGAGAAGCCAATCAACAGATTGAAAAAACGATCAGGGAAATCAAAGAAAAGGCAGCTGGAAAAGAAGAAACAAAAAAAATAAGAGAAGAATTAGAAGGTTTTGTTGAGACAAAACTACAAGAAGAACCCATTGTTAAAATTCAAAAAAATAATCAACATCAGCCTAAGTTATTAACTGGCCCCTTAGAGGTGGGCCATTGGGTAGCCATACAAAATGGAGGGGAAGATGCGACAATTGGACAAATTTTAGAATTAAAAGGGAAAGATGCAGTCATTGCATTGGGTGGAATAAGAAGTACTATAAAAGTCAATCGTCTACAAAGAGTTGCTAATCCAAAACAGGAAAAACAAAGGCCCCAGGGAATGCGCGGCATTGATATGAATGACCGAATGGCGCAATTTAGCCTAACTTTAGATATTCGTGGTAAACGGGGTGAGGAGGTTTATAATTTGGTTGATCAATACCTAAATGATGCCATTTTACTGGGATCCAACGAAGTGAAAATTTTGCATGGTAAAGGTGATGGTATTTTAAGAAATTTAATCAGAGAACAGTTAAAACGTTATTCACAAGTCAAATCGGTACAAGATGAGCACGCCGACCGAGGGGGCGCTGGGATATCAATTGTAACATTTAAGTAAAAAAATAATGGTTAGGTACAGTACAAACAAACTAAACACTTACAACAAAAACATCTATCATTAACTGGCAAATCTCTGAAAACCAATTACACTATTTAAAGAAGTTTGGCCATTTGAACTGACTTCTTCCTTAGCTAAATCCAATAATAACTCGGTCATAAACGACTCATCTGCGAAAGAATTGATCAAATCCGCTTTCAAAACAATGTTTGAAATATTAGCACCCGTTAAATCAAATTCACTCAATTGATCAACTAACAGTTGATTATCCTTTAATAGAATCGGTAATTTCGATTTCCACAATTGCTGGCGAGTAGAATAAGAAGGTCGTTTCACTTCTAGCTTAAAAAGAAATCTTCTAAAAAAAGCAGGGTCAGTTGCTCCTTCGTGAAATTGATTGGTTGTACCAATTAATAAACCTTTAAAATCATCCAAATTTTGCAACAATTGTGTTTGTGCTTGGTTCATAAAATGATCAGAACTTCTTTCAATCTCCACTCTTTTACCCATTAATGAATCTATTTCCTGAAAAACCAGACAAACCTTTTTGTTTTTCGATTCGGTTTCGTAAGCCTTAAATAATCGCTTAATGGCTTTCGGAGTATCACCAACATATTTTGATTCGATTGCAGAGGAGTTTACTTCCATTAAATGGTAACCCAATTCTGCACAAATCATTTTGCTCAACAAAGTTTTGCCAGTTCCAGGAGCACCGTGTAAAATAATTCCGCATCGAGTTTCTTTCAATTTTTCAACTGAAATATTTTTTAAAATCTTCATCAATCGATTCACTTGATTTAACTCTTCACCATCGTTATAAATCATTTCTTCTCGATTTAGCTCATCTGGCGAATAGAGAGTATACTCACGATTACACTTGCCAGATATTTTTTTTGAGGTTTGCAAACCCCATTCAGGAAAAATACAATCAATGCTTTTTTCTGTAATTCTAATTCCCCTATCACGAGGGAAAAAATCATCTTCCGTTAACTCCCAAAAATTATTTTCAACAAGAGGATGATGCTGCATTTCATATCGGAATCTAATAAAATCACGATTATTGGATAAAATCGATTGGAAATTCTCAATGTCTATAGAAGTATTCGAACCTGAATCAATGACGAATCGACTCAAGGTGTACATCCAAAGAATGCAATCTGTTTTCGAAAACTCAACTAACATTTCCTTTAATTTCTGAGAGAATGACAACTGGATGCATTCATTCAAAAGAAAATCAAAGAATAAATCAGAAAAATTCATCCCAATGTTTAAATCCTTTGCGATTTTAAAAAAGTGGTAAAACTCTGCTAAAAATAAAGTTTCATCTAAAACAACATTGGGCTTTGACTTGTCCGCAATAAATACTTTTTGATATTTACCTCTTTCATCATTGACATAAAAGGACATCAAATTGCGTTTTAAAGGTCCACATTCAAACAAAAATTCCAAACAAGTAAGATCATTTTTCGGTAAAATTCTACGGTACTTAGTTATAAACTCCCGAGATCTCATTTTTCTTTCAACCACCAAATTGCCCTCCTCCTCTTCCTCTGCAAAATCTAAATCAAAATCTTGCTCAATCTTAGACTTGTTAGAAGATCTTAGTTTAAGCTTGTTCGAGGTAAATTTTTGATAATACTTTTCAAATATGATTGCATCCATGCTAAGATTGATTTAAAATTATCCTTGATTTAACATTGCTTGACTAAAAACTGAATTATTGAATACGGTAAAATCGACCACAATTGCATCCAAATTATTCAATACTGCTTTTCGATCATCAGCCAATTTAAAGCCTTGTGGTTTTTGAATAAACTGAATACCAAAGTTTTCTTTCAAAATTGAAAGATATCTACGAATTTGACGACATGAGCACGACAACTTTTCAGCCATAATATCTAAACGTGTATAAACGGTTCTATCCGCCAAAAAAAACACTAACTCTTTTACTCTTTTTAGGGTGTGAGGTGTCACCTGCTGATTTTTCGCTTTCATAGTACTGCCAAATTTTAAGATTTATTTATTGCCCTTGGAATAGGTGCGCAAAACTAAAATTTAATTTAAAAAAATCAAATAGAGCTAAAAAATTATAAAGACAAAATAGAGAGCACTAACAAGCAAAAATAGCCTAAAATTAAAAATAAAGAGGTTTTTAAACACCTACAAAGTGTGACAAAAAATAAAAAATAATGAAACAGAGGAAATTGAATCGATTTGAAAAAAAAATCGTATTTCAAAAAAATAGTGACAAAATATTAAAAATATTTATTTAAAGGAAAAGCTGCCAATTTTGCATTAGAACCTATCAAAAAATCCATCAAAATGCTAAATTCATGTCAAAAAACAAGATGTCTAGCTTATGAAATTCCAAGCTCCAACAAATTTTTCTGAATATTTTTTTGATAGAAATCTTTTAGCGCCAAAATGAATTCGGGAGATTTTATTTCAATATGATTTAGACATCCTAAACAAAAACCCACCAATGGGTCTGGACGAACAATTTCTAAAGAAATACGAAAAGTAGGATTGGCATCGGATTGAGAGGAAGATTCCACTAATTTAATTAATTGAGGAAAGTGCAATTCAAACAATTTCAAAGCCATCAAATCCATTTCAATGACTACTGGAATTAATTTTTGACCTTTGATTAGATACCCAAAATGATCCCTTGATAAATCAAAATTATCCTTATTCAACAAGGTTAAAGGCACTCGATCTTTTAATTTTTCTTCGCTTTCAATTCTCGTCAATAAAAAGGTTTTCAAAACATATCCTTCATTTTCTTTTGGTTCCATATCAAAAGCATATAATTCATGATTAATGGAATTAAAATAGACGGGAGAAACAATGCGATCCTTTATGCTTGAACCACTTAAAGAAGTATAATTTTTTAATTTAAATTGGAATTTAATCTTACTTTCATTCACATGCTTTTCAAACCACTGAATTCGATCAATCATTTTATGATCAACTAAATTTTCCACTTTTTTTCTTTCAGAATAAATGTGTAATAACTTGTTTCGGATTTGGGCTTGAATGATTGGGTCAGGGAAATCTAACATCGCCATATACATAGATTGTATTTCATCGGTGTTAAATGTCAATTGTTGCCACTCAGGGACAATTCGATCAATGGAATACCTACCATTGATTTTATTAATTGGAAATTTCAACTCCTCCTCAATGATATTCAAATACCTAAAAATACTTCTAGCATTTACCCCCAACTTTTTTTCTAGAGTAGCCCTACTTACAGGCAATTTTTGTTCTAGCAAATAAAGGAGCATTTGCATGATTCGATCTTGAGTTGACTTAGACTTGATAATCGAATCAATAGAAGATTTTTTGTTTTTTTTTACCATTCTAATGAAAGAATTTTTGAAATACCCATTCGTTTTTGAACAAATGGGTATACCTTATTTCAATACAATATTCACGATACGCTTTGGAACGACAATTACCTTTGTAATACTTTTGCCTTCCAAATGTTTGGCAACTGCTTCATTTAACAACACGTTAGCCTCTATTTCCTGTGGACTAGCTGTGGTGGAAAAAGGAAGCGTTAGCTTTACTTTTCCATTGAAAGAAATTGGATATTTAAATTCATCTTCTTCCAAGAAATTCGCATTGAAGACAGGGAATTTAGCCGTTGAAAGTGTCCCTGCTTCCTCACCTAAGGCTACCCATAATTCTTCTGAAATATGTGGAGCATATGGTGACAATAATAGTACTAAATCCTTTAAAATTACCTTTTTCGAACATTTCAATTGAATCAAATCGTTGACACAAATCATCAAAGTTGAGACCACGGTATTGAAAGAATAACGGTCTAGATCATCTTGAACTTTACGAATAGCCGTATGTAACACTTTCAATTCTTCAGGTTTGGCAGCATCGTCGCTTAATTTCGACTTGAAATTCACATCATCAAAAAACAAACGCCAAACTTTTCTTAGGAAGTTATGTGATCCCGAAATACTATTGGTATTCCAAGGTTTAAATTGCTCCAATGGGCCCAAAAACATTTCGTAAACACGTAAAGTATCGGCTCCATATTTAGCAATTAAATCATCTGGGTTAACAACATTGAATTTAGATTTCGACATTTTTTCAACTTCCCAACCACAAATATATTTGCCATCTTCCAATATAAATATAGCATCAGATGGGACATCATTTCTGCTTGATTTGAATGCCTCCACGTCTAACACATCATTTTCAACAATGTTTACATCCACGTGCAATGCCGCCACATCATATTGATCTTTCAAACCATGAGAAACAAATGTAACTTGATCGGCATTTTTTAGTCGATACACAAAATTGGAACGACCTTGAATCATCCCTTGATTAATCAATTTTTTGGCAAACTCTTCCTCTTTCACATATCCCAAATCTTTCAAAAATTTATTCCAAAAACGAGAATACAATAAATGACCTGTGGCATGCTCAGAACCTCCAATATATAAATCTACTGCTTGCCAATACTCGATGGATTCTTTGCTAGCAAAGAAATCATTGTTTTGGGCATCCATGTAACGATACCAATACCAAGATGAACCCGCCCAGCCTGGCATAGTGGACCATTCGTAATCATATTCCCCTTGGTATTTCCAAGAATCTGCTGCTCTTCCTAAAGGTGGCTCACCCGTCTCTGTTGGTAAATATTTATCAATTTTAGGCAATTCCAAAGGCAATTCAGAATCTTCAATTAAATACGGTAGCAATTCTCCTTTGGCATTGGGTTTGAAATAAACAGGCACTGGCTCTCCCCAATAGCGTTGACGAGAAAATACTGCATTTCTCATTCTATATTGAATTTTCCCTTTACCTATCCCCTGTTCCTCTAACCAGCTTACTAACTTCTGGGTAGCGTCTTTATAGGTCAACCCATTAATCATACCTGAATTAATATACTTCCCTTCTTTGGTATTATCTGCCTGGATATCCATATCTGCCTGTGCATCCAAAATAGGAATGATCGGTAAGTCGAAATGTTTAGCAAAATTCCAATCCCGTTGATCACCCGAAGGTACGCCCATAACAGCGCCTGTCCCATATCCAGCCAAAACATAATCTGCTAAATAAATAGGCACTTTTTCATCATTCAATGGATTGATCACATAAGAACCTGTGAAGACTCCTGAAACCTGCTTAACCTCAGATAAACGATCCAATTCAGAACGTGATTTCGCCCAGTTAATATACTCTTCTACAGCCGTTTTTTGTGCATCGCTTGTCAAATCCAATGCCCATTCATGTTCAGGCGCAAGCACCATGAAGGAAACTCCGTAAATAGTATCTACACGGGTGGTAAAAACTTTTATTTTCTTTCCTTGTAAACTTGCGGGTGCTTGATCAATATCAAATTCTACCTCCGCTCCTGTCGACTTCCCTATCCAATTTCTTTGTTGTTCTTTTAATGAATCTGACCAATCAATTTCTTCTAGGCCTTTCAGTAAACGATCGGCATAAGCAGTGATTCGCATAGACCATTGACGCATTTTCTTTTGTTCAACTGGATAACCTCCCCTTTCGGAAACGCCATCTTTGACTTCATCATTTGCCAAAACGGTACCTAAAGCAGGACACCAGTTCACCACAGAATCGTCTAAATAAGCTAGTCTAAATCCCAATAAATAGGCATATTTTTCTTCCTCAGAATAGTTGTTCCAAGTGGCAGCATCAATGCGCACTAATTCTTCGTCGCAAACCGCTTTTAAACCAATAGAGCCCTTTTGAGCTAATATGTCTTTTAAGGTCTCGATGGATTCAGCCTTATCCGCTTCTTGGTTGTACCAAGCATTGAACAATTGCATAAAAATCCACTGAGTCCATTTATAATAAGATGCATCAGAGGTTCGAACTTCTTTCGACCAATCGAAAGAAAAACCCATGTTTTTTAATTGCTCAATATACCGAGTGATATTTTGTTCCGTAGTAATGGCAGGATGCTGGCCTGTTTGAATCGCATATTGCTCCGCTGGTAAACCAAAGGAATCAAATCCCATTGGATGTAAAACTTGATACCCTTGAAGTCTTTTATAGCGCGCCACAATATCCGAAGCGATATAACCTAGCGGATGTCCAACGTGTAATCCGGCCCCCGAAGGATAAGGAAACATGTCTAAGACATAATACTTCGGTTTATTAAGATTGATATTGGCTTGAAATGTTTTATTTTCTTCCCAAAACTGTTGCCATTGCTTTTCGATTTCACGAAACTGATACTCTGTACGCATGTGATTCTTCTAATTTTTAAAAAGGATTGCAAATTACGGCTTTTTTATGAAAAAATATTTACTCTACTTTATTGGTAGATTATGTAAAGTCTATTAACTTTGTAGGAAAATAACAGAATTCAACTTTATGTCGGCTGAAACCAAGGAAGAAAAAAACGAGGCAAAAACGCATTTCCCAAGCTTATTTAAAGCAGTAAATATCATTTGGAAGAGAGAAAGAAGCATAACGGAAGTGATTATTCACATCAGTAATGCATTGGCTTTAATGATTGTTGGACATTTGTTATTGAGTTATTTTACTACAGAAAAAATTTCTGGACTTTGGACAGAGCTTACACCAGAGATTTTGTATTATGTCTTAGGAGGTTTCATTGCCCAAATGATTGATGGAGCCTTAGGCATGGCTTATGGAGTCACGGCTACCACTTTTTTATTATCGGTCGGAATTACTCCAGCTGCAGCATCCGCAAGTGTACATGCATCAGAGGTATTCACTTCTGGGGTTTCTGGCTATATGCACTTAAAATTTGGCAATGTAAATTCTAAATTATTCAAAACACTCGTTATTCCGGGTATCATAGGTGCCATTTTAGGCGCCTATCTTTTGTCGAGCTTAGAGGAATATGCAGGGTATATTAAACCCATTGTATCAATGTACACCTTAATTTTAGGAGGAATTATCATCAAAAAAGCTTTGGTAAAAAGAATACAAAAAAAGCCGACTAAGCGCTTGGGTATATTAGCCTTATTTGGAGCATATTTAGATTCCATTGGCGGAGGAGGTTGGGGTCCTATCGTTTCTTCCACATTAATTGCATCAGGAAGACACCCAAAATACACCATTGGTTCTGTTAACTTAACAGAATTCTTTGTTTCATTAGCCAGTTCAATTACCTTCTTTACAGTGATAGGTCTTGGTTATTGGCAAGTAATTGTCGGTTTAATTTTGGGAGGAGTGATTGCCGCCCCTATTGCAGCCAAATTAGCGAACAAAATCCCTGTTAAATCCATGATGATTTTAGTCGGACTGGTAGTGATCATTGTTTCAATTCGTCAAATTGTATTGGGGCTACCGAAGTTTTTTTAATATTTGAGGTGGTATTAGGTAAGAGGTAAGGTATTAGTTATTATTATAGCAGATTAATTCATAACTCATAATTCATAACTCATACTTCATAATTAAAATAATCAATAATCCTGTATCAACACATCGGCTGAAATATTCATTTTTTGATGTAAAAGTCGAATCATTTCGATAGATAATTTGCGTTTTTTATTTAAAATTTCACTAGCTCTACTTCTTAAGCCAATAATCTTGGCTAAATCAGATTGATTCAATCCTAATTGTTCCATTCTAAATTTAATTGCTTCAATCGGATCCGGTAAGTCAATAGAAAAATGTTCATTTTCATAATGCTCAATCAAAATCCCCAATATTTCTAACTCATCACCCTCGGGAGTACCTATTTTTGCATCAAAAATAGCTTCCAATCTTTTCATTGCTATTTGATAATCTTGTTCTGATTTAATCGGTCTGAATTTCATTCTAGCTAAATTTTGTTTGCATTTATTTTATCATACTCCTCATGAGTACCAACAAACCGAACCCAAATTATTTGGAATTCATAAGTTATACGTACAATTAATCGATATTTATTCCCTTTGATATTAAACACAACCCTATTGTCTTTCAAGATACTCGCACTTGGATAAGATTTTTTCACCTCATTAGAATTGAGCCAATTGGAACTTGACGCTTCTAGATGCCAAGACTTCAATTGCTGTTCACAATCAGGATATTTGGCCCAAAATTCTTTCAGTATTTTTTTTGATATCACTCTCAAAATCTTAAGATTTATAAAATTATCAATTTATTCCCAAAATGGGAACAATCGAATAATTTTTTATTAAATAAATGATTTTGAAATTAGGGACTGAAAACCAAAAAGCCTATCTAGAAATTGATAAAAAACTGATAATTTACTCCACAATCAACCTTTTCACCTCTTCTCCCCCACTTTCCCCTATGAACTGAACAAAATACATACCTTTGGCCAATCCATTTAAATTTTCCTTCTTTGTTTCCTTTTCTTCTAATTGAATGCTGCTTCGTACCATTCTACCCAACAAATCCATTACAAGCAATTGCCCTTTTTTATTTGCCCTAACATAGAATTCCCCTGTTGACGGATTAGGCCATAGTTGGAAAAGAGCTTCTTGATTATCCAAAATATTTGTGCGACTTGTATTTTGCATTAATCGTAGGCCTCCACCACCTAAACCAATTAGCAAATCCATCTTACCATCTTGATTCCAATCGACTGATTGAACGGAAGCTTTTCTACCAAAATTAAAGGCTAATTCACTTGGAACAGCATTTTCTATGACACGGTTATTCTTGAAATCCATTTCACCCCAATGTAAATTCCCTAATTTGTCCATTGCAACAAACTTTAATTGACCATCTCCCAAATCGTCTAACATATCTAAACTTTGCGTAGACCATTTGCTGATTTTGGACAAAGAAAAACAATCTGGCTCAACAAGTTGCCATTCCAAAACTCCAGCCAATGTTTCTTTGATTTGAAAACGCTGAATTTGCCCGGTTTTACTTAGGACTAATGCGTCTAATTGACCATCTTGGTCAATATCCTTAAAATAAGGTAATTCACCTGGTAAAATGTTTTTTAAATCATACCAAAGTAACGTTTGCTTACCTGCTATTAAGACTTGCATTTGTGGATTCACAAATGTTTCATACGTAATCACCAAATCTTTTTTGCCATCCAAATTCCAATCTACTATTTGCAAATGCAGATCCGTACATTGATTTTTTTCAGCAAGTTTCAAAAAGTCTTTACTTTGAAAAACATATGTTGGACTCTGATCAGTCC
>JACCDS010462935.1_pt1 | contig 28178 bp, 17 predicted proteins | sample 7446441 | NCBI WGS metagenome assembly JACCDS01 (sample SAMN15323445, study PRJNA562643) | freshwater metagenome | isolation source: river surface water | place: USA:Blue River Watershed | collected 2017-08-17 | reverse complement strand
GGCGCGGCTGGCCGCCGTCATTGCCGGTGGCGCCGCCGTCGAGCAGATCGAGCACCGGCAGGCCCTCGCGGATGCGGACCTGCTCCTTCAGATGCCAGGTGTGGTAGAGACTGAACTGGAGCCGGCCGCCCATGGCGCCGCCACCGCCGCCACCGCCGCCACCGCCGCCGCCGCCTGCGACAGCGTTGATCTCGGCGCATGCGGGCATGGTGGCTGATGACGCCATCGCCAACGCGGATGTGCGAATCTCGCATGACGTGAATGCGAACGGGCTGGTCGATGCCAGCGAGCCGCTGCCGGTGTCGCTGAAGAGCAGTGCCGTTGCAGCGTTGCGCGGGCAGTTCGCTATTCCGGACGCTACTGTGCTGGCGCTCAACGCCAACGGAGGTGTGCTGGCGCTCACGTCGACAGGAGGTTCATCGACGGTACTCGGTCAGGAAGTCGCTGTGACCGGGCCGGTGCAGTACATGGCTTATGTCACGCATCCGCTGACCGACAACCCGACGAGTTTCCAGGCTGTGCTGAGCCCGCTGTCGACACTTGCTTCGCAACTGTTCAGAAGTACGCTGATCCAGGGATCACCCGCGCAATTTGACGCGACGGAGCGCTATCAGACAGAGCTGGGCTTCGTCGGCGCAACGCTGGGCGTCCCGACGCCGGCAGAGCAGCTGATGTCGACCGAGCCCCAGCACAGCGCGGTACAGCGGATCGTGGCCGAGCGCCAGATGAATGGTCTGCTGAGTGCATTGGTGTCGCTATCGAGTGGAAAAGCCGACGCGTCCGATCCCGCAATTGCCGCACAGGCTACTGAGCAGGTTGCGCAAAAGCTGGGAAATTATCTGGTCAATCATGGCAGTCTTGATCCGACCGATGCGCAGCAGCTCAGGCAACTCATACTAGTCGTCTTGCCGGATGCGGCGCCGATCGCCGACCTGCTGGCAACGTCACTGTCGCCACTGATGTCGGCCTTCGCGCTTGCGGCTGACGGCGACAATCTGATGTCGCAAGCCGCTCAGAAGGTGCTGCCGCAAATGGCTCTGCTGTTGGCCGGAGCGAATACCGCCATGGTCGCCGGCACACTGTCCTTGCCGGCAACGCAAACACAGCTGGCGACGCAGCTGGGACAGCTGGGGTCGGCGCTACAGAGTGCGGTCACGGACGGCACCCCGCCCGCTTACGCGCGAGTGATTGTTAATGACACGGGAGCTTACATCGACGGTAACCTCGATGGCAGGCTGAATGACGCCGACAAGGTCGGCGGCGCACTGGTCGCTGCGAACTACGGTGTCGGCGGCAACGCCGATCTCGCCGCCATGCGTGTCGTGCTCACCTTGCAAGGCTTACCGGTTGCAGCACAGGCCGCATCGCTGACAACATTGAACGCCAATGATCGTGTGGCGGTCGATCTGGACAGCCAACATTATGCAAATGCACTCGATCTGAAGTGGGCTGCGAGCGATGCCAACAGCTGGGCGAAGGCAGCCCAAGACAAAGGGCTGAAGGCGGATGTGTCGTTGACAGCGCGAGGCTTGGGCTCTACCGCCAAACTCAGCGTTGGTAAGTTGCCTGAGGTCGACAGCACGCAGGGCATCACGGCACAGCTCGGCGCATTGTCTGTGCTGGCGGCCGGTGGCAAGAACGGCGCCTATGTCAGCGATGCCAGCCTGACGATAGGTCTCGGCGGAACCACTCCCGGCAGCATTGGCGGACCGGCGCGCATACAGGCAGCAGGCGCTGGCTCGCAGGCTACGCTGACAGCGATGTCGAATAACGCGCTCGTTATGGCGGATGTCGCCGTCGTCACCACCGGTTGGGGGGCAACGGCCAGTGCCGCGGTCAAATCAGCAGCGGACAAGTCATTGGCTGTCGGTGCGTTGTCGTCGGCCAGTTTTGCCGACGGCAGCAAGTCCAGCCTGTCCGCCGATGCCGGTGCCGGAGGCGCCAGCGCTGCCAGTGTCGGTGCGATGGCTGCCGGTGCAAGCGCCACATCGATGTTGACTCTATCGGCAGCCAATGGCGGCCTGCAGATTGGCAGTACCACCGGTACAGGATTCGTTAATGGTGACGTGCGTGCCGTTGCGTCCGGATCTGCGCTGTCGACCAACGGCGCTCAAGGGGGTACTGGTAGCGTCGCAGATATTACGCTCCTTGCGCAGGGCGGAAGCATCACTGCGGGCAGCGTTCAGGTGCTGGCGTCCGGGATGGCCAGTGATGCCAGGATTGCGGTTCAGGCCAATGCCGGGTCCGTGCAATTGAACGGACCCGCAATGATTGAGGCGCGCGGCGCGGATTCAAAAGCGTCATTGAGCGCTTCCGGACATTCGAGTGATCACACCGGCGCAATGCAGCTGACCAGTCTGGCGCAGTCGGCGTCGGGATCCGGCGCACACGCGTCGTCGGAGCTTACGGTCAGAGGTGGGGCGCTCAGTGTGAGCGGCGGCGTCGAATTACAGGCAGCAGGGGATGGCGGTCGCTCAACACTTCGTATCGATAGTAAGGATGCGGGCATATCGCTTTTAGGGGAATGGAAACAGTCTGTTACCGGTTATGGAGCGCGCGCCGATGCGGAGATCATTCGTCAAGGAAGCGGTGCCGAGGGAATCTATGTCGCTGGGCCAACCACGTTGCAGGTCAGTGGCGCGAACGGCAGGGCCAATTTAGATCTGCTGACGAATCCTGAGACGATCGACGATGGCATCTACACAGGAAAAATTCAGCTCAATGCGGCAGCCGATCAGACAATGCCGGAAAAGCAGATCGCGCTATCTTTGGTGACCGGTGGAGACCAGTTCATTAATTCAGAAGGATTGGAATTCAATGCTACGGGCGTCAATGCAAAAATCAACGCTGCACTTGGATCGAAAGTGGGAGCCACAGACATCGGCAAGCTGCAGCAGATTGCGAACGGTGTCGGCAGCGATATCAGCACGTCGCTGAGCGGTGATAAAGGGCTGGCTGTCGCTGGCGGTGTAATCCTCCGTGCAAAGGGCACCCTTGCAAACTCCAGTGTGCAATTCAATTCAGATGGAAATATTTTAGTCGGAGGATCACAGGCTGAGAACGTTCCCTCATTGCGATTAACTTCGTCCGGATACGGCAGCAAGGCAGAGGCGATACTTAACAGTACTGGCGATACAGTCAGATTCATCGGCCCGGTCAGCTTGGAAAAATCAGGGGCTGGCGCATCGTTGTCAGGAGGAACAGACGCGACACGGCTGGTTTTTTCTGACCAAAGCAAGGACCTCTTCATTGACGGACCACTTGGCCTCGGCGCTAGCGCGACCAACGGTAAAGTTGAGGCCATTCTGCGATCTTCCTCTGGGTTGATAAAAATAGGTACCGTAGATCTTATCTCGAGTGCTTTTGGTGGTGTGGCCCGGCTCGATACGCAAGTAAATTCGTCGCAAGAGATTCATCCTGAGGGTGCAGCGTTTCTGGTTTCCGAAAATTTTCTGCAAACATCTAGAAGCGGCAGCCTGAACAATGAGGTAAACGGTTCAGAGTCCATCGTTAAGGTAAATGGTAATGGCGCACATTTCGCTATCGAAGGCACTGTATCCATTCGCGCTCTCGGCGATTTTTCATCGTCTGTTAGTAGGCTTGTGGCGCAGGCTGGGGAAAACCCTGTTGGCAGCAAAATTTCGTCGACTCTGAATGTACAAGCTAGTGGTATCGGTAGCCGGGCTGAAGCGCTCATTGATGCGCCATTGCTAGCGATTGACGGGAACATTCAATCCAATGCAACAGGTGAGGGCGCTCAGGCAAATGTAGTGGTCAAGGGGCTGGCTGACTACGATGAAACTGCAGTAGTGCAGGCCATGTCGAGGATATCAGGAGTCAGGGCTGGTGCATTCGCGCAAATGACGGTAGATGCTACGGCGATTGCTGATGAAAAAACATGGACGGTAGGCGCGGTGTATCAAGCCGATCGTGCGCTGCTTAACCTGAAATTATCGGAGTACAGCGGCGCTGTACAACTGGGCAATCAAGGTAATGCCGGTAAGGCCTTTTTACAACTGAATGATGCGCCGCTTCGGCAAGTAACAATTCATCAAGACCTTGGACAAGGTGTCGTCTCTCTGTCTGGCTCAGACATGGACTTTGATGATGGAGGTGTGGAGGCCAGGGTAATGACCATGTCCGGTTTCCGTACGAATGTTGATCGCCTCCAATTCAAAACCGCGAATGGATCATTTCAGACATTGATCGATGGATCTGGATTCGATCAAAGTCTTGGTCAGAACCCGCTCGATAGCTTTGTGCATTGGGCCAAAAATGCGCTTGATGGAAAAACTCAAGGCGCCGCAGTAACAGCGCGCATCGGTGATGATCAGTTCATCGCCTATGACCTGGATGGCGTTGGGCTGACTGGACTCATCAAGCTGGCGAACATCGGCGATGCGTTCAGTTTAAATGTGCTCACGACGGATCAATTACCGGCTGCAAGCGATTTTGACTTAAAGTCGTTGCCGTTTAATTCCATTATCGACCTCGCCTCAGGAACGGCCGATAGCATTTCCCGTGGGAATTTAGTCATTCAAGAGAGCGGCGTACTCACGAGAAGAGAATTGCGCCTGTATGCAACCAATGGGGCTGCCACCATAGATAGCCTGACGATGAATTCAGGTTCTTATCGGAGTCAGACTTTTGCAACCGTTGAAACTAAAGGAACGACTGCAGGCCTGACCATGGCAGGTGACATTTCAGCCTCTGCCAATGGGCAATATAGCGCAGCTTGGCTAAGCTTTACCAGCGAGGGTAACCTGTTGCTTGGCGGTGGGATCAATGCCACTGCTAACGGAGCAGAGTCCAGCGTACCGATGATATTTTATGTTGGCGGGGAATTGCGGATCGCCAAATCGTTGACAATGACTGCGGCGGGTGATTACGGCACAGTTGATATTACTTTAAGCGGTATTGAATCTGCTGCCGGGCTGCCGCAGTCCATGAATGTAGCCGGCGGAATCAACCTTCAATCGTCAGGCTTTAGCTCAAACTCAGTTCTGAAGATTAGTGGTACAGCTGCGGAGCCGTTGAATGTCACGGGCCCGGTCATTATTCACGCTGCCGGTGATGAATCCACCGCATCTATTCAAACTACGATTATTGGCGAAGCACGTACGACGCTGAGCAGTTCAGTCAGCACTCTCGCCTCCGGCGCTCGTTCGAGCGCCCGGTTCAGCGTGGAGGCTACAAATTCTTTAGCATCAAGCGGCACTTACTTTTATTCAATCGCAGGTCCACTGACAACGGAAGCGACAGGAGCAAACTCCACTGCAGCGACCGACTTGAAATTGGATAAGACGACGCTCACCCTCAGTGGCGGAGCAGCGGTTTCGGCCAGTGGCAACCACGCCACCGCCGATATGAAATTATCTCCGCAGGAGGGTTATGGGGTCATAAATAACTTGCAGGTCGGAGCGTCGGGCGTAGAGAGCCTAGCGTCTTTTGCGTTCAAGGGTCTTTCGGTATCCATCAGAGATAATTCTGGTGGATCTCATGATTTTGTCCTTCAGGCCGGAGGTTTGAAAGCGCACGCAGCTGCTAATTTTGAGACACGATTCACCACCGAGTTTGGCGGCGTTGCCAAGATCGAAGCATCAGACGCATTAGCTTCCGCGACATTGTCGGTTCGCTCTCGGGCTATTGCTTTCTATAACTAGACGCAGATACGGGCTATGTCTGCCCAGAGCGAAGCATCCGCAGATCTGCGTTCTGACTTAAGTTCGATTCAGTTCAAATCATCGCTTTCACTGATTGCCGCTGGTGCTGGCAGCACAGCTTCACTCGAGGCGCATACATTGTCGAACGATCTGAGTGACGTTCCCAATCCAACAAGCACTGAGATTTCTGCGAGACAGTACGCTCCATTGCTGGTTTTTGGTGCGCTATCGGTAACAGCAGACAATTCCGATGCGAAGGCACGGGCAAATCTTTCTTCTGATATGGGGTTACTGAGTATAGGCGGCAATTTGCAGCTGCAGGCATCGGGATCTCGGGCCGAAAGCACTGTAAATCTGACCGCTACTTACGCGATAGTGAGGATGGATGGAGATGTATCAGTAGTCGCTTCCGGGGACAATAGTCACACCGAGCTACAAGTTGGCACGCAAGCTTTGGGGGAGACATTGGTTAATTTAGGCGGATTGAATGGTCAGATTGAGGTTATTGGCAACGTAAGACTGACGGCTTCCGGCACGAATGCAATATCTGAAGTGAGCATGAAAGCCAATCCCACTGGTGGGATACAGATTGGAAAAGACGTCGACATTCTGGCGGCTGGTACAGCAGCGACAGCAAAACTGTCGCTAGCGTCCGCTGAATTACTGATCACGCCAGGGAGCGACGTCAACATTAACGGTTCAGTACGGTTGGCCGCATCTTCCGCGAACGGCAGTGCTGAGGCTTCTTTAACATCAGCCCATGGCAATGTTTCTATCGGTAATTTGTCGCTGTCTGCCAGTGGTATCGAGAGCCATGCAAAGTTCATGGCCACTGCGGCCGGAAGCCTGACGCTATCCAATGACGGCATGCAGGTGTTGGCAAGTGGTGATCATAGTCTTGCGTCTGTCCAGCTGTCGTCTTCCACAAGTCCGCTGACGATCAATGGTGCTGTCAATTTAATCGCCAGTGGCGACGCCAGCGAAGTCCAGGCATCGCTTATTTCTACATCCGGCAAATTGGCCATTGCTAAGGACGTGAGCGCTGCTGCCCTGGCAGAGGGCAGCGAAGTCAACCTGACGTTGTCGCAAGTCGCGGATCCTGCTGTTACCGTGGCAGGTCAAATCAGGTTGATCAGTGATAGCGGGAGCGCGTCCACCGTGGGTGCGACGACCACGGCGACGCTGACACTCGGGAAGTTTGGTGCTGCCAGTACAGATCTTGCGATGAGTGCGATGCAGTCGTTTGATTACACCGATGTTTCATTGAAGTTGTTTGGTAATGGCGGCGTCGTAAGAATTGGCGGTACCGGACAGAGCGGCACCGCGGTGTTGACGCTGACAGGCGACGCTGCACCTACCGGCAATAAGCTGGTCGACTTGATCGATATCGATTTCACGGGTAAAGCAGGACATGCGGTGGTGAATTTTGATGTTGACCAAGACAGCACGACCGAGAATGCGCTGTCAGTCGTTAAATTATCCGGATTCCGTTTGGATAACGACTCGCTTCACTTTGGCAGTGTGAGCGGGTTTGATTACGAAACCGGGATCAGTTCGCTCAGCGCGTTCAAGACCGCCGCGCTAGAACATTTCAACGACTCTCCGCTGGCGGGAGTGTTTGCTGCCGGAGCTTCGGGGCTGGACAAGACTTTCATCGCCTACGATATCGATGGTTCCGGTATTTCTTCGATCATTGAGCTTGATGGCGTAAGGCTTACTGACTTTGTAAATCGTTACCAGTCGGCGAACGGGCTCGGGTAAATCTGCAGGGGTGCCACAGAGACTGTGTGAAGGCGGTAGCTTCAGTGGGTCGATGTGGCGCCTAGAACAGCACAAGGGCATGCTAAGCTGAAATTTCAAGCAAGCGATGGCTCAGCTTGCGCCGAACGGGGTTCCTCTTCTTTCATATTTTTCGTAACATCAACACAATTGTTGTGCATAAACAACATGTTGATGCTCCCCCGATTGTCGCCTCATCAGAGACTCAATCATTCGATTTAATAAGATTAAAAAACATAAAAACTTCGATTAAATCTGAAATTTTTGATGGCGTGCTTGCTGGTCAAGGCAACAGAACATACGTCGCTGCCAAAAATTGCTGCCTCATGATCATGCAAGCACCGTGGCAAGCTGGCCAGCGCGAGTGTTTTCAGTTTCTCCCGAAAATCCCTAAATAAATCATGGAATTGGCCTGGTAATTTAGCCGCCGAATTTCCGCTCCGCGGCGTTTACTGGGGCACGGTTTCGCCGTTTGACCGTGCGATGAAGCTGATGCGGAATTTGATACACCGCTCCGGCATTAATGTGATTGCTCGCGCCTGACAGATTTCAGGCCAGTTCGGAGGCATGTCAGTGGGTCTTCACATCCGCAATAAAGCCAAGCCTGAAAATCGTTGATGGTTTCAATTTTTTATAATAAGTTACGTTTGCGGCAAAGTGCCACGCAAAATTTGCTGGCAACAGTTAGGTTTTGCGCGCAGGTCAATCGGATTTCTGATTCGTTATTTACTGTCTAGTACTGCATAGGAGAACAAGATGAAACAAACTTTGGGTCGCGTAGCAGGATTTTCTGCGGTGGTAATTCTGTCCGGCCTGATGACCGGCTGCGCCACCAATAAAGATCTGGAAGCGCTGAAAGACAGCGTCGATGCGCAAATCGCCGAAATCCGTGCTGTGGCAGACAATGCTGCTACTCGTTCGCAGAATGCTGTCCAAACTGCTGACGCAGCTGTGAAGACCTCCGCCGATGCCAACACCGCAGCGCAGGATGCTGTGGCGACGTCGCAAAGCGCCAATAGCACTGCGCAAGACGCTGTGAAGACCGCGAAGACCGCAGAAGCCAACTCGCAAAATGCTGTCCAGCGCTCGCAAGAAGCCGCTGCAGCGGCGGACGCTGCCGTTGGCACCAGCAAAGATGCACTGGCAATCGCAGAAAGCCAGAAAGCTGCTCTCGAAGCTGCTGTGATTGCTGCCAAGAAAGCTGAAGTCGCTGCGTATGATGCGGCTGGTATGGCTGCAAATGCGCGCTCGACCGCAGCTGCAATGCGCAGCAAGATGGAAGAAAGCATTGCCGTCAGCAGCGAAGCAAAAGCGCTGGCCTATGAGTTGCGTGCTGAGATGATTAACAGCGGCCTGGCCAAAGAAAAAGCCGAAGGCGAAGAAAACAATTAATTCGTTACGGTACCGGCACGCTATGTGCCGGGAATGTCCGGCAAGTGGTTCTCGCTGGGCCCGATACGAAAAAAGCTCCCGCCTAGGCGGGAGCTTTTTTTTGAGGCGAAGATTTCCGGATGTGCATGACTGGCCCGGATTCGCAATAGCCGAGCATTATCCTTATATCGCCATCTGCTCGAAATCTCTAAGCGGCCTCGCCCAGCGTGCCGGCACGAAAATCGCTCAGTGCCTGATAGATCTCAGCTTCGCTGTTCATGACGAATGGCCCGTATTGCACAATTGGCTCATGCAATGGCTTGCCTGCAATAAGCAGTAATTTGGAATCCACATCGGCGTCGATGATAACGCCATCGCTGTTCGGGTCATTCGCCAGGATCGCCATCCGCTTGAGCGGCACAGTCTTGTCGGCGATCGTTGCTTCGCCACGATAAACGTAGATGAACGCGTTGTGTCCTGGCGGCAACTTTTGAGCAAAGCGTGAACCGGCGGGCAGGTGCACGTCGAGGTACAGCGGTGCCGTGATATCACGCGTGACTGCCCCGGCCACACCATCGCTTTCACCGGCGATCACGGTCACCGCGACGCCGTCCGCAGTGACCAGCTTCGGCAGCTCGCCGTGCTGGAAATCACGGTACCAGGGCTGCTTCATTTTTTCGCTGCTGTGCAGGTTCAGCCACAGCTGAAAGCCTTCCATCACGCCTTCTTCCTGCTGAGGTATTTCAGAGTGGATCACGCCGCGCCCGGCAGTCATCCACTGAACGCCACCGTTTTGCAGCAGGCCTTCATGCCCCGCACTGTCACGATGCAGCATGCGGCCCGCAATCATGTAGGTAACGGTCTCGAACCCGCGATGTGGATGGTCGGGGAAGCCGGCAATGTAGTCGTTCGGATTATCGCTGCCAAACGCATCGAGCATCAAAAAGGGATCCAGGCGGCGCTGAAGATTGTTGGTCAGCACGCGTGTCAGCTTGACGCCGGCGCCGTCAGAGGTCTCCTGGCCTGCGATCAGCTGCTCGACATTTCGTGTGCGGGTGACGCCTGTGTTGCTGTCTTGGTTATTCATGTCGTGTCCTTTGCGTCGAATGCGTGTTCAGAGAAGGATGGCGTCCAGCTGCTGCAGCACATCCGGACCTGCCGGCACGATGCCGGTCGGATTGATGTGCCGGTGCGAGTAGTAATAATGAAAGCGGATCTGCTCCATGTTCACCGTCTCTGCGACGCCGGGCAGTCTATAGATCCGTGCCGTAAATCGGTGCAATGCAGGGTATTGTGCAATCAGGCGCCGGTTGCACTTGAAGTGCGTGTGATAGACCACATCGAACCTGATCAGCGTCGTAAACAGTCGTACATCAGCCTCGGTGAGCACGCCGCCGCACAGATAATCGTGTGCCGTCAGCAGCTTTTCAGCACGATCGAGCGCCGCGAACAGCTCATCGACTGCCTTTTCGTAGGCGCGCTGGCTTTGCGCAAAGCCGCTGCGGTAGACGCCGTTATTGATGCTTGGGTAGATCCACTCGTTGATTGCATCAATCTCGTCGCGCAACGCTTCCGGATAAAGATCCAGTTCTGGCCTGGTGCTGAATGCGTTAAACGCCGAATTCATCATGCGCAGGATGTCAGCGGACTCGTTGTTGACGATCGTCTGCAGCTGTTTGTCCCACAGCACGGGCACGGTAATCAGCCCTGTATATTCCGGCGCCGATTCCAGATACACCTGCTGCAGGTAGGTCCTGCCGCCGAGCGAGTCGCCGGTTGTGCCAGTGAAGTCCGTGTCGAACGACCAGCCCTTGTCCGTCAGGTAGGGATGAACGACATCCACACTGATGGCACTTTGCAGTCCTTTCAGTGCACGAGCGATCAGAGTCCGGTGCGCCCAAGGGCAGGCCAGCGAGACGTAAAGATGATAACGACCCGCCTGCGCGGCATGCCGTGCGGCCGGGGCGGCGGACACGGTGGCGCGAAAGCTGGTTTGTGTGCGCTCAAACGCACCGTCTTTTGCAATTTCGCGAGTCCAGGTGTTGCCGGTGGTTTGTACCGAATCCATGCTTGGTTTGCTCCCGGAGAGATTAGCGAAATTACGCGCCATGATAGCCATGGCGCGTAATTCTCACTGGCTCGGATTCACATCGCTTCGCATCGCGGAGTCCGCCGAATATCTCGCGGATCTGCTCAGAGCAGCGCTGCCTCGATGTCCGCGTGTGCCTGCGCTAAGCCTTTTTCGGCAGCTTCCGGCCCCATAGCGAGACCTTCGGCGTACACGAAGCGCACATCAGTCATGCCGAGAAAGCCCAGCACATTCTTCAAATATGGCACCTGCGCGTCGTTCGACGTGTCACGATAAATGCCGCCACGGGCAAGAGCGATGTAAACGGTCTTGCCTTTGACGAGGCCTTCCGGTCCCGACTCGGTGTAGCGGAAAGTGACGCCGGCACGTGCGATTGCATCGATCCAGGTTTTCAGTTGCACTGAGTTGCCGAAGTTGTACATCGGCACGCCCAGCACGATCACATCGTGCGCCTGGACTTCAGCGATCAAGGCATCGTCCAGTGCGACGCGTGCTGCCTGTTCCGGCGTGCGTTGCTCCGCCGGCGTGAAGAGTGCGCCCAAGGCGGCCTCGTCCAGCACCGGGTGAGGCTGAACGGCGAGGTCGCGCAGGGTCACGGTTGCTTGCGGATGGCGCGCCTTCAGTTGTTCGACGATCTGGCTCGCAATTTTGCTGGAATTGGCGCCTTCGCGGCGGGAACTGGTGTTAATTTGCAGAATGTTCATTAGTAGGTCTCCATCGGTGAGTCACAATGGGGCTACTTTATTCCGGTTTAATCATCTGAAAAATCGGGTGAAATGGATATAATCGTTCCAAATATGGAACAATATTCCCAGCATATCGATCCTAATGACCTGCTGATATTTGCACAGGTCGCCGAGTCGGGCAGTTTCAGTCGGGCGGCGGAGCGGCTCGGCTTGCCGAAATCGACCGTCTCAAGGCGTTTGTCGGCGTTGGAGCAGCGGGTCGGCGAAAGACTGCTACTGAGGACGACTCGGCGGCAGATGCTCACCGAATTCGGTCTTGAATTGCTGGAGCACGCTCGCCAGGTGGCAGCGGAAGTCGAGGCGGTGCAAGCACTGAGCGAGCACCGGCAGGCAGCGCCCAGTGGTAGATTACGGGTGTCGATGCCGAGCGATTTCGCGAATCTGCTCCTTGTCGACGCGCTGGCCGCCTTCGTCGCACTTCATCCGCGCATTCAATTGGAGCTTGACCTGTCGCCGCGACGCGTCGACTTGCTGGGCGAAGGCTTCGACCTTGCTATTCGTGTCGGCGATCTTGCCAGCGACAGCCTGCTCGCGGCGCGCCGCCTGAGTGAACTGTCGACCGGACTGTATGCGGCGCCAGCCTACCTTGCCGAGCATGGCGAGCCGGCCCATCCCGACGACTTGATGCAGCATCGCGCAGTTCGTGTGCTTGCCAGCCATGGTGAACCGATGCCGTGGGTACTGATGCGTGGCGACGAGCGCTGGGAAGGGCTGCCGCCTGGTCAGATGAATGCCAACGCGCCGGAGTTTCTGATTCGGGCCACGGGGGCGGGTGTCGGCATTGCGGCAGTGCCGGACGATTTTGCCGTCAGCTTTGTGCGCAGCGGCGTGTTGCGAAGGATATTGCCCGAATGGTGTTTGCAGAGTGCGGTGGTGTCTGCAGTTTTCCCGGGACGAAAATTGATGCCGGCAAAAACTCGGGCATTCATCGATATGTTGCAAGCCTTTTTCAGAACCTGAAGTGGCGACGCGGCGATCGCCGATTGGCTGTCCCGCAGCGCAGTAATGTAACGGATCGCAACGTATCAGGTCGCTGGCATGCATAGCGAAGCATGCTGACCGGCCAGTATCCGCTGGCATAGGGAAAATACATCAAGAAATTTAATTAAATTAAATAGAAGCATTAATCCGATCTCCATAGAATCGGAAGCGATCGCAACATTCATGAAGGAAGGGAGCAACGCATGTCGAACGAGCAGAAATGTCCATTCACCGGTACGCACGGCACCAAAGCAGTCGCTGGTGCGCAGTCTAATCACGCGTGGTGGCCGAAGCAGCTGAACCTGAACATACTGCACCAGCACTCGCCGGCATCAAACCCGTTAGGGCCCGAATTCGATTACGCGAAGGAATTCAGCAAACTCGATTACGCTGCGCTGAAAAAAGACCTGCATGCGTTGATGACGGATTCACAGGACTGGTGGCCGGCCGATTGGGGCCACTACGGTGGCCTGTTCATCCGCATGGCCTGGCATAGCGCCGGCACCTATCGAATTGCCGATGGCCGTGGCGGCGGAGGTACCGGTAACCAGCGCTTCGCTCCCCTTAATAGCTGGCCCGATAACGGCAACCTCGATAAGGCACGCCGCCTGCTGTGGCCGATCAAGCAGAAATATGGCAACCAGATCTCTTGGGCGGACCTGATGATCCTGGCGGGTAATTGCGCACTCGAATCTATGGGCTTCAAGACCTTCGGTTTCGGCGGCGGCCGCGCCGACATCTGGCAACCGGAGGAGGACATTTACTGGGGTAGCGAGGCTACCTGGCTTGGCGACCAGCGTTATAGCGGCGACCGTGAGCTCGACAATCCGCTCGCCGCCGTGCAAATGGGCCTGATTTACGTGAACCCTGAGGGGCCGAACGGCAACCCGGATCCGGTCGCCTCGGGCCGCGATGTGCGCGAGACGTTTGCGCGCATGGCGATGAACGACGAAGAGACTGTCGCCCTGGTCGCCGGCGGCCATACCTTCGGCAAGGCGCATGGCGCCGGCGACCCCGCGCTGGTTGGTCCGGAGCCGGAGGGCGCGCCCATCGACGCGCAGGGCCTCGGATGGATCAACCGTTTCGGCTCTGGTAAAGGCGTGCACACCACGACCAGCGGAATCGAGGGGGCATGGAAGCCCAATCCTACCCGCTGGGACAACGGCTACTTCGACATGCTGTTCGGTTACGAATGGGAGCTCGTCAAGAGCCCGGCCGGCGCCCATCAGTGGGTCGCGAAAAACGTCCGCGATGAGCACCTGATTCCCGATGCGCACGACCCGACGAAGAAGCATCCGCCGATGATGACCACGGCCGATCTGTCGCTGCGATTCGACCCGGCCTACGAACCGATCGCCCGCCGCTTTCATCGCGATCCCGATGCATTCGCCGAGGCTTTCGCACGCGCGTGGTTCAAGCTCACGCATCGCGACCTCGGCCCGAAGGCGCGCTATCTCGGCCCTGAGGTGCCGGCAGAGGACCTGGTATGGCAAGACCCGGTACCGGCCGTCGATCATTCGCTCGTTGATGCTGCTGACATTGCTGCGCTGAAGAAGCAGGTGCTGAGTGCCGGCCTGTCCGTCGCCGAACTGGTCTCGACTGCCTGGGCATCGGCGTCGACTTTCCGAGGCTCCGACAAACGCGGCGGAGCGAACGGCGCGCGTATACGTCTGGCGCCGCAAAAGGATTGGGAGGTCAATCAGCCGCAGCAGCTGGGTAAAGTCCTGGCTGCACTCGAGCGCATCCGTGCGGAGTTCAATGCCTCGCGCACCGACGGGAAAAAGATTTCGCTCGCAGATCTGATCGTGCTCGCCGGCAGCGCGGGAGTCGATCTGGCAGCGCGCGAGGCGGGCTATGCGGTCGATATCGCTTTCACGCCCGGGCGCACCGACGCATCGCCGGAGCAGACGGATGCCGAGTCGTTTGCGGTGCTCGAGCCCGTCGCCGACGGTTTCCGCAATTACCAGCGCGGTGGCCATCGGATTTCGGCCGAGCACATGCTGGTGGACCGCGCACAACTGCTGACGCTGAGCGCGCCAGAGATGACGGTGCTGGTCGGCGGACTGCGGGTGCTGGGCGCGAATGCCGGGCAGACCCGGCACGGCGTGCTGACGAAGCGGCTGCAGGTGCTGACCAACGATTTCTTCTTGAACCTGCTCGATATGGGAACGGTATGGGCACCTGCGTCCGCCAAGGCGGATACGTTTGAGGGACGCGATCGCCGTACCGGTGAGCTCAAATGGACCGCGACCCGCGTGGATCTGGTGTTCGGCTCGAACTCGCAGCTGCGCGCACTGGCCGAAGTCTATGCCCAGCGAGGCGCACAGGAGAAATTTGTACGCGATTTCGCAGCGGCATGGACAAAGGTGATGGATCTGGACAGGTTCGATCGCAAAGACTGATCCACGCTGTCACCGCCCGACCTAAAACGGCCTGCACTGCAGGCTGTTTTTTTTCCCGCGCGATGTGCAGGTGAGTCTTGCGGCGCATTTTCACCTGCACATCGTTGACGAACTTTATAATCAATCTAGCCGCCATCGGCTGGTAATCCCATGTGACACAAATCTTGCGCGGGCTTGAGCGCCTGAATACATATTGTCTACAGATCGATTCTCTCAGCGCGGCATTGCAGCGCTCAGTGTTGCCTACATCGCGCTCGGATGGTTGGGGCTGTCGCTTGCCATTCCGCCAGGCTTTGCAAGCCCGGTATTTCCGGCGGCCGGACTGGCGCTTGCCGTTGTGCTTACCGCAGGTTATCGCGTCCTTCCCGGGGTATGGATCGGCTCTTTTGTTCTGAACCTTCTGCATTCCCTGCACGGCACATCGCCGGATTCTGGCGCGATCCTGTTGGCGGCACTGCTTGGCGTCGGCGCGACTGCGCAGGCGGCGGCAGGCGCCTGGCTGGTGCAGCGCCTTCAGGGCGAGCGTTGGCGTACCCTGGAGCGCGAGCAGGACGCGTTTGTTTTCATATTCTGGGGCGGCCTGGTGGCGTGTGCCGTGTCGGCGAGCCTCGGTGCGGTGTGCCTGGTCGCGATGCGCGTGATCAGCACGGCCGAGGCTGACTTTACCTGGTGGAACTGGTACTCGGGCGATTTGCTTGGCGTGATGATCTTCGCGCCGCTGACTTTGTGCTTTCTTTTGCCAGGATCGCTGTGGCGGCAGCGGCGCTATCGGGTCGTCGGGCCGATGTTGCTGACGCTGACCATTGTAGGAGCGGTGTTCTACGCAGCTTCGCGCGCGGAGTCCGAGGCAGAAGCGCGCCGGCTGGCGGCGGACGGACAGATGATCGCGGGCCGTATCTCCGACCATCTGATCCGTCATCGCGAGGTGTTGGCGTCGATACGCAACTTCACTGTGGCGACACCGGATTTCACCTTTCCGCAGTTCGAGCGCTTTACCCGGTACGCGCTGCATGAAAATCCCGACATCTTTGCACTGAGCTTCAATGATCTGGTCAACGAACCAGAACGTGCGTCTTACGAGGCGCGGATCGGCGCGTCGCTAGCGCTTCCCGGCTTTCGCATCAAAGAGAGAAACCCACAGGGACAGTTGGTGCCGGCCATGCCAGCGCCGCATCATGTTGCCGTCCGCTTCATCGTACCAATGGAGAAGAATCTTGCTGCCGTTGGCTATGACATTTTTTCGGAGCCCGTACGCCGGCAGGCGATCCTGAGCGCGATTGAGCACGGCAAAATGGCCATCACCGCGCCCGTCTGGCTGGTGCAGGACCAAAGGCGGCGCGTCGGCCTGCTTGAGCTGTATCCGGTATACCGGGCGGCCGCGACCGACGGCCTGCATCGTTCGGCACTGCCTGTCGGCTTTGCTGTCAGCGTGCTGAAGGTCGATGAACTGATCGGGATTGCTCTCAAAGGCATGGTGCCGCCCGGTCTCGTGATGCAGCTGCGCGATACCGGCGCGCCGCAAGAGAGCTCGCTGCTGTACCGTTCTGATACCAGTGCGCTGGACGCCGCACCCTTCAGCGCCGGCGAAGGGTCCTGGTCGGCGCAAATCGATGTGGCTGATCGCGTCTGGGAACTGGTGCTCGCGCCGAATCCTGAGTATGCAAAGCAGACGCGCGGCTGGTTTGTGTCCGGTGTCGGTGCCGCCGGCCTGTTGTTTGCCGCCTTACTGCAAGCGCTGATGTTGGGTATGACGGGGCGCGCGGCCTTCATGCAACGCAAGAACGACGAGCTGCGTTCCAGCGAGCGGCGCTATCTTCAGCTGTTCAACGAGAATCCGCTGGCGACCTGGCTCTACGATGCGGCTACTGAGCGTTTCTTGCTGGTCAACGATCGTGCGATCGCGCACTATGGCTGGCCGCGCGAGGCCTGGCTGACCATGTGCCGTAGCGACATCGTGCTGGCGGATTCCCATGCCGATGATGGCGAGCAGCGGCATCGGCGCAAAGACGGCAGTCTCATCGACGTTCGCGTCAATGCATCTCCCGCCACCTATGGCGACATTGATGCAAGGCTAGAGGTCGTCGAAGACATCACCCTGAAAAAGCAGATTCAGGCTCGTATCGATTTCCTGGCGTTCCACGACGCGTTGACCGGCCTTCCGAACCGGGTGCTCGGGCTTGATCGATTGCGGCAAGCGGTGTTGTTGGCGCAGAGGCACCACCTGAGATTTGCTGTTTTGTATATGGATCTCGATAAGTTCAAATACGTTAACGATACTCATGGGCATACGGTCGGCGATGCCATGCTGCAGGCAGTGGCACGCCGGATGACGGAGCTGCTGCGCGCCGAGGACATGTTCTGCAGGCTCTCTGGCGATGAATTCATGATCCTGCTGCAGGACGTGGCTGAGCAGGAAGACGTCGTCAGCGTTTGCGAGAAAGTCCTGTCCAATATGGCACGTCCTTTCGATCTGGAAGGCTTGCGCGTACATACGTCATCCTCGATCGGCATTGCCATCTACCCGCAGGATGGCAGCGATGCAGAGACGCTGATGCGCAATGCCGATACGGCGATGTATGAATCCAAGCTGGACGGACGAAATACCTACCGATTCTTCGACCAGCAAATGAATTCCGCGATGCTGCGCTACGTGCAGACGCGCGACGCATTGCGGCACGCGCTGGAGCATCACGAGTTTGAATTGCATTTTCAGCCGCAGGTCGAACTTCTGACCGGAAAAGTCGTTGCTGCAGAAGCGCTGGTTCGCTGGAATCGTCCGGGTCACGGATTGGTCATGCCGGCCAATTTCATTCCGGCAGCCGAGGAAAGCGGACTGATCGTGCCGCTCGGCACTTGGATACTCCAGGAGGCGTGCCGCCAGGTCGCCGCATGGCGCGATGCCGGATGGGAGAAGGCGGTGGTTGGCGTCAATTTGTCAGGCGCGCAGTTCCGGCATGGGCAACTCGAAGAATCGATATTCGTTGCTTTGCATGATGCCGGGCTCGAGCCCGCACGGCTCGAACTGGAATTGACGGAGTCGACGCTCATGCTCGACGTCGACTCCGTCATGATGAGTTTGCGTCGCCTGAAATCGCGTGGCCTGCGTTTGTCGATCGATGATTTTGGCACCGGCTATTCCAGCTTGTCGTACCTGAAACGCTTCCACGTCGACTCACTGAAAATCGATCAGTCCTTTGTTAGAGACATTTTGCAAGACGAAGAGGATCGGGCCATTGTGCAGGCGGTGGTGCAAATGGCGCGCAGCCTTAACCTGAGAACGATAGCCGAAGGCGTAGAGGACGAAGAACAGGCCCGTATGCTACGGGATCTCGGTTGTGAGGATGGGCAAGGTTATGTGTTTGCACGACCGTTGCCTGCCCGGGATTTCGAGAACTGGCTGCGTACACAAGGTGCGATCCGCTAAGGGTTGCACTGTCGCTCGAAGTGAGTCCCGGCCGGAAAGCGCATTTTTAATGCTGCTGGGATGAACAACTTGAATCGACGGATATCCTAAAAAATATTTCTTTAATGTAATGCTAGATATTGTTTGAGAATATCTTGGGAAATATTCTTGCCCATGGTTAATCACGTAGTATGCTATGTGTTCATTTCAACAAGGGTTGTTTAATGATTGCAATGAAACGGAAGCTACAAGCGTTTTTTGCTGATGAGCAGGGAGCGACTGCAGTGGAATATGCACTGTTCGCCGCATCTATTACCGGAGTGATCGTGGCGATCGTTTTATCGCTTGGCACTACCGTGAACGGCCTTTTCGTTAAGGGTAATACTGAATTTTCGAAAGTGTTTCAGACGAGCGGCAATTAATTTTCGGGTTTTGTGTAACGTGACAAGCCTGATTTGCTTGCGACCTACCCGCCGACGCTGTGTTGGCCATATGCATTCAAGGCTGGGCTACACCGCATTCTGTTACCGTCCTCTCACCAAAGGGTATGTACGGCGTGAAATATCGCTGCTGACGACCGCAAGATCGGGTAGATTTATTCACTACCTATCGGTCCGAGCGGTAGCAAAAGAAACGCTGCGCCAAATCGCATGTTTCGCAAGCCGAGAACCCAACCTTCGGTGATCGCTTTGACGGCAATGACGATCAGCACCACGACGAAGATCAGGCCGCTCCATCGCGCGTAATCCCAGCCTACGACAAAAAGCATGAGCGGCGCAAAAGCTGCAATAAACCATGCGTCCAGCCTGCCGTTGTTGGATCTGTAAAAAGATACAAGCCAGATATAGCTGTAACTGACGACCATCGCCGTCAGCATGAGATCGATCGGACTCAATCGCGTCAGCGCATGCTGAACCAGCGGCCGGTTCCACGCTTCCTGGCCGACACCGGGGGAAAGTGTCAGCACCAAAGGATTGTTTCCGAACTTGACGATCAGCAGCGACGTGATAGCCACTGTGCAGCTGTAAATAGCGATGTAAATTTGCTTGGACAGCCAGTGATCTGATGTCGTATCGTCTTTTGCCAGCCAGAGCGACGCCATGATCAAGGGTGCGCAAAAAAATGCAAAGGCCTCATGGATTAACATCCCTGCGATCGTCAGCAATAGCACCGAGACCCAGCGGCGCTTATGCACCAGATAAAGCGCAATGACTAAAATGATGATGTTCAGAAGATCCAGCCGGCCGATTTCATAAGCGAATTGAAATGCCGTGAATAGGCTGATCGCAAAGGCGATCTTGAGCAGGTTGCGGGTCAGCGTGTCCGGGATGTGGCGCATTACCCGGTCAAACAAGGTCAGTAAAATCAGAAAGCATATGACCGAACCGGCCAGTGCGATGACTCCGTAATCTTTAAACGGCAGCTACCAAAGCAAGGTGCCGATCAGGCCCCTTCGTGTGAACCCATAGTCGACATAATTGACCGCATAGGTCGTCGCAATATATTTCAACGGGCCGAAGCCGTATCCCAGAGAATACTGAAGCGCATAGCACAGCAAAGGGATGGAGAAGCGAGCGACAGATACAGATATCTCTTGCCAAGCCAGTGAATGAGTTCGGTGGCGCCAGTCATCAAAGTCGATTTACGTACGGTTCAATTGCGCGGCGAGCGCGATTTTTTATAGTCATTCATTGCGACAGGCCGCCACTGTCCGCTCAAATTTTCTCAACTTCTGCCATGGCCGCTGACTTGTCCCTGCGACGAAATGGATAAACGATCTGACCTATCCATGTCGACGGTACAGGATCGTCAACGCCATAGTGTTGCGGCATTTGTCCGGGCAGATACAGCGTGCTGAACAGAATGTCCCACAGCGGGAATTGCGCCGAAAAATTCTTGTCGCGCGCATCGCGCTCGTTGGCATGGTGCCAGTGGTGAAATTCCGGACCCACGAGAACGAAACGAAGCGGGCCTAGCGGAATACGGATATTGGCGTGTTCAAGCAATGCTTGCCACTTGTAGATAATGACAGCGATCAGCAGCGCCTCGGCGGAAAAACCGAACGCATACATCGGAATCAGCGACGCGCCTTTAATGATCATCTGATCGACCGGATGCACACGATAGGCCGCGAGCCAATCCAGGTTTTCGCTGCTGTGATGTATCGCATGAAAATGCCAAAGCCCGGGTATCTCGTGCATCGCGCGATGACCCAGGTACACACCGAGGTCAGCGATCAATGACGCAAGAATCACCTGCAGCCACAGGGGCAAGCCGCCTACCCAGGCCTGCACGCTGGACGGCACTGCCATGGCACCGATGGCGGCTGATCCGGATATCAAGATCATCATGCCGAACCGAATCAGGATCCCGGATAAAAAAAGATGTCCCATGTCGGTCAGCCAGCCTCGTCGCGGAAACTGTGCCTGTTTGTAGAGAGGCAGCAGATGCTCGATCGGCGTCAATACCAAAATGCAGATCAGCAGATCGCGCCAGCCAACGTGAAAGACGATATCGCGAATGAGGTTGATGTCGGTGAGCATGTCAACAGGTTCCGGGCGTCAGACGCCAATGGGTGCTCTGCCAGGCGTTCGCAGCGACTGCAATTCACTTTTCGCATGCTGGGTCGGCGTATTCGTTCTCACTAGGCAGGAACGATCAGAGAGATTGGCAACGCGTGCAATGATGCCCTTAAATGCTGCCCGAATTCAATGGATAGCCGGTATACCTTGATCAAAATAACAAAGCCGGAAATCCTGGGGTTCAGGATTTCCGGCTTATTTGAAATGACTTCCAATGTTGGGGTGGTGGAGGCGGCGGGAATCGAACCCGCGTCCAGAAGTCCTCTACAGACAGTTCTACATACTTAGTGCTGCCATTTGATTTAACCCTGCCGACGCGGACGCACACGCTGCAACAAGGCGAGTTACCTAAATTTAACGCTACGCCAAGTAACCCGACGCAACGCGATTTCCTGTGTATGACTCTACTGCTGTTGCCAGCCCACCCCAGGAACAAGATGGTGTAGAGCTAGAAAGTTCTTAGGTTTCTAGAGGTTTACGCTGCGCGAGCGTAAGACTTATCGTTTGCATTTAAGCATTTCCGGTTGGATTAACGAGGTAGCCAGTCCTCGGTATGCCCTGCGCTGCTTTGCAACCCCTGTCGAAACCAGGTCGCCCCCAATCAGCAGTAACGCATTGTAGCCCAACAGATGCTGCCATCGCCTGAGATTTCAAGAGGCGATCAGAAGTTTCTCGATATCCGCTGGCTGCGGTGCGATCCAGTCTGCGTTCCATGAGACCGGCTCGCTGTGCCCGCAGTAGCCCCAGCCGGCCGCAATGGTCGGCATACCGGCCGCCCTGCCTGCGTCAATGTCACGCAGGTCGTCGCCGACATACCAGCAGTCGGCGGGCTGTAGCGACATCCGGCGGCAAGCCTCGAACAAAGGCTCAGGATGCGGTTTGGGGTGCGGCGTAGTGTCGCCCGAGACTGAACAGGCCGTATGTTGAAGGCCGATCAGCGGCAATAGCGCGTCGGTATAGCGTGCTGGCTTGTTGGTCACCACGCCCCAGCGCAGGCCGCGCGATTCGATCGTCTGCAGCAGTGACGGAATGCCATCGAATAGCGTGGTGTACTCGGCAATGCGCGCAGCGTAATTGGCGAGAAATTCGCTGCGCAACGCGTCAAAGCCAGGGTCAGCCGGGGTCAGCCCGAAGGCGACACCTATCAGGCCGCGCGCGCCGGCCGACGCCACCGGCCAAAGCCGCTCGTACGGCGACGGTGCCAGGCCGCGATCGGTGCGCATCTTGTTGACCGCAGCAGCCAGATCGGGTGCCGTGTCAGCCAGCGTGCCATCGAGATCGAATAGCACCGCTTTCGGTGCAGGGAGCTGAATCGTCATTGCCGTCGTACTTCAGGCCGGCCTGCGGCAGGCGATCAGATAGTTGACGTCCGTGTCGCGGTTCAGCGAGTAGATCTTCGTCAGCGGGTTGTAGGTCATGCCCTTGATCCCGGTAACCTCGAGCCCCGCGTTCCGGCAGAACTGCGACAGCTCGGCCGGCTTGATGAACTTCGCATAGTCGTGCGTACCCCGAGGCAGCATACGCAGGATGTATTCGGCGCCGATCACCGCAAACAGGTAGGACTTGGGGTTGCGGTTGATCGTCGAAAAGAACACATGCCCGCCCGGCTTGACCAGAGTGGCACAGGCCTGCACGACGGCAGCGGGATCCGGCACGTGCTCGAGCATTTCCATGCAGGTCACGACATCGTATTGGCCTGACTCGCGCGCTGCGATTTCTTCGGCGGCGATCAGCTCGTAGCGCACCGCTACGCCGGACTCAAGGCTGTGCAGGTCCGCAACTTTCAGCGCTTTCTCCGACAAGTCGATGCCGGTGACGTTCGCGCCCTTTTTTGCAATGGATTCAGCCAGGATGCCGCCGCCACAGCCGATGTCGATCACGCGTTTGCCAGCCAGTGGCGTAAGCGCATTGATCCATTCAAGGCGCAGCGGATTGATCTCGTGCAGCGGCCGAAATTCCGAGTTGGGATCCCACCAGCGGTGGGCGAGGTCGCTGAATTTTTGGAGTTCTTGAGGGTCGGCATTCATCCCGCGATGATAACGGAAACTTCGGGACGAATAAAAAAGCCGCTGCAAAGCAGCGGCTTTTTTTGCGAACCCCGGGCGGGGGTTCGGTCGGCAGACAGATTACTTCGAACGGGTACCGACGACTTCGACTTCCACGCGGCGGTTTTTCGCACGGCCTTCGCGGGTACGGTTGTCAGCGACCGGCTCACGCTCGCCTTTGCCTTCGGTGAACACGCGCGACTCCGGAATGCCTTTCGACACCAGGAATGCCTTGACCGCCTTTGCACGGCGCATCGAGAGTTTCATGTTGTAGGCGTCAGTGCCGGTCCAGTCGGTGTGGCCGGTGGCGACGATCACTTCGATGTCGGTGCCTTGCAGCTTCGAGACGAGGTCTTCCAGCTTTGCCTTGCCTTCCGCCTTCAGCACAGCCTTGTCGAAATCGAAGAACGCGTCAGCGGAGAAGCTGACTTTCTCTGCCTTGGGCTCGACGGCCACCGGTGCAGGAACCGCAGCCGGTGCGGCTGCCGAGGCAGAGGCCGGAGCAGCGGCTGCCGACGAAGACGACGAGGAAGAGGACGACGACGAAGACGACGAAGCCGAGCCGGAGTTCGACTTCGAGGCCGGCGCAGCTGCGCCCGACTTGTCAGCTGCCGAATCCTTGGACTTGGCGATCGCGCCATCGCAGCCTTCGGCCGCATCAGCCGGCGTCCAGAAGCCGCTGTGCCAGCAAAGGCCAGCGCCGCTGCGCACGATTTCTTTGGAGCTGTCGACCACATAGCCTTGCGTGTCACCATGCGCCATGGCGGTGGTACCTGCCGTGAGCATAGCGAAAGCCAGCGCGATATTGCGCAGAGAGATATTCATGTTGTTTTTCCCGATTTGTTGGTGAAATTATAAATATTTGAACCTGTAGGCCACAGTGCAACGGCACGTTTGCCGCGCCGGGTATTCAACTGACGGGCATAACAGTTCTGACAGATTAATATTTTACTCTGGAATACTAGCGCCAGTGCAAGAATCGGGCGCAAATCTTGCACGTTCAATGACCTGGCGCGCGGTCAGGTTGGGGAATGTCAGCGACGACCGACACATAAATCAGCGCTTGCGGGTTCCGACCAGCTCGACTTCCACGCGGCGGTTGTGCGCGCGCCCGGCTCGCGTCGCATTCGACGCCACTGGCTGTTTTTCACCTTTACCCTCGGTAAATATACTGTTGCCTGGCAGGCCTTTTTGCACCAGGTAGCGTTTTACCGCGAGTGCACGTCGCTCTGACAGGCGCTGATTATAGGCATCGCTACCGGTCCAGTCGGTATGGCCGGTTGCGACGATGACCTCCAGATCCAATTCGCGGATCCGCGCAGAGAGATTGTCCAACTGGCGTTTCCCCTCGCGCTTCAGCGTGGATTTGTCAAAGTCAAAGTAGGTGTCCGTGTCGAGCGTGACCTTGCTGGCGCTCGGTTCGGCGGGGCGTTGCCCGGCAGGCTTAGGTTCGCCGTTATCGACAAACGGTACGGCAGCCGAAGGCGCAGGTGCTGAGGGCGCGGGTGGAATAATGGCGGGTGACTTTGGTTGGCCGCGCGGCGCTGCAGCGGCCGGTGGTACTGGCTCCGGCGCACTTGCGGCCGCTGGCGGGACCGGAGCCTCTTGCCCTGCCGGTGAGACGTTGGTTGCTCCTGGCGGCTCTTCAGGCTGGCGTGGTCTTGGACTGGGTGCAGGCGCCGGGACAGGCACCGCCCTGGCCAGCACGCCGTCGCATCCGACGACGGTCGCCAGCTCTGGCGACCAGCGGCTGGTGTGCCAGCATTCCCCTTGGCTGCCCACGACGATGACGCCGTTCGAATCGGTCACATAGCCAGGCGCGGTGAGGAGGCGTGCGGGTGCCGAATTTGCAGCCACGGCCGCTGCCGCGAGCCCGGATTGCGAGGATCCTGTCGTTGCTGCACCGGACGACGTTGTGCCGGCGCTCAGCTCGATGCCCGAAGGCGTGGCAGCAGGGCAGTTGGCTGTCGTGCCTGACGAGACCACGCTACTGCGCCAGCATTCGGCTGCACTGCCGCGTACTGGCTGGCCGTCCGAATCCGTCACGACGGCCCTTTCTTCAGCGTGGTCGGCGCTAAGAGCAAGTGCCGGTGTGAAGGTCAATGCGAATGCGGCCAGCCAATGTTTGGTCGGAATACTCATCCGGGGTTCTCCTTGAGCGCGGTTGAGTGAGGGTCTGAATGCGGGTCTGAATGCGGGTCTCGGTACGGGGGCAAATTGCCCGTCAGGCCAAGCCGCTGGCGTTGGCAACGATGCTCGCTTGGGGCGCGACCGCCTTGCCATCCGCCTGACGAAACGAAATTCAGAGGCACAGACTTCCCTGTTCTGACCACAATCGCGATCGGTTGGTGCGAAATCGACCCGCCCGGAGTCTTTTAAAAAAATCAAACGACTGCTCACCGGACGGCCCAGGCGTCGGGCGCTGCCGGATGCCGGGAAGGGTGGGGGAGGGCAGGGGGCGCATGGTAGAATTTCGTGTTTACAAATCGCGTTCGGCAGCCCGTGCATAGATTGCATGTCCGCTGGCGATCACCTGCGTCACTTCCGGTCTTTTTACCAGCCAGCCAATGGATCAGTTCGCCAAAGAAACCATCCCCATTTCCCTCGAAGAGGAGATGCGCAAGAGCTACCTCGACTACGCAATGAGCGTGATCGTCGGCCGCGCATTGCCGGACGTGCGGGACGGCCTGAAGCCGGTCCATCGCCGCGTGCTGTTTGCGATGCACGAGACCAACAACGTGTGGAACCGTCCGTACGTGAAGTGCGCGCGCGTGGTCGGCGAGGTGATGGGTAAGTACCACCCGCACGGCGACCAGGCGATCTACGACACGCTGGTGCGCATGGCGCAGGACTTCTCGCTGCGCTACACGCTGGTCGACGGCCAGGGCAACTTTGGCTCGATCGACGGCGACAATGCGGCGGCGATGCGTTACACCGAGTGCCGCCTCGACAAGATTTCGCAGGAGCTGCTGGCCGACATCGACAAGGAAACCGTCGATTTCGTGCCGAACTATGACGGCAAGGAAAAGGAACCGTCGGTGCTGCCGACGCGCATTCCGAACCTGCTGATCAACGGCTCCTCCGGCATCGCGGTGGGCATGGCGACCAACATCCCGCCGCACAACATCAGTGAAGTCATCAACGGCGCGCTGCATCTGTTGAGGACGCCGGAATGCACGATCGACGAGCTGATCGAGCTGATCCCCGCGCCCGATTTCCCGACCGCCGGCATCATCTATGGCGTGTCCGGCGTGCGCGATGGCTATCGCACCGGCCGCGGCCGCGTGATCATGCGTGCGAAGACGCACTTCGAAGAAATTCGCGACGGCCGCTTTGCGATCATCGTCGACGAACTGCCTTACCAGGTCAACAAGAAGTCGCTGCTCGAGCGTATCGCCGAGCTGGTGCGCGACAAGAAGCTCGAGGGTATTTCCGACCTTCGCGACGAGTCCGACAAGTCAGGCATGCGCGTGGTGTTCGAGCTCAAGCGCGGCGAGGTGCCCGAGGTCGTGCTGAACAACCTGTACAAGCAGACCCAGCTGCAGGACACCTTCGGCATGAACATGGTGGCGCTGGTTGACGGCCAGCCGAAGCTGCTGAACCTGAAGCAGATGCTCGAATGCTTCCTGTCGCACCGCCGTGAAGTGGTCACGCGCCGCACCGTGTTCGAGCTGCGCAAGGCGCGCGAGCGCGGCCACGTGCTCGAAGGTCTCGCGGTCGCGCTGGCCAACATCGACGACTTCATCGCGATCATCAAGGCCGCGCCGACGCCGCCGGTCGCCAAGGCCGAGCTGATGGCGCGCTCGTGGGATTCGTCGCTGGTGCGCGAGATGCTGTCGCGCACCGACACCGCTGACGCCGGCGGCATCGACGCCTTCCGTCCGGAGAACCTGCCGCGCCACTACGGGCTGCAGCAGGACGGCCTGTACAAGCTGTCGGATGACCAGGCGCAGGAAATTCTGCAGATGCGTCTGCAGCGCCTGACCGGCCTCGAGCAGGACAAGATCGTCAACGAATACAAGGACGTGATGACGCAGATCGCCGATCTGCTCGACATCCTCGCGCGCCCGGAGCGCGTGACCGCGATTATTTCCGGCGAGCTGACGGCCGCGATGAACGAATACGGCGACAGCAACAAGGACGGCCGCCGCTCGACCATCGAGATCAACGTGACCGACCTCGGTACCGAGGACCTGATCACGCCGCAGGACATGGTGGTGACGCTGTCGCACATGGGTTACATGAAGTCGCAGCCGCTGTCGGAATACCGCGCACAGAAGCGCGGCGGCCGCGGCAAGCAGGCGACGGCGACCAAGGAAGACGACTGGATCGAGCAGCTCTTCATCGCCAATACGCACAACTACATCCTGTGCTTCTCGAACCGCGGCCGCATGTACTGGCTGAAGGTCTGGGAAGTGCCGCAGGGTTCGCGCGCGTCGCGCGGCAAGCCGATCGTCAACATGTTCCCGCTGCAAGATGGCGAGAAGATCACGGTCGTGCTGCCGCTGTCCGGCGAGAACAGCAAGTTCCCGGATGACCGTTATGTGTTCATGTCGACCTCGCTCGGCACCGTGAAAAAGACGCCGCTGTCGGACTTCAGCAATCCGCGTAAGGCCGGCATTATTGCGGTCGACCTCGATGACGGCGATTTCCTGATCGGCGCCGCGCTGACCGACGGCAAGCACGACGTGATGCTGTTTTCCGACGCCGGCAAGGCGGTGCGCTTCGACGAAAACGACGTGCGCCCGATGGGCCGCACCGCGCGCGGCGTGCGCGGCATGAACCTCGAGGATGGTCAGCAGGTGATCGCCCTGCTGGTCGCCGAGAACGAACAGCAGTCGGTGCTGACCGCAACCGAGAATGGCTTCGGCAAGCGCACCCCGATCACCGAGTACACACGTCATGGCCGCGGCACCAAGGGCATGATTGCGATCCAGACGTCGGAGCGCAATGGCAAGGTGGTGGCGGCGACGCTGGCCGAGCCGGTTGACGAGATCATGATGATCACGACCGGCGGCGTCCTGATTCGCACACGCGTGTCCGAGATCCGCGAGATGGGCCGGGCAACGCAGGGCGTGACGCTGATCGCCGTCGAAGACGGCGCGAAGCTGTCCGGG
>JACCDS012171209.1_pt1 | contig 28227 bp, 23 predicted proteins | sample 7446441 | NCBI WGS metagenome assembly JACCDS01 (sample SAMN15323445, study PRJNA562643) | freshwater metagenome | isolation source: river surface water | place: USA:Blue River Watershed | collected 2017-08-17 | reverse complement strand
ATTTGAATCTTTTGGGTAAAAGAGAACCCGAAATCTATGGCAAATTGTCGTTTGAAGAATATTTTGCTCGCATCAAAGAGCAATTCAAAACCAGCCACAACGCGGATTTAGAGTATTTTCAATCCAATATTGAAGGCGAACTCATCGATGCCATTCAAAAAGCCGGTTGGGATCCCACCATCATGGGCATTGTGCTCAACGCCGGTGGCTACAGTCACACCAGTGTGGCCCTAGCCGATGCCGTGAAAGCCATTCCCAAAAATGTGGTATTGGTGCATATTTCCAACATCCACGCTCGTGAAGAAGAGCGAAAATCCGATCTTCTGGCTGCTTATGCCCAAGGACAAATTACCGGACTCGGACTGCACGGCTATGATTTGGCCTTGGAATACCTGATTTCGTGGCAGGATGTGGTTAAGAACTAACCCAAGCATTAACAAATACGATTATGACAAAATTTAACAATATTTTAACGGAATTGGTTGACGGAATGTGGCTCATCACCATCAATCGAGAAACCAAAATGAACGCTTTGACCATTGAAACCCTACAGGAAATCAAGGAGGCGGTTCTGGAAGGAAACGCAGATCCTGCGGTGTTGGGTATTGTTATTACGGGTGCCGGTTCCAAAGCATTTGCTGCCGGTGCCGATATTTCAGAATTTGCTCACTTCAACGTGGATGAAGCTACTCGTATGAGTGCAGATGGACACGACGTCATGAACACCATCGAAGACGGAACCAAACTGGTGATTGCCGCTGTCAATGGCTTTGCTTTAGGCGGGGGATGTGAACTCGCGATGGCTTGTCATATCCGTATCGCCAGTGCGAATGCGAAGTTTGGACAACCGGAAGTAAACCTAGGCGTGCCTCCAGGTTATGGCGGAACTCAGCGTTTGATACAATTGGTAGGCAAGGGAAGAGCATTGGAAATGTTGCTAACCGGAGATGCTATTGGAGCAGAAAAGGCCTTGGAATTCGGCTTGGTGAACAAAGTTGTGGATCAAGTGGAGTTGCTGGAAACCTGCAAAGCGTTGATAACTAAAGTGGGAAGTAAGAGTCCCATGGCGGTACACAAGGTATTCAAATGTGTATCGGATTTCTATCGTCCGAACGTGAACGGAATGCAACGCGAAATTTACGAATTCGGTTCTGCTTTTGGCTCGGAGGAGTTCAAAGAGGGTACTGACGCGTTCCTTAACAAAAGAATTCCGCAGTTCAGAAAGTAAGGGGTGTTAACAAAACACTTTTTATTTTATCTTTGAACTCAAATGTCTTTATCAAAAAACCGTGTTGTTTGGGTGGCTGTGTTGGGAATGATTGCCTTAACACAACAATCTTGCTTCACCAGTAAAAAACAAATCTATTTTCAGGGCTTGGCCGACAGTACGGCGAATGTTTCTATGCAGCAACCCGATCCCATTATTCAACGCGGGGATCAGTTGATGATACGCATTTATGCATTGGATCCACAAAGTGCGGAGTACTTCAACCAACCGATGGGTTTGGGAATGAATGGTGGTCAAGTTTTGGGTCAAATGATGCAAACCGGTCAAGGGGGTGGGTTGATAGGATATTTGGTTAACGAACAAGGAGAAATAGAATTCCCTAAATTAGGCACCATCAATGTTTTGGGGTACACACAACAACGTTTAAGGGATTCTCTTCAGACTTGGTTGGTGGAATACTTAAAGGAACCCATTGCTACAGTGAGAATCATGAACTTCCGCGTAACTTACGTCACTTCTGATCGTGCGAATACTGTGGTGATTGCTAACAACAAAACCAATATCCTGCAGTTTTTGGGAATGGTAAACGGGGTAACGTGGATGGACAAACGCGATAATATCAAAGTAATTCGTTTAATAAACGAAACCAGAAAGGTGTACACCATCAATTTAACGGATGGTTCGGTGTTTGATTCGCCCGCGTTTTACTTGCAGCCCAACGACATCGTGTACGTGGAACCCAATAAGCGAAAGTTTGTGGAAACCAATATGCAATTAATTAGCTATGTGGCCACCATTTCCAGCACCTTAACCGTGTTGTATTTATTTATAAATAATTTAACGAATTAATACCATTCCATGCCTGAGAACAATCAGTCGTTTGATTTTAACGAAGACAACAGCAGCAAAAACCTTTTAGAGGTATTGTTACGTGACTATATACCCTATTGGCCGGTTTTATTGGTGTTTTTGTTGACCGGTTTATTTGCTGCCAAATTTTATTTGCGTTATCAAACACCCACCTACAAAGTTGATGCGGGTATTTTATTGAAAGATGCTTCTGCAAATACCGATGATTTATTGCGTCAAGCGGTAACAGGCAAAGGCAATACAGAAACAGAAGACGAGTTGGAGGTGTTAAAGGGCATTGTGGTGATGAAGCGTGCTGTGAAGAAAGCGCAAACGCAGGTTCAACTCCTAGTTGAGGGTAGAATAAAAACGTCGCCTACATATTTCAAGGACCCGGCATTGAAGATCTCACTAATCAATTCGGATTCGGCACAAAATGCCATTGCTCCTTTGACATATAATTCAAAAAACAATACAGTTTTGATAGGAGATACTGCATATCCCTTGGATCAGGTGGTAGATTGGCAAGGCAATCGCTTGATGTTTTCCAAAAAACTTGGTGCTACTCAAAAAGAGTTAAATGCGTTTGTGAGTAATAGTAACAGTAAACTTTATTTACAGATTTATTCCTTAGAGGAAGCGGCTGCAAGAATGCAGAAAGCTTTGAACGTGCAAACAGATAAGAAATCCAGCATCATTAGCATGGCGTTGGTAACCGACTCAAAAGAACGCTCCAAAGATTGGTTGAATGCCATAGTTGAAAGTTACCAGGAGGAAACTCAGTTGGAAAAGCGCAAGAAAGCGCGTTTTACCATGGATTTCATCGATGATCGTTTAGGTTACATCGGTAAGGACTTGGATAGCATCGAATCGGAATTGGCCAACTTCAAAAAGAACAATGATGTTCAACGAGTGTCTTTAGAAGCACAACGGGTTCTGAAAAAACTCGAAACAGGAGATCAACTCAACGCGCAAACCGAATTACAGTTGTTTGTGTTGGACGATTTAGAGCGCTATGTGAAAGGGCGTATTTCTAAACCGGGTATGGTGCCCAGCTCCATCGGTTTGACTGATGCCAATCTGAATTCCTATTTTGAAAAGTTGTACGATGCAGAAAATCGATATACTGTGGCTTTGTCAAACAACGGTCCCAACAACGACCAAGTAAGATTGATCAAAAAAGAAATAGAAACCTACAAAGCATCGTTATTGGAAATCATTGTCAATACGCGCAATAATTTATTAACCATTCAAAAGAAAGCCCTAGGCGATTATTCCAAATACAATAGTGAGTACGATCAAGTCATGCGCAGCATTCCCAGCAAGGAACGCGAGTTGTTGGATATAACCCGCCAACAGGAAATCAAGAATGCATTGTACAAATTTTTGTTAGAAAAGCGAGAAGAGGCGGCTATTCAAATGGCAGGTACATTGAGTGATATCCGTGTGGTTCGCGAACCCTTTGGGGGTGAAAGGGTGAGCCCAAAAGTGCCGGTAACCTATGGGTTGTTTTCTATGGGTTTTCTCAGTTTGGCTTTGTTGGTCCTGTTTTTAAAGAGTTCACTGAACAACAAAATTTTGAGTCGCAGCGAATTGGAGAATCGAACCGGCGCTCCCATATTGGGTGAAATTATTGAGGTGGATACCGATTCTCCCTTAATAATGCGTGATGGCAATCGAACTCTGATTGCGGAACAATTCAGGGGACTACGTACGAATTTGAATTTTTATGCCAGCAAAAAGGGTGCACGTATTCTGGTGACATCCAGCATTCCGGGTGAAGGAAAATCCTTTTGTGCTACCAATATAGCTTTGTCGTTTGCGTTGGCCGGAAAGAAAACGGTAGTTATTGAATCCGACATGCGAAAACCCAACGTGGCCAAATACCTCAAGGTATCAAGAAGAACGGGTTTGAGTGTGTATCTGTCGGGCAATGCCACTTTGGAAGAAGTGGTGATTGAAGTGGAAGACACACCGGGGTTAAGTGTGATCCCTGCGGGTGCCATTCCCCCCAACCCCGTAGAATTGATTCTGAACGGACGTTATGAACAATTATTAGACGAACTGAGCATAGAATACGATGTGGTGGTAATTGACTGCCCTCCGGTGGGTTTGGTTACCGACGCGGTGGAAATCTCCAAATGGATGGATGCAGCGGTATTTGTAGTTCGACACAGATACACGCCCCGAGAGGCCGTAGAGAATATTTTGGATCGCCATTTTACGGATAAAAAAATCCAAAACATGGGCGTATTATTAAATGGTTTAAAAGGAGGTATTTCTGGTTATGGTTACGGATACAACTATGGTTACGGTAATGGCTACGGATATGGCTATGGATATGGTTATGGCTACGGCTACGGTAAAAGCTATAGTTATGGTTATTACGGATCCGAGAAAAAGACCAAGTTCCAACTTTGGGACCAGTTTTCTGCACTGATTTTGGCACCTTTTAGCGCGTTTTTTGGGATTCGCAAAGGCAAAAAATAATCTTTCACCAAAAAAACCGTGATTTCATTCGAATTTTATCTACAAATAACATGTATTGAGTACTTTTGTTACTCACAGTCGTATCAGTTTGCATGATTCCATGTAACTGAAGCGGCGAAGCTCTGCAATGATAGAAACCCTGTTACAAGGTAAAATTCGAGTTAAACTCCTCACCAAATTATTTCTCAATCCCAATAACCTCGTGTATTTGAGGGGCTTGGAAAAAGAATTTGGAGTCAGTTCCAATACGGTTCGTTTGGAATTGAACAAACTAAGCGAAATTAAACTCATTGAATCTGTAGAGAACTCCGAAAGCAATCAAAAGCAATATCGTGCCAATCCCCAACATCCGCTGTTTGAAAACCTTCGCGGCTTCATTCTGAAACAGTTTGGCTTGGACTCTCTCATTGAAAAGGTATTTGATTGGTTGGGAGAGGTAGAGGCCGTGTACATTACCCACGATTGGGCCGAAGGCAAGATTGGTCCATTTTTAGATCTGGTGGTGGTGGGCAATGTGGATCAAAAATACATGCATAGTTTAATTGAAAAAGCAGAACCCATTTTACAGTGTAAGATTAGGGTGGCTGTTTACAAAAATAAATTGGAATTGCCCCATTGGGACAATATTCCGAACTTACGATTGATTTAAAAAACTCTCCTTTATAATGACAAAATTTAAAAACAATCCTTCCATTGCCATCATCGGCTTGGGTTATGTGGGTTTGCCCTTGGCTGTTGCCTTTGCTGAAAAGTATTCGGTGGTTGGTTTTGACATCAACGTACAACGCGTTGCTGAACTGAATGAAGGTAAGGATCATACCCTGGAAGTGGAAGATGAATTATTGCAAAGCGTTTTGGTGAAATCCAATTCCACCAAAGGATTATTGGTAACTACTCAGATTTCGGATATTTCCAATTGTACCGTATTCATAGTTACCGTACCCACTCCTACAGACAAGCACAATCGCCCCGTTTTAACCCCCATGATCAAAGCGAGTGAGGGAATTGCATCTGTGTTAAAACCCAACGATATTGTTATTTATGAAAGCACGGTCTACCCGGGTGTTACGGAAGAAGAAATGGTACCGGTATTGGAGCGTATCAGCGGAATGAAATACAACCAGGATTTTTATTGCGGTTATTCTCCCGAACGCATCAATCCAGGCGATAAAGAACATACCGTAACTAAAATTTTGAAAGTGACTTCTGGTTCTACACCTGAGGTGGCGGATTACGTGGACGAATTATATAAATCCATTATTGTAGCAGGCACTCATAAGGCAAGTTCCATCAAAGTAGCCGAAGCAGCGAAAGTAATTGAAAACTCACAGCGCGACATCAACATTGCTTTTGTGAATGAATTGGCTAAGATTTTTAATTTGATGGGAATTGACACCCATGAAGTATTGGAAGCCGCAGGTACCAAGTGGAATTTCTTGAAATTCAAACCGGGTTTGGTTGGTGGACATTGCATTGGAGTAGATCCGTATTACTTAGCTCAGAAAGCTCAAGAGGTGGGATATCATCCAGAAATAATATTGGCAGGAAGAAGGGTAAACGATGGAATGGGCAAATATGTGGCTACCGAAGTTGTGAAGTTGATGATGCGTAAGGATATCAAGGTGATCAATTCCAAGGTACTTATTTTGGGTTTTACGTTCAAGGAAGATTGTCCCGATGTGCGTAATACCAAAGTAATTGACATTTACAATGAATTGAAAGCTTTTGACATCGATGTGGATGTATATGATCCTTGGGCAAATCCGGAGGAGGTGATGCATGAATATGAAATTAAGGTTATAAATGAATTTCCTGTAAATAATTATGCAGCTATGGTATTGGCAGTAGCTCATAAAGAGTTCGGAAGTATTGATATTCGAAAAATAATTGGGGATGGTGTGATATATGATGTAAAAGCCGTATTAAAAAGAAATATTGCAGATGCTCGACTTTAATAAAAAAACACTCTGTTTTAAATAGACAACCTAAAGAAAAGATTTGAAATCAAGCAATACTGAACAAGCAATTTGGATAGGATTAGGAAGCATCTCCGCTTTTTTGTTAACAATAGTAAGCTCGGTTGTCCTGACAAATTATTTTGCGAAAGCTGATTATGGTACATATAAACAAGTTATATATGTATATCAAACTTTGTTAATTGTATTTACATTGGGAATTCCTAAAGCATATTCATATTTTCTGCCACGTATACCGTTACAAGAAGCGAAGAGTTTAATACGTAAAATACGTAATATTTTTTATGTTCTTGGAGCGATGTTTAGTATGCTACTATTTTTAACTTCTAGTTTCATAGCTAGTTTTCTTCAAAACCCAGAACTCTCATTTGCGCTAAAGGTATTTTCGCCTGTACCATTTCTTATGTTACCAACAATGGGATTAGAAAATATATTAGCAACTTACAAAAAAACAAAGTCTGTTGCTATATATGGAGTTGTTACCAGGCTAATCATGTTAATTTGTATCTTAGTTCCAGTAGTTTTCTTAAATTCAGGATATATTTACGCAATTATCGGCTTTGTTATCGCATCTGTGTTTTCATTTATATTAGCAACGTACTTCATTTTTTTACCATTAAGAAACGAAGAGGAACTTCCAACAAAAATTAATTATCGAGAAATTATTACTTATTGTTATCCTATTTTCACTGCAACGATTTGGGGTATGATTATTTCATCCTCTGATCAGTTTTTCATAAGTCGATTTTTTGGAACGGAGATGTTTGCAATATTTTCAAATGGGTCAATTGAATTACCTTTTGTGGGAATGATAGTAGGCGCAACCTCAACAGTACTAAGTCCTTATTATTCAAAACTTGTTCACGCGAACGACAGTAATTTAAACCAAAAATTACTCTCAACTTGGATTTCTGTATTTGAGAAAACTGTAAAAGTATCGTATCCCATTTTATTGTTTTTCATGTTTTTTTCAGATTATTTTATTTTGATTTTTTTTGGTAGTGGATATATAGAATCAAGTACGTTTTTTATGATAAAATTAATAGGAAATTTTTTCACGGTAATATCATTTATTGGAATAATAATGGCTATAAATGGGAATAAATTCTATGCCAAGATTCATTTTTATCATGTATTATTATTAGTCTTTTTGCAATATATTTCAATAAAATATTTTCATAACCCAGTTCTAATTTTGACAATTTCTGTTTTAATGAGAATTCTAAATACTTTATTTATGGTTAACTATATTTCTAAATATTTTGGGTATAGATTTATAGAAATGTTTCCGTTGGCTTTGATCATAAAAATAATAATTCCATCTGTTGCCTCATTATGTATAATTAGATTTTCAGTTTTAAATAAATTGGATATGAGCATAATAATTAAAGTAAGTCTTGGCGCTGTGTTGTACTCAATTTTATACTTTTTAAGTTGTTTCTTTCTAAAAATTGAATATTTTTCCCTGATTGAACCATTGATGAAAAAATTAAACTTAAAAGAAAAGTAATTTAAATTTAACAGTGAAATCTTTTATGATCTTTAATAAAAGACACATTTTATAAAATTAAACAGCTTTATGATTCATGATGAATAAAAGAAAAATATTGATAATTACGCGTGATTTTTATCCATATCAAAGTCCACGTTCATTTAGGGCTACTGAATTGACCAAAGAGTTTTGTCGAAACGGTCATGAAGTTACCGTGATAGCTCCGTATGATGAAAAAACTGTAGAATTTTCCAAGGAGTTAGGTTTTAAGTTTAATACAATAGGAAAATTGAAATGGCGGATTTTCAATTTTAAGAAGTTAGGTAAAATAGGTTTAATATACAACAAAATCGTAAATCGTTTACTACCATTGTTTTTTGAATATCCATCTATGGAATTATTCTTTAAAGTAAAAAGTAAGTTGTCATCTGAAAAATCGCACTATGATTTACTTTTATCAATCGCAGTTCCACATACAATACATTGGGGAGTTTCAGCAATTTGGCAGAATAAAAAAGAGAAAATAGCTAAAATTTGGGTTGCTGATTGTGGAGACCCATATTGTTTACAGGAGAATGATACCTTTCAGCCACCTTTCTATTTTAAATGGATAGAAAAATCTTTCATGCGAAAAGCTGATTATATTAGTGTTCCTACAGTTAATTCTTTTAAAGGGTTTTTTCCAGAATTTCACTCCAAGTTGAAGGTAATTCCACAGGGTTTTAATTTTGAGGATGTTAAGGTTAGGGATTTAATAGATGACGGTGTTGTTAGGTTTGGATATGGAGGTGGTTTTATCTCTGGTAGAAGAGATCCAGAAGAAATGATAAACTTTTTGCTTAGTGTAGCCCATATTAAAAAATTCGAATTTCATATTTTTACTGAATCGAGAAATCTTGTTTTGGATCATTGTGATGGTAAATATCCAATTATTCTTCATGATCCAATAAATAGAATAGATTTATTGCAAACATTGTCAACTTACAATTTTGTTGTTAATTTTACAAATAAGGGTTTAGTGCAAACGCCAAGTAAATTGATTGATTATGCAATAATAAAGAAACCCATTTTAAATATAAAGACGGGAAACTTAGATAAAAGTGCCATTTTGGAATTTTTAGACGGGAATTATTCCCGTCAATTTGTTGTTGAGAATGTTAACGATTACAAAATAGAAAATGTTGCTAGTAAGTTTCTTAAACTAATAGAGTCTTGAGAACTTTAAAATTTACAGTTAATCAATTTTTTTTAATTTGGTTAATCAACCCATTTGTGGCTGCAATATTATTATTTAGGAATTTTAGAAACATAAGTAATATTGGCCCCTATCTTTTGATTTCCTTTTTTTTTGGATTGTCTTTTGTTATACCGGATGGCACATTAACGGATTCAATACACTATGCTGCAGAGTTAAAAGAGTTGAATGAATCACAAGTTTCTTTTTCTGATTTTACAAAAGGACTATACTCGAGCGAAGGCGAAAAATTAGATATTTATCAGCCATTATTTACTTGGTTGATAAGTAGGTTTACCGGAAATTATAAGTGGCTTTTTGGCTTTTTTGCATTGGTGTTTGGTTGTTTTTGGTTTAAAAATATTTTATTCTTACGATCTCAATTACCAGTAAAACTTGAGGCTTTGCAATTGTCTATTTTTGTATTTTTTATATTAATTAATCCAATTTGGCAGATTAATGGAGTAAGAATGTGGACTGCAGAACAGATTTTATTTTATGGCATATTGTTGGTTCAATTTAGAAATCTGAAATATGGATACTTGTTTTTGGTACTGCCATTATTTGTACATTTTTCAATGTTTATTCCATTGTCAATATTTTTACTTTTCAAATTGTTGCCACGAATTAACATTACTGTTTTGTTTCTTGTATATATTATTTCTTTTTTCATAGGTGAGTTAAACATTGATCAGCTAAACATGTATTTTGAAATGCTACCTGATTTTTTACAAAATAAAAAGGGATATATAAATGAAGAATACGTGTTTAAGCTAAAAGATGAAGCTTCTATGAATTCAAGGTATTTAATTATTTATCGTATTTTAATGAAATATATTATGCTAATTCTAGTAATATATATTTATATACAATCAAAAAGGAACAAAATCAACATCAATAATTTTTCTTGGTTTTCCTTAGCACTTATTTTTAGTTCGTTTAGTAATTTGGCAAGTCAAATTCCTTCAGGAGGCCGTTTTTCTTCACTAAGTAATTTATTTGTAATATCTTCGGTATTGTTTTTTTATCAACAATTAAATGTAAAAAAACTACCTACAATATTAAAAAATGTGTTTGTGGCAACGATGATTTTTTTAATTGTGGTAAAAGCTAGGATGGGTCTCGATTATGTTGGTTTTTTCATGTTTATAGGCAATCCTGTTCTAAACCCTTTTATGGATGAAAAAATACCAGTTATTGATTTTATTAAGGATATTTTCTGATTTTTAAAATTATCTTGAATTTTCTGGTATAAATGAATTTTCTGTTTAACAGCTATAATTATTTTCGTGATGCAGTAATTTGTGAATTATTCCTTTTCATAGTTTTTATTCGTGACGGCATTATTCATATAAAAAAGGTTAATGAAAAAATAATTATTAAGCAAACTTGCAATGTTAAAAATCAATTATTTTAAACTTTAACAGTTTTAAAAATATCATTTTTTAAGCTCTATGAGTAATAGATTAATAAATAGTGTAAAAACAAATTTAATAAATTTTCCTGGTTGGAATTCTAAACGGAAATTAGTGGTATTTGAAAGCGATGATTGGGGAATGATTCGAATGGCAACAAAAGAGGCTTACCACAAATTAATGCAATTGGGATATCCATTAGATAAATCAATTTATAATAAGTTTGATGCATTAGAGCAAAATGAAGATTTAAGCGCATTAATGGATGTTTTATCTAGTGTCAAAGATAAAAATGGAAATTATGCCAAATTTACGATAAATAATATTGTTGGAAATCCGAATTTTGAGAAAATAAAGGAGACTTATTTCGAACAGTATCATGTGGAAATTTTTACTGAATCGCTCAAAAGAAACACAAAGTCGGATAAGGTTGTCGAATTATATAAACAAGGATTAGACAATGGTGTTTTTCAAGTTCAGTTTCATGGTCGAGAACATGTTCATGTTAATAATTGGCTCAAGAAGTTAAGACAAAAGGATAGAAGCTTTTTGGATGCATTTGATCATAATATGTTTACAATAAATGACAACAGAGGAAATTCTTGCCGTTATGAATGTTTAGATTCAATGGCAGCTTATTCATCAGAAGATATGATTCAAATAGAGGATTCAGTTAGAGATGGATTAAAAATATTTAAGGACTTATGGGGTTTTCAATCTGAATCCATTATTGCACCTTGTTACACATGGAACAGTGAATTAGAGCCTCATTTTAAATTGAATGGTGTGCAAATTATTCAGGGATCAAGGGCTCAGAGACAACCGATTTTGGGGAAAAGTAACTTCCAAGTTAAACGCCATTATTTGGGTAAAAGGAATTCGGATAAAATGGTTTTTTTATTACGCAATGTGAACTTTGAACAAATTGAGTCAAATTCAAGCAATTTAGTCGGCTCTGCATTGAAAGAAATAGAGACAGCCTTTTTTTGGAAAAAGCCAGCTATAATTAGTTCACATAGAGTAAACTACATAGGAAGTTTAAGTCAAAAGAATCGAAATCAAAACCTTATGCTTCTCAAAGAATTGCTGGATTCTATTTTGAAGAGATTTCCTGACGTGGAGTTTATGAGTAGTGATGAGCTTGGTAGAGAAATTTTAAATAATTTAATATGTGTGGAATAGCTGGTTTTGTGGATTTTAAATTTGATAGTTCGGAGGGAATACTTACAAAGATGGTATCCTCAATGAAACATAGAGGTCCAGACGACACAGGGATCGAATTATTTTATGAGAAAAATTGTGTAATTGGACTAGGGCAGGCACGGTTGAGTATAATTGATTTGAGTTCAGCAGGACATCAACCTATGTCTTATAAAAATTTGACCATTGTATTTAATGGTGAAATTTATAATTTTAAGGAAATAAGAAATGAACTTGAGCAATTAGGTCAAGTTTTTAGAACAGAAACCGACACAGAAGTAATTCTACAAAGCTTTGAAAAGTGGGGTGTTGATTGTATATATAGGTTTATTGGTATGTTTGCTTTTGTAATTTATGATAAAGACGATGAGTATATTACAGTAGTTCGAGACAGGGCAGGAGTTAAACCTTTTTACTATTACTATGAAAATGGTTTGTTTTTATTCGGTTCTGAATTAAAAGCCTTAATGGCTCATCCTAGATTCAAAAAAGAGATTGATGAGGCTGTTTTGCCAAATTATTTTCAACATGGATACATAGCGGCACCGCATACAATTTTTAAAAATACATACAAATTGAATCCGGGTCATATTTTAACCATTGGCATAAACAATCAAAGTATCAAAACAAAAGAATATTGGAACATCAATGAATATTATAAGAAACCTAAACTAACCCTCAGTTATGATGAGGCGAAGGAAGAAGTAAAAAGTCTCATGAAATCTGCATTTGATTATCGGATGGTAGCGGATGTTCCAGTAGGCGTTTTCTTAAGTGGAGGATATGATAGTACTGCTGTAACAGCAATGATACAAGAGGAGAGTAAAATACCTTTAAAAACATTTACAATTGGTTTTGAAATCGGCAACAATGAGGCTCCATATGCAAAAGAAACAGCTGCTTTTCTAGGCACAGATCATACAGAGTATATATGCACAACTAAAGAGGCACAAGACATAATTCCAGTATTGCCGTTTTTCTATGATGAACCATTTGGTGATAGTTCTGCAATACCAACTATTTTGGTGAGTAGATTAGCAAAACAACATGTTACAGTTGCACTTTCAGCAGACGCAGGAGACGAAATATTTTGTGGATATCAATCTTATTTTAATTTAAACACATATTTAAAGAAGGTGGATAGAATTCCTGAGATTGCGGGCAAAACAATGAGTACAATATTGAAGTATTTTGAAAATTCAAAATCAGTTAATTCCTCTAGAGTTTATCATCAGTTATTTAAAGCGATGCAATCGAGTAATTTGAATGAAATAGATAAAAGCACTTTTCTTTTTCAAGCAATGGCTGAAAAACCTAAGGGATATATTGATAAAATTTTCAAATCCACTATTTATTCTCATTCTTCAAGCTTCACAATTGATAACCAAGGATTTTCAAATGGAATCGAAGTTGCAATGGCAATTGACTTTAATTCCTATTTACCAAATGACATTTTAACCAAAGTAGATAAAGCTAGCATGTCTGTTTCTTTAGAGGGTAGAGAACCATTATTAGATCATAGACTTGTAGAGTTTGCTGCACAATTACCCATAGAATTTAAGTATGATGGTCAACTAGGAAAGCGTATCCTAAAGGATATAGTACATGATTTTGTTCCAAAAGAGATGATGGATCGGCCCAAAACCGGATTTAGTTTACCCATTTACCAGTGGTTAAGAAATGAATTAAATTATTTAGTTGATGAATATTTATCAAAAGAAGCCCTTAAATGGTCTGGATATTTTAACGAGGACTTTTTATTGATTGAAATTGAGAAATTCAAGAAATCGAAAATGCATTATAGTCCCATAATTTGGTATTTACTGATGTTTCAAATGTGGTGGAAGGAATGGATGATGGAAAGCGAGCATATAAATTGAATTTAATAACAGTTTGCGGCTGTAATGATTTAGTTATTTAATTTATTTTTCCATGATTCATATAAAATGAAAAAAACTTAAATCAACTAAATATTAAATTTAATTATTTGAAGACAAAAATATTATTTATACTTCCAAGTCTACATGCAGGTGGAGCTGAAAATTATGCCTTACGTTTTATTAAGTATTGTGGTTCAAGTCAATATAATTGGCATGTGTTGAGTCCAATTTTAACAAGAGGTGACTTGCACGATAATTTTATTGAAGCTGGTTGCACTATTAATTATCAATCAATCGGTTATTTTAATTTAATTAAATCCATTAAATTATACCGACTAATTAAGGAGGAATCTTTTGAAGTATTAGTTAACTTTAATGGTAATTTTGGTGGACTTTCTTTGATGATAGCGAAATTAGCTGGTGTTCCAGTTCGCATTGCTTGGCATAGAAGATCGACAGATGCTTTCGGAAATAATCCCTTAAAGAAATTTTACAATATTTTAGCAAATAGATTAATTCGAAAGAACGCAACTTATATTTTATCCAATAGCAAGTTTGCACTGGATAATTTTTATGGTATTTATCAGAATGGAGATAGCAGATTTCAAGTAATTCCGAATGGTGTTGATGGAGCATTATTTGATATTCCTACTTCCAAAGAAGACTCAAGAAGGGTATTAGGATTGCCACTCGAAACTTTCATTGTGGGACATGTTGGTAGATACGATATTGCAAAAAACCATGAAACCATATTTAAGGTAATTAAAAGTTTAAAACAAAAAGAAATTGACTTTAAGTTTCTATTTTGTGGTAAAAATACATTGAGTGAAGAATTTAACGAACGATTAAGACATTATGGGATAGAAGAGAATGTAATTACCTTAGGAATTAGAAAAGATCTACCCTTAGTTTATAAGAGTTTGGATCTGTTTTATTTCCCTTCTATTACGGAAGGTCAGCCAAACGCTCTAATAGAGGCAATGATTTCGGGTCTGCCAATTTTAGCATCAGACATCCCCCCCATAAAGGAATCTATACCAGATTTTGGTTTAAAGTATCTCACCATGTCTCTTGATGTGGGTTTAGCTACCGAGCGCATCATGGCTATTTATAAAAAGAATATTACTACGGATATGAGCCTCAAAAAATGGGCAGATAAAAAATTCAGCAACACTGAGAACTTCGAAAAATTTAAAAGGCTTTTAAAATAGTTTATAAAATGAAAGGTATAATACTTGCAGGTGGTTCAGGAACGAGGCTGCACCCCCTAACAATGGCAGTTTCTAAACAATTGCTCCCTATTTACGACAAACCAATGATTTATTACCCACTATCAGTTTTGATGTTAGCCGGTATTCGAGAGATATTGATTATATCCACACCAAATGATTTACCAAACTTCATCAAGTTGTTGGGAGATGGTCAACAATTTGGAATCAAATTGACGTATGCTGAACAACCTTCACCTGATGGATTGGCGCAGGCATTTATAATAGGGAAAGAATTCATCGGACAAGATGATGTCTGCTTAGTGTTGGGTGATAATATTTTTTACGGAGCGGGATTACAAAAATTATTAAAAGATTCTGTAAAAAAGGTTGAGGAAAATGGTCAGGCAGTGGTTTTTGGCTATTATGTAGAAGATCCAGAACGCTATGGTGTAGCAGAGATTGATGAAAACAAGAAGGTTTTGAGTATTGAAGAAAAACCAAAAATGCCTAAATCGAATTATGCAGTAGTTGGATTATATTTTTATCCGAATAATGTTGTAAAACTAGCTTCTAGAGTTATGCCATCTGAAAGGGGCGAATTAGAAATTACAGCTATCAATCAACAATATTTAGATGGAAATAATTTACAATTACAAATAATGTCTCGAGGTTATGCTTGGCTTGATACAGGCACACATGAAGCTTTAACTGAAGCGACAGAATTTGTAAAGGCTGTAGAAAAACGTACAGGCCTAAAAATAGCTTGTTTAGAGGAAGTGGCTTTTAGATTAGGGTGGTTAACTTCTGATCAAATAATAAAAAAATTATCAGGCCTCAAAGGTGATTATTTCGAATATTTAAAAAGAGTAATTAGATAATGTCTGGGTACTGGTATATTGCTGGCACTTTATTATTTACAGTGTATGGTCAAATAATTTTAAAATGGCGAATGTCTAAATTAGCTTTCGTATTATCCGATGGATTATGGGCAAAAATTACAGGATTGATCAAAATAATTTTTGATCCTTATATCTTTTCAGGGTTTCTTTCAGCTTTTGTAGCTTCTTTATTTTGGATGGCAACTATGACAAAATTTGAAATTACAAAAGCCTATCCTTTTATGAGTTTAGCGCCAGCTTTGGTTTTTATTATAGGGGTATATTTTTTAGGTGAAGAATTTACTTGGGGTAAAATAGTTGGACTAACCTTTATTATTGTTGGAATAATCATTACGATAAAAATATAGATATATGTATTCAATAATTGTTCCTGTTTACAATGGAGAAAAGACGGTAGATGCTCTTTTTCAAAAAACATTTCTGTTTTTTAGCAAACAAAATTTGACATTCGAAATGATTTTTGTTTATGATTGTGGACCTGATAATTCTTGGGAAGTATTAATAAACTTAAAGAATAAATATCCAAATAGTATTAAGTTAATAAAATTATCAAGAAACTTTGGTCAACATAACGCCATAATATGTGGAATTGAACATGCCGATGGAAATTTTATTGTAACAATGGATGAAGATTTACAACATAATCCTGAAGATATATTAAAATTAATTCAAAAGCAAAAGCAAAATGATTTCGACGTTATTTATGGGAAATATGAAGAAAGAAAGCATTCCTTTATTAGGAATGTTGGCTCGACTGTACTGAAGAAAATGATCTCTAGAGGTATTCCAGACATTCATCCTGATTATAGTGCTTTCAGATTAATTAAAGCAGACATTGCGAAGGCATTAGTTGCTATGCAAAATTCATATACCTTTTTAGACGGTTACATTTCTTGGGTCACAACCAATTGTAGTTCTTGTATCGTTTCGCATAGTGAACGGCAAGGGGGTGTAAGCTCTTATGATTTTAGAAAATTAGTAAATCACACAATAAATATATTTGTTACATTTTCAAATTTTCCCTTGAAAATATTAATAAATACATCAATTATAATATTCATTTTAAATTTGTTTTTTTCTGGGTATATCATCACAAGAAAAATAATATTAGATGATTTTGCAATAGGTTACCCTTCATTGATAATTGCTATAGGATTTGGAGTTGCATTAATAATGCTTTCAATTGGTATAATTGGTGAGTATATCTACCGAATAAATTTAAAAACAACTAGAAAACCTAATTATTTTTCAATCATTAAAAAATAGTAAATATGAAAAAATTAGCTATATTGGGAGCGAGTTATTTACAAGTTCCATTAATTAAAAAAGCTAAAGAAATGGGAATTGAAACTCATGTTTTTGCTTGGGAAGAAGGTGCAGTTGGAAAAGAATTAGCTTCTTATTTCTATCCAATTTCAATTTTAGACAAAGAAGCTATTTTGCTGAAGTGTAAAGAAATTGGCATACATGGGATTACCACAATTGGGACGGATATAGCTATGCCGACAGTTAATTATATCGCAAACAGACTTAGTTTGATAGGTAATTCAATGGAAGCAACCTTGATTTCAACAGACAAGTATGAAATGCGAAAAGCTTTATCGTCTAAAAATATTCCGTGTCCAAGGTTTAGTTTTTACGAAATTGATAATTTTCAAAATAATGAAGGTCTTGAATTCCCTTTGATTGTTAAACCTACCGATAGAAGTGGTTCACGTGGAGTAACAAAAGTAAACTCTATTGAGAAGACTAATAATGCAATACTGAAAGCGTTGGATAATTCTATCAATAAGCGTGTAATTGTAGAAGAATTTATACAGAGTGAAAGAGAGTTTTCTGTTGAATTTATTTCTTTTAAAGGAAAACATTTTCCTCTTGCAATCACAGACAAAGTGACAACTCGTGAGCCATTTTTTGTTGAAGTAGCTCATCATCAACCCGCTAATATAAGTACTGAAATAGCCGATAATATTTATAAAGTTACCATAGATGTGCTTAATGCATTGGAAATTAAGAATGGCGCAAGTCACACAGAAGTATATTTATTGGATAATGGAGAGATAAGAGTTGTTGAAAGTGCAGGCAGAATGGGAGGCGAGTTGATAGGTAGTCACATGGTTCAACTATCTACAGGCTTTGATTTTTTAATGGCTACAATAGATGTTGCATTGAACCAATTTGATATTAATAAGTATAGAAGTATTCCAAAAAAATCGTTTTCGGGAGTTTATTATATTCTAGCTAAACCCGGAAAAGTTGTTAGTATACAAAATAATTCACACAATTTCCCTGATATTGTTTATAGTGAAGCATTGTGCAAGATTGACGATTTTGTTGATTCAATAGTTGATGGTGCTGATAAACGAAGTGGTATTTTGGTTTATTCGTCTGATACTTCCAAACCTATTGATGACCCTTCAAAAGTACTTGTAATTAATACGATTTAAATGAAAAATATTGTATTTTTAGTTTCAGGAGGTGGAGCAAATCTAAAATTTGTTCAATACGCAATTAAATCGTTAAATTTAAATTGCAGAATTTCTGGTGTTATTGCAGACAGAGATATTTTTTTGCAGGATTTTTTAAAAGAGGAAGATATTGGATTTGTAAAAGTGAAATATAAAAAGCAACATACCTTAGAACTGAAATTAGAATTAAGAAGGCTTAAGCCAGATCTGATTGTAACCAACTTTCACAAGATAATTGATTCAGAAACATTAACGGAATTTAAGGATAAGTTTATTAATTTGCATTATTCGTTATTGCCAGCATTTTCAGGTCTTATAGGAATGAGAACCTTAGAAGAAGCTAAACTGCAAAATGTTCAATTTGTGGGAGGTACTTGCCATGATGTAGTTGAGATAGTGGATGCGGGTAAAATTCTTTATCAAGGAACCTTTGCCGTTGGAAGTTGGCATTCTGAAGAATTTGAGCTAATTGTTGATACTGTTTTTAAATTGTCATGTTTACTATTGTTATCCGGAATTATTCAAAAACTAGAATTAAACAAAGGTTTAATTCATACAGCTTCAATAAACCAAAAAAACATTTACTTCTCACCGCCACTACCTTTAGAAAGTACTGAATTTAGCTTTAATATATTTAATAGATTAAAATGATACCATTTAATAAACCCTACCTCACAGGCAAAGAAACCCATTACATGTACGACGCCGTGCACACAGGTAAACTATCAGGTAATGGTAAGTATTCGCAAAAATGCCAAAAATGGTTTGAGGAAACCTTTAGTTTTGGCAAGTGTTTACTGACCACCTCTTGTACAGATGCTCTGGAAATGGCTGCTATTTTACTAGACATTCAGCCTGGTGATGAAGTGATATTGCCTTCCTATACCTTTGTGAGCACTGCCAATGCTTTTGTGTTACGAGGGGCAAAACTGGTTTTTGCTGACAGCCGAAAAGATCATCCAGGTGTAGATGAATCATCCATAGAGGCATTAATCACGCCTAAAACAAAAGCGATTGTGCCTGTTCATTATGCTGGTGTCGCATGTGATATGGATACCATCATGGAATTAGCAAATAAATACCATCTATTTGTGGTTGAGGATGCTGCTCAAGCAATAGATAGTTATTACATAGGTAAAGATGGCATTAGAAGAGCATTAGGGAGTATAGGGCATTTAGCAGCTTTTTCTTTTCACGAAACCAAAAACATCATTTCTGGTGAAGGTGGAATGTTAGTAATTAATGATATGCAATTTGCCAAACGTGCAGAAATTATTTGGGAGAAAGGCACTAACCGTTCTTCATTTTTTAGAGGTGAAGTGGATAAATACGGTTGGGTAGATGTAGGATCTTCTTTTTTACCTTCAGAAATTATCGCTGCTTTTTTATGGGCACAACTTGAAAATATACAGGATATTCAAAAGCGTAGAATTTCTATTTGGAATAGTTATTATCAAGAGCTAAAAACTTGGGCTGAAAACCATAATATAGGAATTCCTTTCGTGCCTGATTTTGCTACCAATAATGCACACATGTTTTATTTGATTTGCAAGGATCTTGAACAAAGAACTCAATTGATTCAACATCTTAAGTCAAATAGTATTTTGGCAGTTTTTCATTATTTAAGCTTACATAGCAGTCCTTTTTTTATTGGTAAACATGATAATAGAATGTTACTTGAGACCGATCGGTATACAGATTGCCTTGTAAGATTGCCTTTATATTATGAGTTAGAAGTTACAAAAGTCATTAGCCGATTGAATACGTTTTGAAATGGAAAAAATATTTAATGATTTTTTATCTCAAACTCAAATTGTAATTACTTTTTCAATACTTTCATACATATTTGGATATATTATAAAGATTTTTGTAATTGATAAACAGAGTGAATCAAACCAAAGTAAACTTTCGGAGTTTACTGAAACAATTACTCTAGGTTTTTTCGCTGTAGTGTTTGTTACGGCTTTAATTGCAACTCGGGGAAATACATCATTCTGGGCTCCAATAGCGGTACTGATTTTTTGGGGTTTGCGTGCAAATAGCTTTGCGCTTAAACTAAAGACTAAACCATTTTTAATTAAACAGTTGATTTACTTCTGTATTACTTTTCTATTATTTTCAATTGGAATGGCTTATTTGTTAAATTTTGATAATCGGCTATTAATTCATAATGATATTTCATTTTATGCTCGATTAAGTCACAACATGGCAGAATTTAACATCGAAGGGTTAATACTAGATCCTATTATTGTATCAGAGTATCCTGCTAATATTTATCATTTTTTTAATGAATGGCTAACTGTTTTTGCTATAAAGATTTCAAATCTTTCCGCCTTAAAAGTTTTTATTTTGTTTACTTTACCATGTTTAACGGTGTTTTTGTATTTCAATCTGATGTCCGTAACAGAAAGTCTACTCAAAAACAATGGAAAATTTGTTAAAGTATTAGTGCCTTTATTAGTGCTTGCCATGCCCGGACTTCTGAGTTTGTTATATCATTTAACTATTAAAGGTGGTTTGAATACCTCATACTCTGTCCTTCAAGGAGGAATTTTGTTTTTAAAAATGAAAGTTGTTTTTTTATTAATGATAGTTAGTCTAAAATATCATCTAAAAAGATACAATCAATTATCATTGATTATTTTATCGTTAATTCCAATTTTTTGGAATAGCGTTATACCCGCATTTGTTGGTGGTGCAATTTTATTCTTAATATTTAAATTACTGTATAAAAGAGAACGAATAGACACAACAATTATATACACATATTTTATTTCTTTTGGCATATTTGGGATTTATTTAATACTTAATTATAAAGATAACACACAATCAATTATTCATTATTCATTATTTGAATATTTAAAGATAGAATACAGAAATTTTGAATATTTACGCAATGTAATAATTTTTGCTTCAGCGTCTTTTTCGCCTTTAATTTTATTGCGTTATAAAAAAATCAGACGATATTTTGATTGCGACATAAAATATTACATTCTATTCATCTCTATATCTGCACTCTTTTCATTTTCATTAATGTATGGATTATTCAACTCAAGACAAATAGTATTGAATTTTTTTTATCCGCTTATTCTAGTATTGATTTTAATATCATTGATTTGGTTCTTTAATAATTATTTGAAAAGTTCAAAAATTATTGGTGTTTTTTTACTTTTGGTATTAGCGGTACACTCTTTGGTTTATACTAATTTAGACTCAAAGCATTATCAAATACCGGCTTATTTTAAAGACAAATCTAAATTATTCGTAGCATCGGATTTGCGGATGAATGCTACTCCCTTTGCTTATTATGTAAGGCCTTATGCTTTTCAAATGTTGGATTATAAATATTGGCTGCCTCAACGAATAGATATATTAAACGATTTAAATTTCAAGAATCCAAAAGAAAAACTAGAATATGTTCACAGTGTTTCAGGTCAGAGTTTTTTTAAGTATGCATCAAAGCTAAATTACAGCAATGAAACATCTGATCTAGACGTTATTAAATATACATTTTTGAAGGAATATGGTTTTCGCTATTTATTGGTTCAAGAAAGTGAATATTTAAATAACAAATTAACGTATTTAAAAAACGTTAAGGTGAAAAATAGCTTAAAATTTGATAAAAATGTACTGCTTTTAGAATTAGATTTAAGACCGGAATTAAATATAGATTAAATGAATAAAGTTCTTTTTGTGCATGATGGTCCAATGTATATTGATGATAAAGGTACAATTTTTGGTATTCATTATAATGATAAAATCGTAGATAGGTATTTACTACTTGGAGGACATGTAACTTTTTTAATGAGACAAAAGTCTGTTGAAAACAAGATTTCAAACTCTTTAAGTAGAATAACAAGCAAGTGTTTTACGTTTGTTGCAATTCCTGAATTTAAAACAATTAAGACGTACTTTTCGAATAAACCACAGGTAAAAAAAATTATATATGAAACTGTGGGGCGGAATGACGTTTTGGTAGTACGTATGCCCAGTGCATCTGGTATAATTGCTATACAGGCCGCTAGAAAATTGAATAAACCATATTTGGTGGAAATGGTAGCATGCACTTTTGATGCTTATTGGAATTATGGATGGAAGGGGAAATTAATTGCTCACTATAGATTTTGGAAAACAAAAAGAATAATTAAAAATTGTACATATGTTACATACGTTACAAGGGATTTTTTACAAAATAGATACCCCACGAGAGGCGAATCTACTTACTTTTCTGATGTAGAGTTATTACCCTCTAACGAAGTGGTGTTAGACGACAGAATCAGTAAGATACAAAATAGAATTTTAGGACAACCATTAATTTTAGGTACTGTTGCAGCAATTGATGTTTCTTATAAAGGGCAAGTAAGCGTTATAAAGGCCTTAGGGTTATTAAAACGAAAAGGGATATTATTTCATTACTATCTCGTTGGTCAGGGTGATCCAAAAAGACTGATGGACATTGTGGAAAGAGAGAATATAATTGACCAAGTTCGGATATTGGGACCTCTGAAACATGAAGAAATATTTGATTTTTTAAAAAAGATAGATGTGTATATACAACCTAGTAAATTAGAAGGTCTTCCTCGCGCACTAGTTGAAGCTATGAGTTTAGGTCTACCTTGTTTAGGTTCTAACGTTGGTGGAATCCCTGAATTATTGGATGAAAATTGTTTGTTTACCGCTAATGATATATCAAATATTAAAACAAAATTAGAATCAATACAATCAGATTGGATGAAGATGCAATCGAAAAGGAATTTTGAAATTGCTAAAGAATATGAAAAATTGAAATTAGAAAATAAGCGTCAAACCTTTTACAATTATTTTCTACAAGAAATCAAGAAAAGATGAAGAAAATTCTTTACACAGCCACTTCCGATATTCATTTAAAAACCTTCCATTTTCCTTACTTAAAATGGTTAATTAGACAAGGTTATGAAGTGCATGTAGCATGCGAGAATAGAGCGAATATCGATTTGACATTTTGTCATAAGGTCCATTATTTTCCGTTTAAACGTAATCCATTTCATCCAAAAAATATCAGTGCATTTTTCAAGTTACGAAAAATAATTAAAAAAAATGAATTTGATTTAATCCATTGTCATACCCCAACAGTGTCGGTTATTACACGATTTGCTGCTATATCTTCACGGAATAAGGGAACGAAAGTACTTTACACCGCTCATGGTTATCATTTTTATAATGGTGCACCTCTAAAAATGTGGTTGTTTTTTTATCCACTAGAAAGAATTCTATCAAAATTTACAGATGCAATTATTTTAATTAATAAGGAAGATTATGAGTTGACGAAAAAATCATTTTTTAATAGGGATACCTTTTACATTAAAGGAATTGGTGTAGATATTTCAAGGTTTTCGGAAACTAATGAGGAACTATTGAGCAGAAAAAAGGAAATACTCAACATCAATAAAGATGATTTTATTCTATTATATGTAGCAGAATTTATACCACGTAAGAATCACGAATTTTTAATCCGCTCTTGTGAAAAAATGATTAAAAATGTTCCAAATGTTAGGTTTCTTTTTGCAGGTACTGGCGTGTTAATTGAAGAGATGAAAACTCTTGTAAATGATTTAAAATTGGATAATTATGTAAAATTACTTGGGTGGAGAGATGATGTTCAAGATTTAATGCGAATGGCGGATATTGGCATTTCATCCTCGAAACAAGAAGGACTTGGATTAGCGCTTGCGGAGGAAATGTACTTTAAACTACCAATAGTTGCAACTTATGATAGAGGTCACAAAGAAATGATTGTTCACGGAGAAAATGGATTTATGTTTGATCATGGTGATGTAGACTCATTTGTAAATTTCATTAAACAACTTTATGAAGACGAAACTATGTATATAAAATTCAGCAATTCAGCAAAAGAGAAATCCAGAGAATTTCTTTTGGAAAATTCATTGTCTTCAATGAAAAATGTTTACAATTTATTTTTATCGGATAATGTTAATTGAAATAAAAAATCATCTAAAAAACATTAAGGGAAATAAGATTAAAAGAAAGCTTGTTGTTTTTTCCGTTGATGATTACGGAAATGTAAGATTAGCAAATCTCAAAGCTAAAGAGCAACTCTTGCAGAAAGGTGTGAAATTCAATAACCGTTTTGATCATTTTGATGCTTTGGACACTCGTGAGGATTATGAAATGTTGTTTGATGTTTTGAGTTCAGTCAAAGATGGAAATGGAAATTCTGCGATATTCACAACGTACTCACTAACCTGTAACATAAACAATGAAAAAACATTAGAATATGGGAACTATATCCCCGAAGATTTAAATGAAACTTATTATAGATTGGGAGAACAAGACAAGGCATATGAAAGGGCGTTTGAACTTTTAATTGAAGGTATACACAGCAGATTTATAAAACCTCAATTTCACGGAAGAGAGCATTTAAATGTAAATTTGATAAATATACAATTGAAAGAGCAAAATCCAGTGTTATTAGCTAATCTTGAAAATAATTCATTAGTTGGAGTCTCAAATCATCCGAGTTTACCGAACGTGGATTTTAACCAAGCATTCGCTTTTTGGAATAAAGAGGAAATTGAGATGCAAAAAGAAATTATTAAGGATGGGTTAAACCGATTTGAGAAATTATATGGATATAAATCTATAACATTTACTCCACCTGCGCAACAGATACATGCAGATTTATATGCATATGTCCGCAACCTTGGAGTAGTTGGTATTGATAAAGTACGATCTATTAAGCGTCATCATGATAAAGAGGTATATGTTAAAGAAAAGAATACACTCGGAGAAACAGATCGTTATAATACTTTTACGATAGTCAGAAATTGTGTTTTTGAACCTACAGACAAGGATATTGATTGGGTGAATTTTACATTTAAGCAAATAGAGGCGGCGTTTTTTTGGGGTAAACCTGCAATAATTAGTTCACATCGCGTAAATTTTTGTGGTCACATAGATTCTGAAAATCGAAAACAAGGACTGAGTGTTTTAAGCAGATTACTAAAAAAAATTGTGCAAAGATGGCCAGATGTTGAATTCGTAAGTATAGAAGAGCTAATTTCTATTATGCATAATGATAAATAGATTAATTTATTTTGGTTATTATCTAAGGAAACTGGATTGGGTGAAATTACGATTATTTCAATCCTTTCTAAAAGAAAGTTATGGGCATGGAGTAATAATTCAATGGTTGAATATCTTATTTAACTCTTTGACATACAATATTTCTATTCTAGAATATTATCAGTTTCGTTTTTTTGAGAAGTCACATAAAGAAAAATTGACTTGGGCAGGAACTGGAAATATGTATGAATACCAAAAAGCCATGAATCCAATAGGGAGTAGGAGAATCCTAGATGATAAAAGAGAGTTTTTCAAATCTTATAAAATATTTTTTAAGCATTTAGTTTTTAGTATAAATGACTTGATGACGGATTCAAATAACATTGAAGAACTAAAAAAACATTCCAAAATTGTGTTTAAACTTTCAAATGGAAAATGTGGGGTCTCAGTTAAAATATGTGCTACCAATAATTTTGATTTTGAAAATATCGTTGAATTTATGGAGATGAATAGATTTGACATGGTGGAGTCTTTTGTGTTACAACATTCAAAACTTCAAGAACTCTCACCTTCTGCAGTTAATACGGTTCGCATCTTCACTCAACTTGATGAGAATAATAATGTGGAAATATTAGGATGTCGCTTGAGAATATCAATAAACTCACATGTTGATAATTTAGCTGCAGGTAACGCAGCGGCTTCAATTGATGAAAAGTTAGGAGTCGTAAATTTACCAGCTGTATTCAGTGATATTACAAAGAAACCAATTGATAGACATCCAATAACAGGGATTCAGATTTTAGGTTTTCAAATTCCTTTTTGGGATGAGAGTTTAAATCTAGCAAAAAAAGCAGCGCTGTATCATACGGAAAACAGATCAATTGGCTGGGATATTGTAATTACTGAAAGTGGTCCTGGGTTGATTGAAGGAAATCATGACTGGTGTAAGTTACTATGGCAACTACCTGTAAATCAAGGGCTAAAGCAGAAATTGAAAATTAGTTGATTAAATAATAATGAATATATTAATAACAGGAATTGGTGGACCAACACCTAGAAGTTTTGTAAAATCAGTAGTTAAACATGGATCTAGATTCAAGGATGTAAAATTCATAGGTACCGATATCAATCCTTTATCAATTGGTTTGTATCAAAGGGATCTTTTTGAAAAGACATATGTCATTCCACCTGCAAAACATCCAAATTATTGGAATGAAATAAATCGAATCATACTAGAAAATAAAATTGAAATAGCAATAATTTTACCCGAAATAGAAGTTATTATCTGGGGTGAGAAAGCTAAAACTGGTGAACTCCCATGCAGAACGCTTTTACCCGATAGTTCAATAAATTCAATTTTGGTTGATAAATCAATAATGACGGATTTATTTAAGGATTTGAATTTGGTTCCAGCTTCTGTTTCATTCAATAGAAATTTGCAAGATTTCACATCAATTTTTTTAAAATTGGGTTCGGAATTTTGGGTTAGAAGTTCCTCTGGGACAAGTGGATTGGGTTCATTGAAAATTGAAAACGAAGAATCACTTAGAAATTGGATTGAAATTAACCCCAAAGTAGAAAATTTTCTTGCGAGTAAATTTCTTTCAGGTAGAAATTTAGCATGTAAATTGCTTTATGCCGATGGTAAATTACTCCGATCAGCGGTGGGTGAGCGTGTTAATTATATTATGTCAAAAGTTGCACCATCTGGAATTACGGGCAATACATCATTTGGCCGTCTTTTAAATGAGCCCATAATTGTCGAAAAATCAATTGAAGCAATGGAAGTAGTATTTAATGAAACAGGGGCACCTAAACATGGATTTTTCACCGTTGATTACAAAGAAGATGAAAACGGTGTCCCATTTATAACCGAAATCAATGTTAGACATGTGGCTTTTACTCAGTGTTTTGCAGCAGCCGGTGCCAACTTTGCTGAGGATACTATTAGTATTTTAACTGGAGATTCGAGCTTTGATAGAAATTATAAAATGTACGAGTTTGAACCAGGGACAATTTTTTTACGGGATGTAGATGAATTGCCCATAATTATGAATGAGAAAGACATTTTGCAAAAACACAATGGATAAAATTTGGCTATCATCTCCGCACATGGGTGGTGGAGAGAAAAAATATGTAAATGAGGCGTTTGATACCAATTGGGTTGCACCTTTGGGTCCCAATGTAACGGGGTTTGAAAATGATCTTTCGTCATATGTTAAAGCAAACGATTCGCAAAACTATTATACTGCTGCTCTAACATCAGGAACTGCTGCTTTGCATTTGGCATTGGTCATGCTTGGTGTTACCCCAAATGATGTTGTATTGGTGCAGAGCTTCACGTTTTGTGGAACCACGAATCCTGTTGTCTATCAAGGTGCAAAAATTGTATTCGTCGATTCAGAACGTGATACATGGAATATGGATCCTGTAGCACTGAAGGAAGCCATTGATGCATTGCTCGTAAAAGGATATGGCATCCCCGGAAAAAAAGATCCACAGGGAAATAATGGGTATATCCGTGCCATCATGCCCGTTCATTTGTACGGAATGCCAGCAAAAATGGACGAGTTAGAGTCGATTTCAAGAGAATCGGGAATTCCCATCGTGGAAGATGCCGCAGAAGCTTTGGGTTCGTCGTACAATGGAAAAATGTGCGGAACCTTTGGTGTAATGTCGGCATTGAGTTTCAATGGAAACAAAATCATCACGACATCTGGAGGTGGAGCTTTGGTTTCTAGCAATAATGATTACGTTGAAAAAGCGCGTTTTTTAAGCACTCAAGCGCGTGATAATGCGCCACATTACCAACATTCGCAAATT
>JACCDS010842252.1_pt1 | contig 28234 bp, 23 predicted proteins | sample 7446441 | NCBI WGS metagenome assembly JACCDS01 (sample SAMN15323445, study PRJNA562643) | freshwater metagenome | isolation source: river surface water | place: USA:Blue River Watershed | collected 2017-08-17 | reverse complement strand
TCTGACATGGTAAGAGTCCTGAGGCTTAGCCCTGTGGGCTTTATGTTATTTGCCAATACTTTTGCGAGGGTAAGCGCAAAAGGCGGCCCATTGTAAAGAGCCTGACGCGGCATGCCTATTGACTTCACGCTGGTTGTACCTCTGTCCAGAGTCAGCCGGTGAACACAATAGTTGCCTTTTTACGTGGAGGAGCGGCGGAAAATGTCTGTGCACTTTTTGGCCATCAGGCTTGTTATAACAACTTTTGGGCGTGGTGCCAAGCGGCAAAATCACAAGAGGTAAGACCAGTAGGCGGGATTTGCTTAAAGATGCAAAAACCTGTCATGAACTGGCAGATATTTGTGCAGACAGAATGAATTAACATGCAAATTCGTAACAAAGCAGCAGGTTAAGTAATTGATTTAAAATAGATTAAAATGGATTTAACTCGGCGGTGGGCAAATAATCGGCAAACAGATTATGCAGCGAACCGCAGGCACAAAAAAAGCACCCGAAGGTGCTTTTTTGCGGTAACGCGACTGGATTATTTGGCGCCCAGTACTGCGAAACGTTTTTTGAAGCGGTCAACACGACCACCTACGTCCAGAACTTTTTGCTTACCTGTGTAGAACGGGTGGCAAGCTGAGCAAACGTCCAAGTGGATGTCTTTGCACAGTGCTGAACGGGTTTTGAATGCATTACCGCAAGTACAAGTTGCAGTGATTTCTTTGTATTCCGGGTGGATACCTGGTTTCATGGCTTACCTCGTTAGGCCGTATCGCTATCTGATCAGCTCACTGTCAGACACCATACGCATTTCAGTTAATTTAGGGCGCGTAGCTTAATAGATCCGACCTGCCGGTTCAACTTTTTCTTCAGTTTTTGCAGAAAAAAGCAGCGGAATAGTGCGGTTGCTGATCTGCACTGAAAAAAGCATTGTGGCGGGTCAGTCCGACTCGCTACACTTTGCCACATTCTGGCCTTGAGATCTTGCCTGTTGAACCGAGTCCGCGTCGCACTGCCTGTCCCGCTCCATCAGCATTTTGATTATTTGTTGCCCGAGGGTATGCAGGTCCAGGTTGGCGTGCGGGTGCGGGTGCCGTTTGGCAAGCGAGAGCTGATCGGCATTGTCTGGCAACTTGATCCGGAGAATGCCCATCCGGACAAACTGAAAGCGCTGTTGGAAGTGCTGGATCAAACGCCATTATTCGGCAATGAAATCAAACAGTTGTTAAGTTTTGCTGCAGATTACTACCATCATCCGCTCGGCGAAGTCCTGGTCAGTGCGCTGCCGGCGCTGTTGCGCGAAGGCAAGGCTGTCTTGGCAGGACACGGCCGGTTGCTGCAACTGACTCCACTAGGCAGCAGTCTCAAAACAGATGCGCTGCAACGCGCCCCCCGCCAGCTGGCGCTGTGGCAACGCCTGCAACAGGCCGCTCGCCGTGAAGATGAACTCGTCGGTGAAAGCCCGCAAATTAAAGCTTTGCTGGAAAAAGATTTGGTAGCATGGCAAGCCATTGAATTTAGCCCCTTCGTACCACAGCCTGACCGGCAAACACCATTACAGCTCAATCCGGCGCAGGCGTTGGCAGTCAGCGCCATCAATCAGTCGGCCGGCAGTTTTAGTCGGTTTTTGCTGGAAGGTGTTACCGGATCCGGTAAAACCGAAGTCTACCTGCAATGTATCAGCCCGGTGCTGCAGCGCGGCCAACAAGTGCTGGTGTTGGTACCGGAAATTGGCCTGACACCGCAGACGCTGGCGCGTTTTGCCAAACGTTTTGCCGTGCCTTTGCAGATTTGGCACTCCAATATGACCGATCAGGAACGACTGCTGGCCTGGCAACGCAGCCAGAGTGGCGATGCGGCGATCACGATCGGTACCCGTTCCGCGCTATTTTTGCCATTTTTACAGCTCGGCTTACTGATCATTGATGAAGAACACGATGCTTCTTTAAAGCAACAGGAAGGCTTCCGCTATCACGCCAGGGATCTTGCCGTGAAGCGCGCAGCACTGGCGAGTTGCCCGATAGTGCTGGGGTCAGCCACCCCCAGCCTTGAATCGCTCTATAACGTGCAGCAGGGCAAATTTGCCCATTTACCATTGCCAGAGCGCGCCACCAGCCAAAAAGTACCGAAAATTGAGCTGATGGATTTAAAACAACAAGTGCTTAAACATGGCCTGGCGGATGGCACGCTCGTTCAGATCAAACAACGGTTGCAGCGCGGTGAACAAGTGATGCTGTTCTTAAACCGTCGCGGTTTTGCCCCGGCACTGATCTGCCACGAATGTGGCTGGTTAACCGAATGCCAGCGCTGCGCTGCCTTTACGACTTTTCATAAACAAAGCCGCCAGCTGGTATGTCACCATTGCGGCGCCAGTCGGCCGGTTCCGCATCAATGCGGTCATTGCGGCAGCACGCAGCTCGCGCCGGTCGGGCAAGGTACTGAACAGCTCGAAGAGCAGCTACAACAGCTGATCCCGGACTTTCCGGTGATCCGGCTCGATCGTGACAGCACGCGGCGTAAAGGCAGTCTGGAAGCCTTGCTGGAGGAAATTAATCAGGGCCAGCCGGCCATTATTGTTGGCACTCAGATGCTGGCCAAAGGTCACCATTTTCCCAAAGTCAGTCTGGTGGTGATTGTCGATGTCGACAGCGCTTTGTATTCCAGCGATTTTCGCGCGTCGGAGCAGCTGGCACAGCTGCTGACTCAAGTGGCAGGCCGTGCCGGGCGTGGTGATGTAGCAGGCACTGTGTTGCTGCAAACCCATTATCCGGGGCATCCGTTGCTGCAGGACGTGATCCAGAATGGTTACAGCTCGTTTGCCCGCAGCGCTTTGCTGGAGCGTCAGCAAACGCGTTTGCCGCCTTATCAACATCTGGCGCTGTTTCGTACCGAATCTTTTGACAGCAATGATGGTCTGTTATTTTTAACCGGTATGCAGCAGCTCATCGCGACCGAATGCCCCCAAGTGCAGTATTTAGGCCCATTGAAGCCACCATTGGAACGAAAAGCCGGTAAATTCCGCTGGCAACTACAGCTGTTTTGCCGAGATCGCCGGCAACTGCATCTGGCGCTGGATCTGGTGTTAAGCCAGTGCTGCAGCACTACACTTTCACGCAAAATCAAATGGCAACTGGATGTCGACGCGCTTGATCTGAACTAAAAACTGCGGGAGACAGTACGCAGAAGCGCAATTCAACCTTACTTTTTTGCCGCTAAATCCAGTACAATCCCCTCATATTTGTCGCCGCAAGAATTTGGCATGCCTCATCAAGATTATGTAAAAACGGCCCGGCCAGCACCGCGTCCGAAGAAAAAACCAAATGAAAAGAAACCACTACCAGTATTGCTGATAGGCGTAGTGACCATATTGCTTATAGCATTTGGCGCTTTTTTATGGCATATCTCGCACCGCCCCGGCGCAGAAGCTGCGGCTGAGCAGGCCAAAGCCGCGGTAGTAACCCCAGAACCGCTGGATGAATTGCCACCGAAACCAGCTAAAGAGCCTTACACCTATATCAAAGAGCTACAAACCAAAGAAATTCAGGTAGAAGCCGATCAGCTTGCCACCAAAGCGCCGGCCAATATGTTTTGTGGCACTTTTAAAGCGATGGATGGTGCTCAGCAACTAAAAGCCAAAATGGCTTTTGCCGGTGTCAGCTCCGAGATCCGCGAATCTTCCGGTAAATACCGGGTAGTCTCCGGCCCATATGTCAGCAAACGTCAGGCCCAAAACGACAAAAACAAACTGCTGAAACAAAAAATAGCCAACTGCTGGGTACTCTAAATCCCAACACGGGCCGCACGCTTGAAAAATGCGGCCCTGCCCCACATATCTGCGTTATCTGTCCTCTTTGAATTGATGTTATGACCACTATTGTTTCTGTACGCCGCAACGGCCAAGTTGCGCTCGGTGGTGACGGCCAGGTCACCCTCGGTAACACCGTGATGAAAGGCAACGCGAAAAAAGTGCGCCGGCTTTATCACGGCAAGGTACTGGCTGGTTTTGCCGGTGGTACGGCCGACGCTTTCACGCTGTTTGAACGTTTTGAAGCCAAGCTGGAACTGCACCAGGGCCACCTGATGCGTGCAGCGGTAGAACTGGCTAAAGACTGGCGCACCGACCGGATGTTGCGCAAGCTCGAGGCGCTGTTAGCTGTTGCCGATGCAAACTGTTCGTTAATCATTACCGGCAATGGCGATGTGATCCAGCCAGAGCAGGATCTGATTGCGATTGGCTCCGGCGGTCCTTTTGCACAGGCAGCTGCCACGGCGTTACTGAACAATACCGAATTGCCCGCCAGCGCTATTGTCGAAAAAGCGCTGACTATCGCCGGTGATATCTGCATTTACACCAATCATCACCACACGATTGAAGAATTAAAATAAGGCCATCTGATGTCGGAAATGACTCCCCGCGAAATCGTCCACGAACTGGACCGCCATATCATCGGTCAGCAAGGTGCAAAACGCGCCGTGGCTATTGCACTGCGTAACCGCTGGCGCCGGATGCAGCTTGATCCAGCATTGCGTCAGGAAGTAACGCCAAAAAATATTCTGATGATTGGCCCCACCGGCGTTGGTAAAACCGAAATTGCCCGGCGCCTGGCTAAACTGGCTAATGCTCCATTTATCAAAGTGGAAGCGACCAAATTCACCGAAGTCGGTTATGTCGGCAAAGAAGTCGACAGTATCATTCGCGATCTGACCGACAGCGCAGTGAAAATGGTGCGTGAACAGGAAGTGGTGCGGAACCGCTTCCGTGCCGAAGAGGCGGCGGAGGAGCGGATCCTGGATGTGTTGCTGCCGCGCGCCCGCAACAACTGGGGTGAAGTAGACAATAACGACAGCGATTCCAATACCCGGCAAATTTTCCGTAAAAAACTGCGTGAAGGTCAGCTCGACGAGAAAGAAATCGAACTGGATCTGGCCGCAGGCCCGATGGGCGTTGAAATTATGGCGCCACCGGGCATGGAAGAAATGACTCAGCAACTGCAGTCGATGTTTCAGAACCTCGGTCAGGAGCGCACAAAAAAACGCAAACTGAAGATCAAAGATGCCCTGAAGCAACTGATTGATGAAGAGGCCGCCAAACTAATCAATCCGGAAGAGCTTAAAGCCAAAGCGCTGGAAGCCGTGGAGCAAAATGGCATCGTCTTTATTGATGAAATCGACAAGATCTGCAAACGTGGCGAAAGCAACGGGCCAGACGTATCACGCGAAGGTGTGCAGCGGGATTTGTTACCGTTGATTGAAGGCTGCAGCGTCAATACCAAACATGGCATTGTCAAAACTGATCATATTTTGTTTATCGCTTCCGGTGCATTCCAGCTGGCCAAACCGTCAGATTTAGTGCCAGAACTGCAGGGTCGCTTGCCGATCCGGGTAGAGCTGCAACCGCTGACCGCGGCAGATTTTGAGCGGATCCTGACTGAACCTAAAGCCTCGCTGACCGAGCAAACTGTGGCGATGCTGGCAACAGAAGGCGTCCAGCTACAGTTTACAAACGATGGCATCAAACGTATTGCGAATGCAGCCTGGCAGGTCAACGAACGCACTGAAAATATCGGTGCCCGCCGCTTGTATACCGTAATGGAACGGCTGCTCGAGGACGTGTCATTTGACGCCGCCGATCATCAAGGCCAGCAAGTCACAGTGGATGCCGCTTATGTCGACGGTCACCTGGATGCACTGGTGCAGGATGAAGATTTAAGCCGGTTTATTCTGTAACTTTGCAGGCATCATAAGGACACACCATGCAGCAAGTCAGCAAATTGCATTACCATCGCCACAGCAAACTGCTGGATGTCTGGTTTGCCGACGACCTGCAGGTGCAGTTCAGTGCAGAACTGCTGCGGGTGTTGTCGCCGTCTGCGGAAGTGCGCGGCCATGGTACGCCGCAGCTGGTCGCGAATAAACGCGATGTCGGCATTACGCAAATGTTACCGGTCGGCCAGTATGCCGTGCGGCTGGTATTTGACGACGGCCACAATAGCGGGCTTTACAGTTGGAGTTATCTGCGTCAGCTGCACGAACAACGCGACACGCTGTGGCAGGAATATCTCGCCAGACTCAAAGCCGCCAATGCCGTGCGGGACGCAAAACTAGAGGTCCGGTTTCACAGCGGTGTTTAATGCCGCTGCGAAACCGTTGTTGTTACGCCTTAAATCTATCGACGGTTTGATGTAAGCGTGTCGCCTGCACTGCGACTTCTTCGCTGATTTGTGCATTATGTTCGGCGATCCTCAGCGATTGCTCGGAAATATCGCGGATCCGGACAACATTCTTATTCACTTCAGCCGCCACATGGCTTTGCTCTTCGACGGCAGTGGCAATTTGTGTGGTCATCTCCATAATATTTGTCACATCACCGGTGATAGCACTGAGGAGACGGCTTGCCATCCCCGCTTGTTCGGCGCCGCTTTGACCGCGCTCCCGGCATTGCTGCATCGATGCGACGATGGCCCTGGTGCGGCCTTGTAAGCTGGAAATGATTTGTTCGATTTGCCGCGTCGATTCAGCAGTGCGCTGTGCAAGGCTGCGTACTTCATCGGCAACCACGGCAAAACCGCGACCTTGCTCGCCGGCCCGTGCCGCTTCGATTGCAGCGTTCAACGCCAATAAATTGGTTTGTTCAGCAATACCCCGGATCACATCGATGACGGAACCTATGGTCGTGCTATCTTTTTCCAACTCGGCAACGACTGTGGCTGCCTGCTGTAATTCATCGGACAATGCACGGATCCGGCTGACCGTCTGCTCAACCTCTTTCATGCCTTCTGCTGCGTTCTGATTGGTCGCATCGGCTTTATTCGCGGTGTTTTCCGTGTTACCGGCGATTTCTTCAATAGTCGCGCCCATCTCGGTCACAGCGGTGGCAACCATGTCGCTTTCCATTTGCTGCTGCGCCATACCGCGGCTGGTTTCTGCCGTGGACTTCGCCAGTTCCGCCGTCGCAGTATCAAGCATTTCCAGAGCCTGATTGACGCTACGGACCAGGTCCTGAAAGTCACACAGCATCGCATTAAAGTCCTGCGCCAACAGCGTCATTTCGTCGCGACCTTCGACTGCTACTCGTTGGCGGAAATCATTATCTTTGCGGATCACACCAATGGTACGGCAGACATTCTGGATCGGCTGCAGGATACTGCGTGAAGTGAGCAAAACCAGCACTATGACCACGGCTAACACTACAAAAAATAATGTGAACGCCAGATAGCGTGAGGAGGTGGAGGCTTTTTCTAACGCATTATTGGCCTTGTCGGTCATCGCCTTCAGGCTGGATTCGGTTTCATGCACCGCTTTTCGCATGTCTCCCATGATCCCTTGATCATGTTTCAAGCCCATTTGTTGGCTACCTGACACCAAATTGCGATAGGCGTCGGCATAGCTGTCAGCGGCACTTTGTAATGCAGCGCTGGCATTCTGACCGTCTAACAGAGATTTAAACCGACTGAACTCCGCATTAAAACTATCCAGATATTTCAAATCGGCACGCAGCATAAAATCTTTTTCGGCGCGGCGCATTTGCAGCAGACTGACCATCAAGGTGTCATTACTGACCTGCTTAAACTCTGCTTCCAGTTGATGTGCAGCAGCACGCAAGGCGCCATACAAACCTGACTGCGGATCTAAGCCAACTTGCTCTGCTGTAGTGACCAGCAAGTCAAACTTCTGTTGATACAGCGCGGTTTGTTGACGGAAATTCTTTAAAGAGCTGGTGTCGATATCATGTGCAGTTAAATCCCGCTCCAGCAAAGTCAGTCCCTGATTGAGCTCTTGCATGGTCTTACCGAATTTATCCTTGTAACTTAAGTCTTTGCGCATCAGAAAGTCTTTTTCGTGGCGGCGCAGCACCAATACATCGCGCTCTAATGCCGAGATTTCAACATTAATCGTTGCAAGAGCAGTAAATTGCATGTTCTGGAAAACCAGTAAGACCAACATCACCAGCATAGCGGCTCCGACCACCACACTGTTGACCATTAAACGGTTTTTAATCGACAGATTGCGTAACATTCCCACCCTCCTGCTGGCATGCTGATACGCCTAAGCATAGGTAAGAAAATCTGTATTGCAGGATTTAGTGATAAATTTTAATTTGTTAGCTAAGACTGAGCATGGCAAAGAGAACGCTGCAGCTACCCAGCAACATACCAGCCAGAATATCACCGGGAAAGTGCACACCGAGCAACACGCGGGACATTCCCACCATGCAACCCCATAACAGCGCCAACGGGAACCAGGCTGGCGCTAATACAGCAATACAACTGACCAGTACAAAAGCGCCGGCGGTATGACCGGACGGCAAGCTGAAGCGATCGGAAGGTTCAATATGGGCGCGGATCTGTCCGGCCAGTGCCACTGCTGGCCGTTGTCGGCGAAACAGGTTTTTCAGCAGCAAATAAGCGGGTAATTCAATAGCAAAGGCCAGCGCCAACACGCTGACCAGCTGCAAAGCGACAGCATCCCCCTGCCAGTATAACCACAGCGCCAACAGCGCATAGCCCGGACCATCCGCCGACTTAGATACCCAGTAACTGAGCCGGCGTAAACGCCCTTGTCCTAACCCCAGAAACAAACGGGCAAAATAGCGCTGATCCAGTTCTATCCAACGTTGTCTGTGCATGGCGCACTCCGGTCACTGTGGCTACCTGCAAACAGGCTAACCAGTCACCATGACAGCGATATGACAAGGCCTGTGGCAGGCTCAGAACGACAGTTTTTGTTGCAGCAGCGCCAGCGCATCCGTTTCCGGCAACGGTTTTGCGATCAGATAGCCTTGTGCCGCATCGCAGGCCATATGTTTGAGCAACAGCAACTGATTGGGATCTTCGACCCCTTCAGCCAGAATGCGTTTGCCAAGGCCATGGGCCAGTGTGATCATGGTTTTGACGATCATCATGTCGGAATCACTGCTCGCCATATCCATGATAAAACTACGGTCAATTTTGATTTTGTCGATGGGCATCCGGCGTAGATAACCCAATGAGGAATAGCCGGTGCCAAAGTCGTCAATCGATACGCGGATCCCCATCTGCTGCAGTTCCGTCACATAGTTACGGCCCTGCTCCATATCGCCCATGGCTGTGTTCTCGGTGATCTCCAGCTCCAACATGGTCGGCGGTACTTCGTACTGCTGTAACAGCTGCTGGATCCGTTGCTTCAGACCGGCCTGTTCAAAGTGGATCGGCGACATATTCACGGCAACCGACAGCTGCACCTGCTTTTTCCGCCAACGCCCCAATGTTTCCACCGCCTGTTCCAGCAGCTGCATGTCGAGATCACGCATCAGGCCAATTTGTTCCATTTGCGGTAAAAACTGTCCCGGCATCAGGATGCCGCGTTCGGGGTGATGCCAGCGAACCAAGGCTTCAAAACCATCGATGCGTTGCTCCCGGATATTCCATTGTGGCTGGTAGTACAAGACAAACTGATTCAGTTCCAGCGCCTGCAGCAATTCCTTTTCCAGCATCAATAACCGGGCCGTTTCTTCTTCCATGCCCTGATGGTATTGGATCCAGCGCTGTTGCTGTCGCTTGGCTTGGTGAAACGCAATGTTGGCTTTTTGTAGCAGTGACTCGGCACTGGCCGCATGTTCCGGAAACTGTGCAACACCGATGGTGGCGGTCAGTTTTAATAAACCAGAATCAAAATTAAACGGTTTTTCAATCAATTGCTCGATGTGGTGCAGGCAGAATTGCCGTTGTTTGTCGGTCAGAATGTCTTGTAATACCAGCGCAAATATATCGCCGCCAGTACGCCCGACCAGCCGAGGTTTTAGAATGCTGGTATCAAAACGCCGGGTGACTTCCCGCAGGATCCGGTCGCCTTGCTTCAGACCTACCGTCTCATTAATGGTTTTAAACCGGTCCAGCCCTAACATCACCAGCAACAGCGGCTGTTGCTGCGGTAGTTGGATCAGCTCCGATAACTCTTGTAATAAGGCGTCCCGGTTTAAACAACCGGTTAACTGGTCGTGGGTATCCAGATAGCGGGTTTTCGCCGTCAGCTGTTGATTGGTACTGCGCTCGTCATCCTGTAACCAAATCACCAGCCCTAGCCCCAACAATGTCTGGAAAAACAATTCGAGATGTTTACTGACGACTATCACACGCAAAAGCGCCTGCCCTTCACCGAGCCAGCCAGACAACATTGCCATGGCAAACATCAACAGGCCCCAAAGCACAATGGACAGAGCAACCAGCTTGGATATCAGAATACGGTGTGGCAAAGCAAACAACCAAATCCCGCCAACAAATAACGCGGCACCGATAAACAGTAATCTTAAATTCAGCTGGACCGTGGTTTTCCACACCGACGATTCGGTTTCCGTCACAAACAGCGCGACGGACACAAATGCCAGCGCAGCGACCAACAGCAGCAACTGATTCACCAGCCGGCTGGTGATCCGTTCCGTACTGACCGCTTCACGCACCCCGACCAGGATAAAAATGGCGAAAGCATAGCTACAGAATAAATAGCCAAATTCAAGCACAAGGGACGGCCAGAATAACCAGTCTGTCCGTGGGCCTATCAACGAGTAGCCGGTTAACATCAGTAAATATAAAGCGAAAGAAGCAAAGGCAACTGACCAGGATTTCAGGTAATGACGCTGATAAATCCGATAGAAGTACCACAGGATAAAACTGATAGCGCAGGCTAGTCCTGCCTGGATCAGGAACAACGAGATGCGGGCCAGTGTCAGTTCAAAGCTCAAGGGGTAAGACCAGAATCGACAAAATTAAGCAAAAACTAACACAGCTGAAATGGTTTTGCACTGTGATTCCCGATTGAATTCGGCCAAAGTTGAATGCTTGAGCTTAGGGGAGATCCGTTTATACTGTTCCCCTAACCAATTGATCAACAGGCGGGAATTACCATGCAATACAATACTTCTGAATTATGTGATCTGTATGCCGACATGATTGATGTGGTTGAGCCTATTTTTGCCAACTACGGCGGTCGCCGCTCTTTTGGTGGTGTGATCCATACGGTGAAATGTTTTGAAGACAATGGTCTGGTGCGTCAGATGCTGGCGGAGCCGGGTGTTGGCAAGGTGTTGTTAATTGATGGTGGCGGGTCAGCACGTCGGGCACTGATTGATGCCGAACTGGCGGCGCTGGCCTCTGAAAACGGTTGGGAAGGGATTATTTGCTACGGCAGCGTGCGCGATGTTGATACGCTGGAAGATTTTGAGCTGGGCATTCAGGCCGTCAACGCCATCCCGGTGCGGGCTGATGATCAGGGGTTTGGCGAAACTGACGTGCCAGTCAATTTTGCCGGCGTGACCTTCCTGCCGGAAGATCACATTTATGCCGACAGTACCGGCATTATCCTGTCCGCGGAGCCGCTGGACATTGAGTAATCACTTACAACTGATGCAGGCCGCCGATTTGGCGGTCTGGCAACAACACCGTGCCGGCGAATCCCGGCTCGGTGCCGCTTTGCAGTTTCTGAACCCGTTATTACCGCTGGAAGATGCGCTCGCAAGCGCGGTACAGCATGGCTGCCGCTATGTGCTGCTGGGGATCCCGGAAGATATCGGTCCCCGTGCCAATCTGGGTAATGGCGGTGCGGACCAAGGTTTCGCCGCTTTTTTAAGCCGGTTTATCAATTTACAGGATAATGGCTTCGCCAAATCCGGCGAGCTGTTGCTAGCAGGCACTATAGCCTGCGCCGATCTGCAGCAACAATCGCAGAGTCTTGACAGCAACGACGCCAATCAGCTGGCACAGCTGCGTGCACTGTGCGCCGAGCTGGATCTGCGCGTCAGCAGTGTGTTACGGGCCTGTTTTGATTCAGGTCTGGTGCCGATTGTTATCGGCGGTGGCCACAATAACGCCCTGCCGATTTTACAGGCCTTAGCGGCGCATGCTGGTCAAAGCGCAGATGCAATTAATCTGGATCCACATTGTGATTTCCGCCTGCTGGAAGGCCGTCACAGCGGTAACGGCTTTAGTTATGCGCATCAGGCCGGCTGGCTGCGCAAATATTTCGTGTTGGGTCTGCACGAATTGAAAAATTCACAGGCGGCCTTGGCGCAATTGCAGCAGGCTGGCGCCGCTTTTTGCAGTTACCAGCAGATCTGGCAACGCCGGCAGCTGACGTTACAGGATGCCATTCTGCAGGCCATCCGGTTTGTCGGTGCAGATGAGCACCGACCGCTCGGTATCGAGCTGGATACCGACAGTATCAGCGGCATGCCGGTCAGTGCCTATACCAATTGTGGTGTGTCAGTGTCAGATGCTGAATGTTATGTCTGGCAGCTTGCGCAGTTATCGCGGGTGCGATATCTGCATCTGGCCGAAGCAGCACCATCGCAACATCCGGCCGGACTCAAGGCTGGCTTCAATGAAGCCGGTCAGATCCTGACGGCGTTAGTGCTGGCATTTTTACAGGCGAGACAGCAAAAATGAAAAGCAGCCGGGCTCACAGAAGACCCGGCCGACTGCTGACGCCACTGTTAAACTGATGCTGCCGCATCCAGGCCGGCAATCCAGCGAGCGCAAAAGGCTGACTGAATAAAAATCCTTGTGCCCGCAGACAGCCCATCCGCGTCAGTTTCTCAGCACAAGCCTGCTCCTCGACCCCTTCTGCGACGACATCAAGTTTCAGATTTTTTGCCAGATCAATAATGGCGCCGGTGATGGCCACCTGCGCATCCGACTTGTGCATGCCACTAATAAACTGGGCATCGATTTTGACTTGCTGTAACGGAAACTCGCGTAACATACCGAGCGACGTATACCCAGTGCCAAAATCATCCAGCACCAGCGTCAGGCCCAATGACCGCAAGCGTTGCAACATGGGCAGCACCGTCTGTGGGTCCGCCATTAACGCCTCTTCTTTCAGTTCGAGGATCAGCTGGCCGGGTTTCACCTGATACTGCAGCAACAATTGTTGAATTTGTTCCACCAACTCGATTTGTAACAAATCGCTGCTACTGATATTAACCGCTAACTGTACCAGGATCCCTTCCTGTTGCAGAGTTGCCAGCATCTGCACGGTCTGACGCAGCACCCAGCAAGTCAGCGGAAACATCAGCCCCATGCTCTCTGCCAGCGGAATAAACTGCTTGGGTGCCAACAAACCATGCACAGGATGAGCCCAACGCAACAATACTTCAGCGGCCACTACCTGCCGATCGGGCAATAACACTTGAGGTTGTACATCTAACTGCAATTGCTGCGCAGCGATGGCCTGCTGTAGCTCTGCCATCATCGCCAGTTTATCCGGTGTCGTCGCGGACATTTCAACCTGATACAGCGGCGAATCGTAACCAGAGCCCTGCCGCTGCTGCAGCGCCAGATGGGCTTTTTCCAGCAGCTCAGCGAAATCAATTCCATGCTGCGGATAGCAACTGATGCCCGACAGGATCTGATAGTCCACCGCGCAGCCACGCAGTAACAGTGGTTCGGCAATCTCATGTTCCAGCTGATGCGCCAGATACCCAGCCTGATGTTGTTTGCCTTGTTGATCCACCAGCAACAAAAAATCGACGCCACCGAGGTGTGCCACCCAGGCATCTGTGCTACTGAGCGCAACGATGCCCTGATGCCGGCTGGCAGCCTGATTTAACCGGCGTGCGATTTGACTCAGCACCAGATTGGCATGGCTGTATCCCAGCAATTGATTGACCCGGTCAAAGCGTTCAATTTTCAGTAGCACCAGTGCCAGCTGCGCCTGCGGGTGTGCCGAGATAAACTGTTGGAAGTCTTGCCGGGCTAGCCATTTGTTCGGCAAACCGGTTATTTCATCATGTAATAACTGATAAGGCGGCATTGCGGGCAAATTGACTGACTGCGCGCTTTTTCCACGCCACCACAAGCCGATGGTGATCAGCCAGCCAATACCACAAAGCAACAAACCGGCCCACAGCCACGTGGTGTTGGCGGATCCCGGTTGTTGTGCTGCAACCGGAACCGAGGCGACAAGCAATACAGCGGCAAATCGTCTCATCTGGTGATCACCTGCAAAGACTGTTTTTTGCTGAGCTTACGCTTTTTTGACTACTTGTAAAGTCACGCAGTAACGCGGATTTAGCCGGGATTAACGACCTTGCCGCCAATCACCAGTTGCCGCAGCTGACTGACGCCAAACTGATAACACAGCTCCGCCGGCTGGCTCACCTGATACAAGGCAAAATCAGCGCGAAGACCGGTACGCAGCATGCCACGATCAGTCAGTCCTAAGGCCTGCGCCGCGTGTCGGGTAACCCCTGCCAATGCCTCTGCCGGCGTCAAACGGAACAGCGTGCAGGCCATATTCAGCATCAAAGGCAGGTTGCACAACGGCGAAGTGCCCGGATTCAGATCTGTCGACACCGCCATCGGCACCTGATACTGACGCAATAAGTCAATCGGCGGCATTTTGGTCTCACGCAGGAAATAATAGGCGCCTGGCAACAGCACCGCGACAGTGCCGGCACTGGCCATATTGGCAACATCCGCCTCGGTCAGGTATTCAATGTGATCGGCGGAAAGACCACCGAATTCGGCCACCAGACTGGCACCACCCAGGCTCGACAGCTGCTCAGCATGCGCTTTCACCGGCAGGCCAAGCGTGCGGGCTTTGTCAAACAAACGCCGGCTTTGCGCTACTGAAAAGCCGATGCCTTCACAAAACACATCCACCGCATCGACGAGGCCAGCGCTATGCAGTTCAGGTAACATGCTGTCGACGACTAAATCCATGTAACCATCGCTGTCGCCGCTATATTCCGGCGGTAACGCATGCGCGCCAAGGAAAGTGGTCTGGATCGCGATCGGATGATGCTCGCCGAGCAACCGCGCCACTTCGAGGATTTTGCGTTCACTGGCAAGGTCGAGGCCATAACCGGATTTAATCTCTACACAAGTCACGCCCTGCGCCAGCAATGCGTTCAGCCGGTTTTTCCCCAACACAAACAGCTCTTCATGCGACGCCGCGCGGGTGGCGGCCACAGTGGATTTAATCCCGCCGCCACTTTCTGCGATTTGCTGATAGGTCGCACCATTTAAACGCAGCTCAAATTCATTGGCCCGATTGCCGGCATACACCAGATGGGTATGACAATCGATAAAACCTGGCAGCAACCAACCGCCCTGACCATCAAAAGTCGGCGTCGCCAGTGCATCGTAAGGCGGCAGATCCGCGCGGGGACCACAAAACGCAATCAAGCCATCGCGGATAGCCAGTACTGCCTGTTCGACCGCACCATAAGATCCGGGTCGCTGCGGGTCCATACTAGCGATATTGACATTGTGCCAAATGGCATCGAAATGCTGCATATTCTAATCCTGTTGATTTTTAACGTTTTGTGCTTGCCGGGCTCGAGCTTTGCGTTTTATTGTCTACACTGCGGGCGAGTAAGCGTTGCGCTGATTTACGCAATAATTCTACCGCACTCACTTGTATATACAATCAAGAGCCGCTATTTTTTGCGGCAGATTCCGCACTTTTTGTCAGGCCAGAGCGCAACCCGATGCAACGCAGTAACGACAGCGGCACCCCCAAGTTTGCCGCCATCAAAGAGTTTATCCTCAGTCAGATTGAAAGCGGTAACTGGCCCGAACATAGCCGGGTACCTTCTGAACACGAGCTGTGTGATCAGTTTGCAGTGAGCCGGATGACGGCCCGGCGCGCTTTACAGGAACTGACCGAGCAGGGAGTGTTATACCGCACCCAGGGCGTCGGTAGTTTTGTCGCATCACCAAAATCACAATCAGCGTTGTTGGAGATCCGCAATATCGCCGATGAAATTCAGGCCCGCGGCCATTTTCACAGCGCGCGGCTGGTTCAGCTGACCAGCCTGCCATGCCCTACCGTGGTCGCCACTGCTTTGGGCTTGGTTCGCAACGAGCCGGTGTTTTTCTCGCTGATTGTGCATTTTGACAACCAGACCCCGCTGCAGCTCGAAGCGCGATATGTTAATCCCAAGATGGTTCCTTTGTACCTGCAACAGGATTTCGCTTTTCAGACACCCCACGAATATCTAAGTGCTGTTGCGCCACTGACCGAAGCCGATCACATTATTGAGGCTGTGTTAGCCGACGAATTTACCTGTAAACATCTGAAAATCAGTGCGCATGAGCCGTGTTTGCGACTGACCCGCCGTACTTTCAGCCGCGAAGGGGCGGTCAGCTTTGCTTATTTAACTTCTGCCGGCAGCCGCTACCGACTGGGCGGGCACCTGAATATCACTCCGGTGAAATAACCGGAAAGATCGCAGTAGCCGCTGCTTCAGACTTGGCGCTGGCCTCATCTGACGATGGTGTTCCGCTGCCTTTACCGACAATTTGCCGCCTGTTCAGTACCAACTCTGCCATTTTCATTCATGCATTTTTTCTGAATCACTGGCTGGACCAGCAGATTTAACTCTGTTAACTTCCTGATCCTCTTTGCATAACCATGAACTTCGTCAATACTAAAATCACTCCAGACGAAGAAGACAAATGAGACAACAGGATCAGACATGAAACTCACCGTGGCTCACAAAGTCATTCTCGGCTTTGGCTTTATTGCACTACTGTTATTGTTCGCCAGTTTATCTTCGCTATGGAGCTTTGCCGTAGTGTCTGATTCGGGTAGCCGGGTCAACGACATTGCCGTGCCCGTACAGCAGCAAAGCAATCAGGCCCAGATCCAGCTGCTGAAGCTCGGCAAGTTATCTGCGTTAGGTTTTATGGCCGACCAGGCTAAAACCATCAGTCAGTTTCAAACGGACTTCGACAACGCCAATAATGATTACCAGCAAAAGGTCACCGCACTACGCGCTCTGACCGCACCGGATCCAACGCTGAATAAAGCACTGACTACCGCAGATCAACAACATGACCTGTACAGCACTGCAGTCAACAATATGTTCAAAGCAAAACTGGCAACGTTGCAGACCGGTGATGCTGCTGCTGCTGAGTTAAAACAACTGGTCCAGCTAATTGACGATGCCGGCGCCACGCTGGTGGATTTGTCTTATCTGGAAACGCCGGGTAAAAAAGCCCAGATTGAACTGTTGGCTGGTGCGGCAGCCCGAGTCGACGGCCAATTACTGTCGCTGATGCAGACTGTGCGGGAAACCGCAGCCTATACCGAATTGAGCCAACTGACGGAAAGTCAGCAAAACATTGAATTTGCTTTGAGTGACATGCAGGGCAACCTGGATTACATCGGTAATCTGGTGGACGAAGTGGATGCAACTGACTTGTGGCAAACCTTTAATGAGCAACTCAGCGCGGTCAAAGCCAGGGTGGCGACAGAGCAAAATCTGGTCAGCCTGAAACAACAACAGCTAACCGCTTTGCAGGAAGCCCGTACTCAGCTGGCGAATTCAGAGCAGTCGATTGGCCTTGCTATTGCGGCACTTGACCAGTTGTTAAAAGCCGCCGATCAACAATTTACCAGCCTGCAGGCCGAAGTGTCTTCAGCTTTGTCTTTTGGCAAAGCCCGCACCATCGTCATCATGGTGGTGCTGGTGGCACTGGCTGGTGGCGCGGCATTTCTGACCATTAATGCCATGTTAAAACCGCTGGCGGGTATCAACAAAGTACTGGGGGAAGTCGCAGGTGGAGATTTAACAAGGCGCCTGCACATTGTACAGGAAGACGAATTTGGCGCTTTGTCAGCCAAGGTTAACAGCTTGATCGAAGCACTCAGTCAGCTGATCCACCGGATTGTCGATAGTTCTGGTGAGCTGCAGCACAATGCCAGTCGCTCCAGAGATGAAGTGCAGGAAATTAATCGCGCGTTGCAAACACAACAGACCCAAATCAATGACGTTAACCAGACCACACAGCAACTGAACAACAATACTCACAACATCGCACAACAGGCCGAACAAGCGGTAGAAGAAATGCGGCATGCACTGGGGCAAAGCCAGCAAATCGATAAAATATCAGGCGAAAACAATACACTGATCAGCGGACTGGCCGGTCAGCTGGCCAGTACCGCGGAAATCATGCTGAAGGTCAACACTCATTCCAATAACATTGGCGGTATCCTTGCCACGATCCGTGGCATTGCGGAACAAACCAATCTGCTGGCACTGAATGCCGCGATTGAAGCAGCCCGTGCCGGTGAGCAGGGCCGTGGTTTTGCCGTGGTTGCCGATGAAGTCCGCTCGCTTGCTGTGCGCAGTCAGGCCGCAGTTGATGAAATACGCCAGATGATCCAAACGCTGCAGCAGGAAAGTACGGCAGCGGTCAGCGCGATCAATCGTGGCAAGACTGATGCCGAATACTGTGTGAACCATACGGCGGATTTGGTGCAATCACTGGGTCATGTCAATCAAGCCATTAGTCAGATGCATCACATCAGTACCGCGATTGCCAGTGCAACTCAACAACAGTTGGCGCTTGGTGATTTGATTTCCGACCACATGAGTGCAATGGTCCAACTTTCCGACCAAAGTTCTGAAAAAGCTGACCGTACGCTGGAACATAGCGCAGCAGTCAGTGACAACGCCGGTCAGCTGACGGCCGCCATCAGTACTTTCAAAATTTGAACCCTGCCGGCCCTGTCAGCAGATAGGGCCGCAATACCCACTCTCCCCGCTTGAACCATGCCTGCCGGCACAAGTAGTGCTGGCCGCTGTATTGGGTTTTATCTGACGGCTTTGACAACAGTTGCCATAGCAAATTGCCCGCAGCCGGTAATGCCCTATGTCTCTTTGACTGTAATACAGTGGATCTCGGCATAATGACCCGCTACGCGGGCTGACTGCGTCAAGCCAAGTACAGCCTGGGTTGGTAGCATCAAGTTCATGCGTCAAGCCAGTATATCGAGTACTGCCGTCACGGATATTTTAACTTTGGTCTGGCGCCGGCTTTGAGCTGCCACCGGGAGCAAAAAATAAAAAAAGGCTGGAGCAAGTCCAGCCAGGCAGGCGGTGTTTCTACCCAATCCCGGGTATTTGTATCGGTCCTTCAGCGTTACACGCCCGATTAATTTGCCAAAACAGAGACAAAAAAACCTTACCAAACTTTGATATTGTGCCTAAAAAGTGATTTTTTTTAAGACTTTATCCAGTTCCGCAGCTGCTGCTTGTCCAGAATGCGAATATTGGCTTCCAATGCAAAAATCTGTGCCGGGCTCTTGATGTTGTGCGGGACCAGCGCCAGAGCACTGTGACACTGATGACGCAGCATCAGCTGAAAAATATGACGTAATTGCATAATGTCCAGCGGAAAGTCAGCACTGGTCTGTACGTAATACAGCACACCGTATTCGCGTTGCAGGTAGTAATTTGGTTCGCCCGTTAACGGGCTTGCCGTCTGCTGCTGCAAAAATTGCTGCGCTAAAACAGTAAAATGACTGAGCTCATCGTTGTCGCGTGGTAGCACAAATAAAGGCGCCCGATGAAAATCGACGCCAAAAATCGCCAGCACATTTAATAACAGCGCCAACAGCAGCATCCCGGAGAAAAACAGTAACAACGGTTGTTGATACCACTGCTGGCTAATCAGCATGGGTTCTGCCGGGCTATCAAACAAATATATGAAGCCGGCAACCACCCCTAACGCTGTGCAACACCCCGACCCAAGCAGCCATTTATTGAGATCCAACCGCAGTATCCTGAATCATGTTCCTATTCTGACCATGCTGCCGTTTTACTGCTGGAAAAAGACGATTAAGCTTTGATAAAAATTTGATATTGCTGCAAATCAATCTAGAGCACTGATTTAGAAACTGCTGAGATCCAGATGTTGGTAGGTAAATCCGGGCAATTGCAAACTTAGCGCTGCGTTGACCCGACGCGACGGTTCAGTCGCTGCGATAAATTGCGGGACCGTCAGCCCCTGTTGCTGGCAGGCCGCGGTGTAAAACTCGGCTTTACTGCGCATGATCGGCGCACAGAGATTCACCACAGCGCCGGGAAAAGCATCGGTATTAAGCAACAGCAAAGACAACCAACGACAGATATCTGCACTGTGCACCAGATTCACCGGTTGCTCTGGCCCAGCCATCACGCCGCGTCGGGTGAAATTCGCCGGATGCCGGCCAGGTCCAATCAGGCCTGCCAGACGCAGAACATAACGCTGTGGAACACTGTGCGCAGCTTGCAGTATCAGTTGTTCCGCCTGCCAGAGCAGCTGCGCCCGTGGCTCTGGTCCCGGCGCATCGGCTTCGCTGACCTCGCCGCTCAGACCGGCGTACACGCCGCTGGATGAACAGAGCACCAGTGCCTGCACAGCTTCGGCTTGAGCCAGCACGATTTGCAGCGACCGCAAGTAAGCAGCACCACCATCCTGGGCGGCTGACGGCGGCATAGCCAGGATCAGCCAGCTATCAGGTAGCAGCTGACAAATCTCCGGACTTAGCGGACTGGATCCATCCCACACCAGGGGGAGAATTGCGGCAGGTAAGGTGGCAAGCCGCTCACTGCTACGCCGGCTGCCCCAAACCTGATGACCTTGTGTACTGAGCTGTAGACCAAGCTGAGTGCCCAGCCAGCCGCAGCCTAGAATAACAACCGACGCCATTAACCAGCACTCACTGCAACAGTCACCGGCTTCACGACAAAACGACCATGAAATTCGGCCAGCAGCCGATCTCCCTCAGTTAAGCGCACTGTAAGCAGCTGGCGCACGCGCCGGCCTCGAGTCAGTGTTGTCAGGTCACCGACAGCATCCAGTAATTGCACCTGCGCACGGGCATCTTGCTGTACCGGCGCCAGATAACGAATATCAGCATCGGCCAACACAATGTCGCCCTGTAGACCAAGCGCCTGCAACTGCAGCCAGATCAAACCCCAGCCGGTTAACGTCAGCAAGCTGTAGATACTGCCGGCAAACATGGTGTGATGCAGATTCTTGTTTGGCGCCAGTGGTGCCTGACAAGCCAATAAGTTGCCATCAAACTGTGTGATCTGTAGCTGCATAAAAGCCGACAAAGGAATTGTTTGATGCCAGGTTTGTTGCAAAGTGGCACACCAGCGGGCGAATTGCGCGGTATCGCCGCCTAGACGCAGTCGTTTGGTCATTTGCTGATGCGCAATACCGTATAACGGCGCCAGCGGTTTGCCAGCCTTATAGCCAAGTTTCTGATAAAAGCTGAAGGCGTTTTCGCGGGCATTGAGTGTCAGCTGATCACAGCCCCAGGCCAGACCTTGCTGCTCCAGCGCTCGCAATACCAGCGCGCCCAGACCTTGACCGCGGGCAGACTCTGCCACCGCCATGTAACGCACCTGGCACCAGCCATCGGCTAGTTGATGCAGGCGGCCGACTGCCAACAACTGACCGTCAGCAGCCCGCACCATGCGATGGGCGCTGCTGGCTTCCAATTCATCCTGCTCTGAACCCGGCGGTTGCCCCCAAGGTTCGCGCAACACCTGATAGCGCAGTTGATAATAATCCAGCCAATCCTGCGCACTGTGCGGACTCGTCACCTGATACTGCATCAAACACCTCGTAAAGGATTCAGGCGACCGGAGGCACCTGCAACCAGAATGTGACCGGACCATCATTGACCAGACTCACTTGCATATCAGCACCGAACTGCCCGGTCGCTACCGTCAGCCCCTGCGCGCTGCAATAAGCCACGAACTGCAGATACATCGGCTCCGCCACCTCAGGCCGTGCCGCCGGAGTAAAGCTTGGTCGCAGGCCGGAATTGGTGTCCGCCGCCAGCGTAAATTGCGACACCACCAACAGCTGACCGCCGGCTTGCTGCACATTCAGATTCATTTTGCCGGCTTCATCACTGAATAAACGATATTTCAGCACTTTGTCGGCCAGCTTGTGCAGCTCCGCCGGCGTATCACCCGCTTCAACACCGAGCAAAACCAACATACCACTGCCAATAGCCCCGACTACATCAGTGCCAACTGTGACATCAGCGCGGCGCACGCGCTGGATCAACGCAATCATGGCGCCTCCCGCAAGCGGATTGCCAGCTGCAATGACGCATCGTACAGCGCACGGCTGATGCCGGTTTCACTGGCGGAATGCCCGGCGTTAGCAACAATAGTCAGCACCGAATCGGGCCAGGCCTGATGTAAAGTCCAGGCATTTTCCAGCTTACAAACAATGTCGTAACGGCCATGCACAATGTAACAAGGCAAATGCTGTACTTTGCCAAGCTCAGCCATCAGCTGATCCGGACGTAAAAAGCAATGGTGCAGGAAATAGTGGTTTTCAATCCGTGCCAATGGCAACGCAGAATCCGGCTCTGTCGCGCCGTCGTGCATGGCGGTATTGGGTAATAAGGTAGCTACACGTGCTTCCCATAAACTCCAGGCCTGTGCGGCATGAAGCCGGATACTGGCATCGGCATGCTGCAACAGCAGTTGATAAGCTACCAGAATATCCAGGCCTTTTTTGCCGGCCACAGGCGCAACAAAATCGGCAAAATAATCTGGGAACAATTGACTGGCGCCGCCACCGGGCCGGTACAACCAATCGATATCTTCGGGTCGGCCAAGGAAAATGCCCCGCAGGATCAGGCCAAGGCAATGCTGCGGATATTGCTCGGCATACGCCAGCGCCAGCGTACTGCCCCAACTGCCCCCAGCCACCACCCAGCGGTTAATCCCCAGATGCTGCCGGATCGCCTCAATATCATCGACCAGATCTTGAGTTGTATTGTGCTCAAGGCTGGCAAAAGGGGTCGACTGACCACAACCACGCTGATCAAACAACACAATCCGGTACTGCTGCGGATCAAACAGCGTGCGTTGAAACGGTGAACAACCGCCACCAGGGCCACCGTGGCACATCAGCACCGGGATCCCCTGCGGGTTACCACTTTGCTCCAGATACAAGCGATGGCCGTGCGGCCGTGGCAGAAATTCACTGTGATAACAATCAACAGGTTCAGTGCGATACATCAGAAGACTCCGTCAGCACAGCACCAGGCGCCGCAACTACTGGCTGTGCCCGCTGTGTTTTATGCTGCAATAACTGCAGTGCCCGGCAGTGTTGTTCCTGCAAAAGTGCTGTCAGCTCGGCGCCAATCAACACCACCAGCCAGGATAAATAAATCCAGACAAATAAAATCGGTACCAGCGCCAGCGCGCCATAAATCGCCTGATAGGACGGGAAATGCTGGATGTAGAGCGCAAAACCGTTTTTCAGCATCTCAAACAAAATACTGGCAAGCAGTGCGCCCCAAAAGGCATAGCCATAGCGAACTTTAATATTGGGGACCAGCTGATAAAGCATAAAAAACGCCAGCAATGACATGCCATACGGCGTAAAAGACAGCAGGAAATTCGATAAACCGGGCGTGTAATCGTCGGCCAGGTGGCTCAGCGACGCCAGATAAGAGGTCAGCGCAATCGAACTGCCGAGCAAAATAGGGCCCAGCGTCAGGATCATCCAATAGATCGACAACGAAATCATCAACCGCGGGCGTTTTTGCACGCGCCAGATCTTATTCAGTGTCTTGTCGATATTGTGAATAAGCATCAGTGCGACCAACACCAGAAACAGCACGCCAACGGTGGTCATCTGACCAATATTTTCGACAAAGCCGTTGATATAGGTCTGAATTTCCTGACCACGCGATGGCACTATATTGGCGTAAACAAAGGCCTCTATTTCACTACGCAGTCCAGCAAACATCGGGAACGCATTCAGTACCGAAAATGCCACAGCAACCAGCGGCACCAGCGATAAAATCGAAATATATGCCAGATAACCACCAATCATACCGATTTGGTCGTGCTGACAACGTTGCAGATAAAGGCGGCAAAAACGCACACTGTTCAACCCAAGGGTAACAGTGCGCTGAAAAATCGAATCGGGCATCATCCTGTCCTGAGCAGACACCTATCTGGGTGCCGGAACCTGCAGCCTACCACAAAGCGCCCCGGTGCAGACAAGCAGACCCGGACAGATCGCAGCAAAATGCTGCGTGGCTATTGCAGCGATACATCCTTGCTTTGTGCCAGAGCCTGGCTGGATTTTTCAATCAGAGTTTCGCCCTGTTGGTCAATAAACAACACTTTCAGGCCCAAGTCGTCGGCCACTTTCAGCCCGGCTTCACTGCCGAGACATAAAAACGCGGTCGACCAGGCATCACCAAAAGTGGCATTGTCGATCAGCACCGTGGTGGACACCGTATTGTGCCGCACAGGCGCACCAGCACGCGCGTCCAGCACATGGCTGAAACGTTGGCCATCGGCATCAAAGTAATGCCGGTAGGTGCCGGATGTCATAATGGCCAGAGGGGAATCCTGATTGACCGTGATGATTTTCTGCAAATGTTGCTCGCCGGGTAACGGCTTTTCAATTGCTACTTTCCAAGGTTGCCCTTCCGGTTTTTTGCCCCGGACCTGTAATTCACCACCCACTTCCACCAGATAATTGGTGACACCGGCTTGTTCCAACAAGGCCGACAACTTGCGCACGGTATAACCCTGAGCAATGGATGACACATCAACCCGCATCTGAGCGATGGCTTTGCTCATCTCACCGCCCGTCGTCGTGGTGATTTTATCCATGCCGACCCACTGCATGGTCTCGCTGATCTGCGCTGGTGTCGGCTGATTAAACTTATCTGCTTTAAACCCCCAGAGTTCAAACAGCGGTTTGACAGTCAGGTCATAGCAACCATGACTAGCTTCTGTGACACGGCGGGCATCTTCTACCAGAGCAACCAATTCAGCTCCCACCGTTTGCAGATTGGTGTGCTGCGCGGCATTAAACTGTTCAATCACTGAATCTGGCCGGTAATTCGACATTGCCACATCGATTCGTTCCAGTTCCTTTACAACCTGTTGTTGTAAATCCGCCGCCTTGACCTGCGGTTCGGACCAATAACTGATGTTGTAGGTCGAACCTTGTGCCGGACCGGAAAAGCGTTGGATCGGATCGGCTGGTGTGCAACTCAGCAAAACCAATGAGAGAAAAACAGCGGCACAACGGCCAGTGAAAGAACAGATTTTGACAGACATCAGCGCTTCTCATTGCAGGAAAACCGGCGCAGTGTAATTTATGCGCCACTGAAATGCCAGCCAGGTTCAGAGGTCCAGATGCCCCAAAATCACCTGATAGCGTTTTTGTTGATCGGCTGGCAACTGCCCTGCAGTGATCAGGCTGACACAGTTCTGCGCCAGCGCTTTCAGGTCGCCATTCAGTGTCTGACGCATACTCAGCGCTTGCAGCAAATTCAATGCAATATTGACATTCGCCGGCATCGATTCGAGCGCTGTACGAAAATAATCGATGGCCATCGAAAAATCGCCGCTGCCATAGGCCTGCATGCCAGCCGCATTGCTTTCCATTAATTGCTGACGCAATTGCTGATGTTTCTTCTGCTCATGCTGCATCATCAGGTTGATGGCGCTGCAATACAGATTATCGTCTTGTGTTAATGCCGACAGCGCGCCCATATAGTGATCGCACATCGCCAGATTGCCGGCTTCAAAATAGGCCCGGGCCCGGTCCAGCATCGACGCCGGTGATAAGTGTTTTTCCAAGCTGAGCTGTTCACTGTATTCCAGCAATTGCAGCGCCTCTTTGGTTTTCCCTTCCAACATCGCAATTCGCGCATCGACTACCAGCCGGTCATGTTCATAACTGGCCGGATGAAAGCGTTTTTTGATGGTCGTCAGGAATGTATCCAGCCGGCGCATAGTCTCTGCCCGACCTTTGGGCTCTTGATCTTTTGCCTGCTCCAGCAAAGCGCGGGCAAAATTGAGCATATTGTCCGCGGTGTCATACATTGAATAACGGGCCGCCGTCAGTAAGCGCTGGTGCACCTGCACCGCCAAATCTTTGCGGTTGTCGATCACTGCCAGCGTGGCCAGCACATGTTGGCGTAAATAGTTGCGCGGAGAAGTTTTAGCGACTTGCTCAACCGCCGCCAGTGCGGCAGCTGGTTTTTGCTGGCTGATGTATAGGCGGGTCAGCCAGTCCAGCGCTTCGATTCTCGTTTCCGCTTGTCCGGACAACAACTGTAACGCGGCTTCCGCCTCGTCACTGCGCCCCTGATAACCATAGATCACCGCTAAACCCAGCCGCGCCCAGGCAAAGTCACGAACGGTCAATGCCCAGTGATATAAATGTTCGGCCTCTTCAAAGCGTTCTAACCGCACCAGCAATTCCGCTTTAAGTCGGGACGCATGCAGCGCATATTTGCTGCGATGAGCGACAACATGATCACAAGCCTGCACAGCATCATTGTATTCACGTTGTTGGATCGCCTGATAAGCCAGTTTCAGCGCTTGTTTAATGTGATAAGCACGGGTAATGCGACGTTCCAGTTCTGCATAACTGAACGGTTTTAGCAGATAATCATCCGGCTGATATTCGACGATGCCGTACACCGCCTGGCGCTGGCGTTCGGCACTGACCACCAGAAAACAGCATTCAGCTTTTAATAGCTGTTCGGTGCGCAGCACTTCGAATAACTGGTAGCCATCCCGCCCGACACCTAAATGGAAGTCACACAGAATAAAATCAAAAGGAATACGCCGGCAATTGGACAGCGCCATCTCGGCATCTCGCGCCAGCGTCACATCATCAAAACCAATCAGCAGCAACATACTTTTGAAATAGCTGCGGATTTGGTCAGAATCATCCACCACCAGCACAGTTTTGTTTTTATAAAACGACCGGCGCGAGGTCATTGTGGCAAAGCTCCATGCAACAAATAAATGACATTTTCTCTGCGTTGCAAGATACACAGCATTGGCTGGCATCGCCAGCGCTTTGTCCCAAAAACAAAACCCGCGACTAAGCGCGGGTTTTATCATTCACAACCTGAATTAAGCGCGGCTGGCGCGTTTACGGTCGTTTTCAGTCAGGTGACGTTTACGGATCCGAATAGACTGTGGTGTTACTTCAACCAGTTCGTCATCATCGATAAACTCCAGCGCCTGTTCCAATGTGTAACGGATTGGCGGTACCAGGTTAATCGCTTCGTCAGTACCGGAAGCACGAACGTTAGTCAGCTGTTTGCCTTTTAAGCAGTTAACTGTTAAGTCGTTGCTACGGCTGTGAATACCGATGATTTGGCCTTCGTATACTTCATCAGCATGACCGATAAACATCCGGCCACGTTCCTGCAGAGAGAAAATCGCATAACCAGCGGCTTTACCCATCGCATTAGAAATCAGCACGCCGTTCATGCGCAGACCGATTGAACCGCCTTTGAATGGACCGTAGTGATCAAAGCTGTTGTACATCAGGCCTGTGCCAGAAGTCAGCGTCATAAACTCAGTACGGAAACCGATCAGACCACGGCTTGGCATCTGGAAATCCATCCGGATACGGCCTTTGCCATCTGGCTGCATGTTGGTCATTTCAGCTTTACGCTCACCCATTTTTTCCATGATAGAGCCCTGGTGCTGCTCTTCCACGTCAATGGTGACGTTTTCAATTGGTTCCATTTTCGCGCCATCAACCACTTTCATGATTACTTCAGGGCGAGATACGGCCAGTTCAAAACCTTCACGACGCATGTTTTCGATCAGAACACCTAAGTGCAGTTCACCACGGCCTGATACTTTGAACTTGTCACCGTCTTCGGTTTCTTCAACACGCAGCGCAACGTTATGTTTCAGTTCATGGGTTAACCGCTCCAGGATCTGACGCGACGTGACGAACTTACCTTCTTTGCCAGCAAATGGCGACGTATTGACTTGGAAAGTCATGGTCACTGTTGGCTCATCCACTTGTAACGGTGGTAATGCTTCAAGGCTGGTTGGCGCACAAATAGTGTCAGAAATTTTCAGGTCACCCAAACCGGTGAATGCAATGATGTCACCTGCGTTTGCTTCCTGGGTGTCAATCCGTTCCAAACCTAAGTAAGTGAACACCTGACCAACTTTACCGTTACGCTTAGAACCGTCAGCACCTAATACTGTGACCTGTTGGTTGACTTTTAATGTACCGCGTTTGATCCGGCCAATACCGATAATGCCGAGGTAGCTAGAGTAATCTAACTGAGAAACCTGGATCTGGGTGTCACCATTCAGTTCTACCTGTGGTGGAGCTACGTGCTCAACAATGGCAGCAAACAGATCGTTGATGTCTGTTTTTGGTTCGTTGTAATCCAGAGTCGCCCAGCCATTGATGGCTGATGCATAGACGATTGGGAAATCTAATTGCTCGTCAGTAGCGCCTAAGTTGTCGAACAGGTCGAATACCTGGTCGATAACCCAATCCGGACGTGCACCCGGACGGTCAATTTTGTTCACAACAACAATTGGTTTTAAACCGTGGGCGAAGGCTTTTTGTGTAACGAAGCGGGTTTGTGGCATTGGGCCTTCAACCGCATCGACTAATAACAGCACAGAGTCTGCCATCGACAGAACGCGCTCAACTTC
>JACCDS010069706.1_pt1 | contig 28244 bp, 45 predicted proteins | sample 7446441 | NCBI WGS metagenome assembly JACCDS01 (sample SAMN15323445, study PRJNA562643) | freshwater metagenome | isolation source: river surface water | place: USA:Blue River Watershed | collected 2017-08-17 | reverse complement strand
CTCTTCTTTTGCAAAGGATAATGAGGTGATTACAGTTGTCCACGATGTTCAATGAGTTTCTTGAGGCGCTTCAAGACGATCATTTTGAAGAGACTCCAGTAGATGCAAGAACATTTGTTGAGGGTGAAGCATACCTAGGACAGCCACCATTGTCTGATATTCAGTACGACATTGTTGAGGCAATGAGCCAGATCTATAGAAAAGAAGACCTAGTTAACATTATGGGTGAAGAAAAAGGCACACAGTATTACAACAAGTACACAAAAAATGAAATCATCCTGCAACTTGGCAAGGGATCTGGAAAAGACTTCACATCAACAGTAGCATGCTCATATATCGTATACAAACTCCTGTGCTTGAAAGACCCAGCAAAGTATTTTGGCAAGCCATCTGGAGATGCTATTGACCTTATTAACGTTGCGATTAACGCACAACAGGCTAAGAACGTTTTCTTTAAAGGCTTTAAGTCAAAGATCGAAAGATCACCGTGGTTTGCAGGAAAGTATTATGCAAAGGCTGACTCAATTGAGTTTGATAAATCAATTACTGTTTACTCTGGTCACTCAGAGCGTGAATCACATGAGGGTTTGAACCTGCTACTTGCAGTACTTGATGAGATTTCTGGTTTTGCATCTGAGGTTGGAACAGGAAATGAACAAGGAAAGACTGCAGACAATATTTATAAGGCTTTCCGTGGATCAGTAGACTCTCGATTCCCTGACCTTGGTAAGGTTGTTTTGCTTTCGTTCCCAAGATATCCAGGTGACTTTATTTCAGAAAGATATGACGATGTTGTTGCTGAAAAAGAGGTTATAGAAAGAACGCATAAGTTTACAATTAATCCATTGCTTCCAGAAGATAGCCCAGACAATACATTTGAAATTTCGTGGGACGAAGATCAGATCACATCATACAAATATCCAGGAGTATTTGCATTAAAGAGACCGACGTGGGAAGTAAACCCAACACGCAAGATCGATGACTTTATGATTGCATTCATGACTGACCTTGGAGATGCAATGATGCGCTTTGCATGTGTTCCAACTTTTGCTTCTGATGCATTTTTTAAGCAGGCAGACAAAGTTAGAGCCTGCATGACACTAAGAAACCCTGTGGATAACTTTAAAAGGTTTGATGAGGTGTTTAAGCCAGACCCAACGAAAAAGTATTATGTCCATGCTGACCTTGCACAAAAGCATGACAAGTGTGCAGTTGCAATTGCCCATGTAGAAAAATGGGTAAACATTCAAGTAATTAATAATTACGAGCAGGTAGCACCAATAGTCGTAGTAGATGCAGTAGCATGGTGGGAACCAAAGGTAGAAGGTCCAGTAAACCTGTCAGAAGTTAAGCAATGGATTCAGAATCTTAGAAGAATAGGGTTTGATATCGGAATGGTTTCATTTGACCGTTGGCAGTCATTTGACATTCAGAACGAACTTAAGCAGGTTGGAATGAAGACTGATACAGTTTCTGTTGCTAAAAAGCACTACGAGGATATGGCTATGCTTGTGTATGAAGAAAGACTTGCTATGCCAGCAATTGATTTATTGTTTGATGAACTAACACAGTTAAAGATTATGAAAAATGATAGAGTTGACCACCCACGCAAAAAGTCAAAGGACTTGGCCGATGCTGTGTGTGGGGCTATTTTTGGGGCTATATCTCATACTCCTAAAAATACAGACACTGAGGTAGAGGTTCATACTTTTAGGGATAGGCCTAAGCAAGTTGACCAACTACCCGACAATGTGATACACTATAATCCTAGCCAAATAGAAGAAATAAAAGACTATTTGGATAGACTAAAAACACTATAAACAAGGAGAAATAACGAATGAATTCATTCAAGAAAATCGCACTAGCCGTGGTTGCAGCCATGACTTTGGGCATGGTCGCAGTAGCACCTGCAAATGCTACAGTAATGACAGTAGCAGTAACGCTAGATGGAACAGCAAACACAACTAACGGTGTAATTGCTACTCCTGCTACACTGCCAGTCCCAGCAGACAACACAATTGATGCAGCAGATGCATTGCGCTTTGTCGCAACAGTTGCAGCAGGAACATCAGTTACTGCAGTAGCAACTAACGCAACAATCGTATCAGCACTACATACATCAGCAGCACCAGTAGGAGCATCGTCAGGATCATCATCTTTGACAATTGCAACAGGCACTGGAACAACTGCAACATTCTTTGTCTACACAAAGACAACAGCAATTGGAACCGTTGTAATCAACAATGGCGGAACAACTCTTACATACTATGTGCAGGGTACTGCTGGCAAGATCAACAACCTGACAGTTTCAGCACCTGTAGCAGGAGCAGCAGGAACTAAGCAGGATATCGTTGTAACTGCAACAGATACATTTGGAAACAAGGTTTCTGGTAAGTCAATTACAGCAACAGTCTTTGCTGCAACAGCAGTACTAGACACAGCAACAGTAACAACTGGCGCTACACTAACAGACTTTGGAACAGCAACCTTTAAGGCAACTCTTCCAACAACTGGAACACGTTCACTTATCACATTTGCTCCAACAACATCATCAGATGCAACATCTGCAGACGTAGTTGGTCTACCTGCTCGTACTCTTGCACCATTTGCAGAGATTGCAGTTCGTGACCTAGTGTCAGAACTTGCTGCTGAAAAGGCTGCAAAGGATGCAGCGCTTGCTGCTAAGGCTGTTGCAGATGCTGCAGTAGTTAAGGCTGCAGCGGATGCTGCTGCTGCTAAGGTCGCTTCAGATGCTGCTCTTGCAGCAGAAAAGGCTGCTTCAGCAAAGGCACTAGCAGATGCAAAGGTTGCTTCAGATGCAGCACTTGCTGCTAAGGATGCACAGATTGCTAAGTTGACTGCAGACAATGCAGCAGCAATCAAGTCACTTAAGGATGCTTTCAACAAGTTGGCTCGTCAATGGAATGCAAAGAATCCAAAGGCACGAGTTACTCTCGTTAAGTAATTAGTCCAACACTAAAGGGGTTGCCAATTATGGTAGCCCCTTTTTTGTGGAATAAAATGGTATAATCATCCTATCAGACATCCTGTCTGCAAGGGGGAAGGCAAATAAAACGACTACTACGCATAGCAACAGCCACTATATTAGCCTTTGGATGGCTTCTAATAGCCCCTACAGACGCACACTCTGACGACCCATTAACAGTTGCAGCAGGACAGATTCAAAACCTCAATAGCGCAGTAGATAAATTAGACTATAAAGATGGTTTAATAAGCCTAATTGACATAGCAGATAACAAGTTTCTTTATGCCAAAAACCTGGGGGATGTAAGAGACGATGCCTATCAAGCCTATGAGGATGCAGTAGAGGCAGAAGAGTTAGCCCTACAAGAAGTAGAACTTGCCCAGTCAAATGTGGATGGGCAGACAGCAACAGTAGCCCTTGCTCTTGAGAATAGAGACAATGCTTTTCAAGATAAGAATGATGCACAGGATGCTCTCAACATAGCCAATATTAATCTTCAAACAGCACAGTCCAACATGCAGTCTGCTGGAGGTCAAGGTTTACAATATACTGTCTATAACTTAGCAAGAGTTTGGCCAAGCATAGCAGTACCAAGTGGTGTGATTTGTTCTGGCACTTGGAACTCAAACTCTATGTACCTTCCAGTTTGTGGTAATAGGTATGAAAATATAGTAGTTAAGTTTACTGGAAGAATTACGGTTCCAGATCACTGGACATCTACTTACTTTGCAGGAAATACAGATGATGGTTTTAAGATGTATATTGATGGACAACTTGCCATTAGTAATTGGGTAGAACAGGGTGCAAGGTGGAGTGAGTATTCTCCAGTTTATGATGTTACAACAGACAAGACATTTGATGTAGAAATTTGGTGGTATAACGGTGGAGGTCCTGGATCTTATCATCTTGGTTGGGCTATTCCTGGAGGATGGACTGGAGCAGGATGCGACTATACTGGTGGCTGGGGAGTAGGGTTTAGTTGTAACCTTGGAACATTTTCTTCTGGCTCTGGTCCAACACAGGAACAATTAAATGCTTATGATCAAGCACTTGCTACTAGGAATGCAGCGCAACAAGATTATAACAATGCTTTGTCAGAATATAATGACAAACTTAGTGTATATAATCAGTCTGTTTCAGAACTAAACTCATTAAACCAAACATTAACTAACAAAGAATCTGAATACGACAATGCAGTAAACGATACAGAAGATGCTTTGTCTGAAAAGAACAATGCTATAAATGATTTTAATAATGCTATTAATGATTTAAATGGTGCAATTGATGATGCATGGCGTTACTATGATGAGCAGATGCAGCGAGAGATTCAGAGAGCGATTGCACAGGCTGCAGCAGCAGCCGCAAACCAGCCTAAGCCAGAGCCATCTCCAGAACCAAAGCCAACTGTTGAACCAGAAAAGCCGAAGCCTTCTCCACCACCAACAGATAAGCCTGAGCCAAAGCCAGAAGAGCCCAAGCCAGAACCATCAAAGCCAGTTGATCCTAAGCCAGAACCACCAAAAGAAGAGCCTAAGCCTGAGCCTACAAAACCAGAAGAGCCTAAGCCTACACCTGCCCCAAGTCCTGAACCAAAGCCAGAGCCAACTCCAGAGCCTCCTGTTGAGCCTTCTCCAGAGCCTAAGCCACTTCCAAGACCAGACTTTAAGCCAGCAGAAAATATTGATCCAGTTATCAAGGATGCAGAGTTAGCAGCACTTATTCCAGAAAAGGGTAGCGGAACAGCAGAAGATCTATCTGGAGTTATTGCTAACCTTACAAGCAAGGATAATAAATTAGTTAAACTTTCTCCAGAGCAGACAGCAGCAGTTAGCCAAACACTAAAGGCTTTGACTCAGGAAGCAAAGCAAGAACTTGCATCAGACCTTGGTATCTCTGCAGCAGAAGTTGCAAAGGTAGCAGAGGTAATGAAGTCAGACCCTGCAGTAGCATCAGCATTTGTTGAGTTCGCAGAAAGAGCAGGGGATGCAGGAGAAGCCCCAATGCCATTTACATTAGCAGATGCAGTAACAGAAGTACAGACAGAAGCATTCCTTGAGGATCCACTTGGAGCAGTATTCAATGTGGATGTTACAGAACTCCTATCTAATTTCTCTGAATTAGGTATGGATATGACAGACGATCAGAGAGAGAAGGCCCAAGAAGTAATTGTCCCAGTAATCATTGTTTCACAGATTGCTAGTGCAATGATTGGGATGAGGAGGTAATATGAAAATAATCAAAAAGGTTGTGAAGGGATTCTTCACATGGCTAAAAGATGCAGGGGTGGAAATAATCGCACAAGCCTTTACCCTCCTTGGCTTCTTCATAGCATGGTTAACTTTGACAGGATCAGCAAGAGACATTGTTGGTATTGCAGTACTTGCAACCACAGTAATTTGGCTAATCACAATCCCACTAAGAAAGGAGGACTAAAATGGCGACAAGAAAAAAGGCAGTAGAGGCCCCTAAAAAGGAGCATCCACAAAAGGCTTTGACAAATGTTTTGATGCGTATCGTAGCAGTTTTCGCTGCTTCTGGTCTATCAGTACTTGGTGCTGGAGCAGTAGTAGGAATTGATACAGTACAAGCAGTTATGCTTGCAGGTTTGCTAGGCGTAGCAACAGTCATCGAAAGACTAGCAAGGGCTTTTTTGGACGATGGAAAACTTACAATCGCAGAGATAAATGATGCATTTAAGACTGTAGACAAAAAGGCTAATTAGTCATTGTAGGTTATAGTTGACAGCCCTCTCTGGGTAATGGTATACTTAAGTATTACCTATCTGGAGAGGGCTTTGTCATGACCTGTATTGTTGCTTTAAAGCATGAAGATAAAGTCTATATGGCTGGAGATCGTGGTGCATCAGACGATGGAGTAATTCTTTCTCTTGACTCTTCAAAAATCTGGAAGGTTGGTCCGTATCTAATTGGCTATGCAGGCTCAATGGATGGCGAAAGAATGAAGCATAACTTTAAGCCAACTGCTCCAAACATTAAAGATACAGACAAGTTTATGCAAACAAGGTTTGTAAAAGAACTTCGTGAATTTTATAACGAATTCTGGGTAGATACATCAAAGGATGGCGAGTTTAGTTTAATCATTGGTATTCGTGGTGAAATATATGAACATAGTTCTGGAGATATGTCATTATCTAAATATTCTTTACCATACATTTCTATTGGCTCTGGATCAGAATATGCATACGGAGTTATGTATGCAACAGATAAGCAAAAAAATGCACGGAACAGAGTGCAACAGGCGGTATCTGCAGCAATAAAATTTAACCCATCATGCATGGGCCCAGTTGACATCCTTAGCGCTTAGGAGTATACTTAGTATATGAACGAAGAATTTGAAGAGATCCTAAAGGACATTCAGAATATAGAGTCAGATTTTGATGAGTTTGAGATCTGGCTTGAAAACGGTATTGAACGTGGATGGATAACAGAACCGTTCTGCAACACTCATGAAGGAGATCCCTACATGACAGATGAAGAGCAACAAGAGTGGGAAGAAGGCGGAGACCCATGCCAAGTAGTTTTAAAAATCAAACAACAATAAATAAAAACAAGGAGAATAAAATGAAGAAAGTCCTACTAGCACTACTATCAATCACCATTGCATTTACAGCAATGCAGCCATCACAAGCAGAAGACCAAAAGGTCTTAGCAATCATTGACTCTGCTATTGATTCTACAAAGTTTAACTCAATCATTCATGAAGTTTGCTTTACAACAGTCAAGAGCATGGCTTGTCCTAATGGTCAATTGTTTATGGAAGGGCCAAAGGCAGCATCAGCACCATGGCCACGACACAAAGATGGCATTAATTTTGATCTAAACAATGCAACATTCCACGGAGACACCATGGTTAAGGCAGCCTTGACCGTCAATCCAAATCTAAAGATTGTGTTCGTTAGATTCAATGACGTTACTACTCTTGGTAATTCACGAGGAGATGTTAAGGCTTTAGCACTTGCTATTGAGTGGGTATCACAAAATGCAGAAAAATATAGCATTGACGCGCTATCAGTCAGCCAGTCATCAGTTTCGTCTAATAACCTTGCTCTATGCACAACGCATACACAAACTATTAACTCTGTGTCACTACTAAATTCAAAAAACATTCCTGTTTTTGTCGCAACAGGTAATGATCGTCGCACAGACGTTATTGGATTCCCATCATGTGTTAAGGGTGTAGTTGCTGTTGGAGCACTTGCAAATGAGACACAACTTGAGAGAGCAACCAACACAGGTCCTGGACTTGCTATGGTTTCTCCTGGTAAGGTTCGTGTTACAAAGTATAATGGGTCTCCTACAGATACTGCTGGAAGTTCTGTGGCAACCGCAGTATCCGCAGCATCTTATGTAAACCGCAACACATTTAAAACTTTTGGAGAGTATCTATCTTCTCTTCCAAAGATTTTAATTGGTACAGCATCATACATTCGTAGTTAAGGAATGGTCCTAGGCATGACTTTAAACTGCCCCATTGCCCTATAACTCAGTTGGTAGAGTGCCGAACTGTTAATTCGGATGTCCCTGGATCGAGGCCAGGTGGGGCAGCAAATAGTGTATAATGGTTACATCGAAGTAAAACAACAAAGGAGATAAACAGTGTTAAGTTCAAATATGCCAGCACCAAAGTTTACTAAAGAGCATAGATTTTTTGAAAGATATCTAGACAACGATTTAGAAGAATTGTCAAGATTTTTAGAAAGAAAGTATGCGTTGATTGAGAATGCAACTTTGCCTGGAGTAACCTCAATGGAAAAAGATAAGGGAATTTTTTTAGAGTCTGGAAGTTTGTCAACAGTTAAGTGGAAAGAATATAACGTATTTCAGTTTTACCATAAGTCCTTATACAAACTAAATAAAGCAATATCGGATACAGTTAAAGAAGCATGCGAATACTACGAGGTAGATTTTGATAAGCAGAACTACTATATCCAGGGCTGGTTTAACATCAATAGAGCAGAGGTTGGAAAGTTGGACTACCATGATCACGGAAGCCCAGGCGCTCCAAACTTTCACGGATACTATTGTGTAAATGCAGAACCATCAGTAACTCATTACAAACTATTCAACGATCCTTCACGAATTGTTGATAATGTAAACAAAAACAACAGACTAGTTGTTTCAGAAGTAGGCCATCCACACGCTATGGGCGACTGGGATTGGTCTGGGCCAAGAATTACTATTGCATATGATGTCCAACCTCTAGATGTAATAATTTCTGCAGGAAAGACTATCCCAGAGCAGCACTGGTTCCCATTATTATAAAATGAAAAAAATAATTAAAATGATAAGGTACTACATTATTAAAAGAAGAATTAAAAAACTTCCTAGAGATAATGACTATATTTATTAATTTGGAGAAGAATGCTAATATTAGGTATTAACGAAACTACCCATGATGCATCAGTATCCCTAATAAAGGATGGCGAGATACTTTTTGCTGGGCATTCTGAAAGATATAGTAAGCAAAAAAATGACTGGTTTACAAATAAAGAACTAATTAAAGATGCCCTGCAATATGGGTATCCAGATCAAATAGCCTACTATGAAAAGCCTTTACTTAAGAAACTTAGAGTAAAGACTAAGGGTGGTTTCGGTGGAGATAGACCATGGTTTGAGTCTACAGAACTTGGAGATTTGCCAAGAAAAAACTTTGGCCATCACTACTCTCATGCCTCAGCGGGGTATTACACAAGTGCTTTTAATGATGCGGTTATCGTTGTGCTTGATGCCATAGGTGAGTTCAACACATCCACAATTTGGGTTGGTGAAGGCGAAAAGATTAAACTAAAGTATAAGCAAAACTATCCAGTTAGTTTTGGATTATTCTACTCAGCATTCACACAACTTATTGGCCTAATGCCAAACCAAGAAGAATATATTATGATGGGTATGGCTGCGTATGGTGACTGGAAAAAATATTATAAAAAGGTAGATGAATATTTCCCATCATACTCAAAACAAAAATATAACTTTCATAAGGGAATTTATGATTGGGGATGTATTGAATCAGAACAGGACAAGTTTGATATAGCAGCAGCAGTACAAATGGTTTATCAGCAAAGGCTAAATGAGTTTATGCATATGGCATACTCGCTTACTGGTAAAAAGAATCTGGTATTCATGGGTGGGTGTGCACTTAACTCATCCGCAAACACCTTGTTGTGGAATATATTTGACATGGTTTGGATCATGCCGAACCCAGGCGATGCTGGGTCATCCCTTGGCGCAGCAGCAGCGCTGTATGGTAAGCACATCAACTGGAAAACACCTTACCTGGGTTATGATCTTGGTGGAGAATACCCAGTACAGCAAATTGTGGACGGTATATTGAAAGACGGAATCGTAGCAGTAGCGTCAGGAAGAGCAGAATATGGCCCAAGAGCATTGGGAAACAGGAGCATACTTGCAGACCCTAGAGATCCAAACATTAAAGACAAAGTTAATTTAATCAAGCAAAGAGAACTGTTTAGACCATTTGCTCCAGTAGTGTTGGAAGAGTGTGCATCTAAATGGTTTGACATGGACTTTGCAAGCCCCTACATGCAGTATACAGTTAAGTGCTTACAGCCAGAAAAAATACCATCTGTTGTTCATGCTGATGGAACTTCAAGAGTTCAAACAGTTAATAGGAATCAGCACAGAGGTTTGTACAGAGTATTGAATAAATTTTATGTAGAGACTGGTGTCCCAATATTGCTTAATACCAGCCTAAATATAAAAGGTCAGCCACTCCTTAATGATGAGACTGATATTATTAAATGGGAAAAAGAGTATAATACAAAAATTATTGGAAAAAGTTTATGAAAAACCAAAAACTACATGAAGAATACACAATGAAAAATATCTACAAAGATCGAAACAACCACGCTGTTTTTTTTAATACGATAGATACAGTAGATAGAAAAAAAGAAGAAGAGTTTCTAATTTGGGGCGAAGTGCTTAAAAGGAATTATGATCAAGACGATAGCGTAAGATACTATTTTAACTCTTTAGGATATCGCTCAGATGAGTTTACAAAGTCTCATGACGGAGAGCATGTCCTGTTTGCTGGTTGCTCAGAAACAGAGGGCATGGGTGGAAATCTAGAATCTTTATGGGCCCACATGGTTTATAAAAAACTTTCCGAGACAACAAAATTATCTGGGTTCTTTAACTTGTCAAGGGCTGGATGGGGTCATGATGTTATTATTGCAAATATAATTCAATACATTAACGTATATGGAAAGCCAAATAAGATTTACATGCTGCTGCCAGAGTTATCAAGAGATTTTCAATGGTTGGGCCTATTTGATGAAACAGAAAAATATCTTTATATAAATAAAACACCTTACTATGCTTTAAAAGATACAAGGCTGGCCAACGGACAAACAAAAGAAAGGCAAAGTTTAGAAGAGCAAAGAAACGTAGTTGCTAAGTTTATAAATTTGCTTAAACTGTTTGAAGAATACTGTGTGTCTAACGACATAGAGTTTGTCTGGTCAACACACAGTTCCCCTGACGGGAAAAACTACAAAGCCTTGGGTGTTTTTAAAAATTTTATTGAAATGCCAAGTCTTGATGATATTATTCCAAAAAGTAAAGACTTGTTTGATGAGAAAGTATACAACAGAAAAAACCTGTTAGACAAAAGAGATGGCCATAGGGGGTATCTTTTTCACTACAAGTGGTCTCAAAAATTTTTGGGTCTTGTTGACCCAAATGATGTATAATGATATAATAGATACAACGCTAGAAGGAGGAACAAAATGGCAGTAAAAGGTAGTCTAGAAGCAATCATTGAGATTGCAAAGAAGGAAGTGGGCACAATCGAAGGCCCTAAAGATAACGAAACAAAGTATGGTGCATGGATCAAGGTAAACTTCCAACCATGGTGCCAGTCATTCGTTTCATGGTGTGCATTTACAGCGGGAGTTAAGTCATTTCCTAAGTCTGCATCAACAGTTGCAGCAGCAGACTGGTTTAAGAAGGCAGAGCGTTGGTCAGATGCTCGTAACGATGATCCACAAGCAGGAGACTGGATCTATTTTGATTTCCCAGAAGATGGTGTAAATCGCATTTCACATGTTGGTCTTTGCATTAAGAACAACGGTGATGGAACAATCCAGGTTATTGAAGGAAACACTTCAGGAACTGCTAAGGGAGATCAGCGCAACGGCGGAATGTGCGTAGAAAAGACTCGTGGTTATGTAAAGAATAATAAGAAGAAGTTAGTTAACGCTGTAGTTGGTTGGGGTCGTCCAGTCTATACTGGAGAAGAGAATGCACCACTACTTAACAAGATCTCAGCATCTGCACCATCAACACCAGTAAAGACAACATCAGCAGACGCTGCTAAGAAGGCTGCAAAGCCTGTAGCAAAGAAATCATCTGGTGGTGGCAAGGGATCTAAGGTGGCACTATAATGGAGTCAACCAAGAGAACTCTATTAAAAACAGCAAGTTGGGAAACATTTCATCTTGTTGGTGTTGCTGGAGTAATTTATTTGTTTACTGGTGAATGGGAGTATGCAAGTCTTGGTGCACTCATATACATTGGCTGGGAAGCACTTGGATATTTCTTGCACGAAAGAGTGTGGGCTAAGTTTGGAAAAGGTATTCGATAATGCGTATTAAGATTATCAAGTTTGTAGTAAAGTCTTTAGGGTATGAATGGTCTGGGGACGAACTGAAACTTCCAGTTTGGTATGTAAAAGAAAAGAAAAAGAAGTAATGCCAGCCTACGAATATATATGTGAGTCATGCAATAAAGACTATACTAAGGTTCGTAGCATAAGAGAAGACGACCCAGGGTATGAGTGTGAAACCTGCACTCTGCCACTGGTTCGTGTTTATTCTAATGTAGGGGCAGTTTTCAACGGTAGTGGGTTTTATTCTACTGATAATAGGAAAAAATGATAACAAAAATACCAGAAGGACAAATCTGCGAAGCATTCGATCCAAGAATGATTATGCCTGACGACGTGTTAAGAAGCCACAGGGCAGAGATGCAGCCCAATACATCTTGTATAGTTCCAGCATATATTTATGTAGAGGGAAAGCATGGGAAAAGGTTTCTTTGTGACACACACTATTACTATGAACTCTATATGAATAAGCAATGTTACTCAGCCCCAAACCACTCTGTTCTAGAAATTAGTCAATATATAGTAGACGAAACAGAAAGGGTTAAGGAAACATTTGCAAAGGATGTAACAACTACAGAAACGCTTGGTCACAAGTGTTCTTTGGTTAATTATTACAACGTTGGTGGACCAGGTTGCGAGGCCGATGCTTTGGTAAAAATCAATGTCATGAGCATTCCTTTTGGCAAGGTAAATTTTATCTCAACACTAGATCCAGACAACCTGTCAAAAGATATTTTTTATTGTAATTTTCATTTTAGAAGGACCTATGCTAGATACCTTAACAATGGCGTTGTCTTTGAAGATTATTTTAAAGTGTTGGACGAAAGATACAGAATGACTATGTCTCTTGCTGAAGAAGCAAGAAGACTTACCTACATTTGATTATAAAAATGATAACAACTATACCAGAAAATCAGACATGTCAAGCATTTGATCCAATGATGATAATGCCAGAAAAAACAGCACACATTACAAAATTTTTAAAAAAGCCTAGCACTTCTTGTGTTGCACCAGCCTATGTGTATATTGAAGGCACACATGGCAATAAGTTTTTGTGTGATTACCATTACCATTATGAAAAATTTAACGGAAACTATCTTGATTATGAGGAGAATGGCCTAGTTGACAAAAGAGAAATTATTCTTATTGATGAAAGAGAAAGAGTCAAAGAGACATTTGCAAAAGATGTTGCCAGTGAGGAGACGCTAGGCAAAGTCTGTTTTGTAGGAAGTGACAACGGGCGAACCACTAACACATCAAATTCTTGTATTGCAGAGGCATTTGTTAAGGCAACAGATAAAAGGGGCGACTCTGTCTTTCTTTGTAATTTTCATTTTAGAAAAATTTACTATAGATATTCTAGCAATGAATCAAACTACGAAGATTTTTATGACATTTTAGACGAAAGATACAGAATGACTAGCACAATCATTCAAGAATCTTTAAACCTAAAGTGCATATAACCTTTTGACAAAACTGCTTACTTGCTGTACAATTAAACTATAGTAAACCTTATTCAACCAATAGTAAAACGGGAGTACAATATGTCTATAATGATTAAAGATGAAGTAAAGCAAGAGTGGCTACTATCACCACTAGATCGATGTGACAAATGTAGCGCTGAGGCTTTAGTTAAGGTTACAGGAATAACTGGTGACCTTATGTTTTGTGGTCATCACTACAACAAGATTATGTCTATCCCAGAAGGATACAATAGCATGATGTCTTTTATTATCAGCATTGTTGACGAACGAGATAAGTTAAAGCAAGACAGACTAAAGGACTAATATGCTTAGTAAGATAGGCGAGCCTTTTAACTATAGATTTCATGGCAACTTTGATGTATCTGCAATAGCAGACATGATTTCTACTTACTCAGATGAGTGGTATGCCAACAAAGATAGACAGTCAATGTACGAAGTGCATAAAGAAACTAACTCTGTTTTTATTTATGACCATTCAAATTCCTGGACTCTCGGAGACAAGTATGACTTAAAGGTGAACGATAGCCAGTCTGCTATGGCTACCCTTGTTTTGCCTATCATTAAAAATCTTGAGTTGGTACATGATGGTAAGGTTGGGAAATGCGTATTTATTAAAATGCCTCCACACAAAAGTGTTGGAGAGCATAGGGATAACCTAGATTATCTGGGGGCAGTTAGGCGCCACCATATTGCAATAACAACTAATAAAAATGTTCTTTTCTTTGTGAATAAAGAAAGTAAGAATATGGCAGTTGGGGAATGTTGGGAAATAAATAATAACCTTCTTCACAGAGTTGAAAACAATGGAGATAGTGAACGTATACATTTAATGATTGATATTCTTCCCAACAAGTTTATTAAGTAATATATTAGTTTGACTATAAGCCCATCAGTGTGGTATTATAGTATAGTCGAAAGGTACACAATGATAATTCAGATTATAGGATTGCCAGGGTCTGGGAAAACAGAACTCGCTAAGGCACTTAAAGAACGCATCAATGCTATTCATCTTAATGCAGATGAGGTTAGAGCAACAGTCAACTCAGATCTAGGTTTTACCTTAGAGGATAGACTTGAGCAGGCTCGTCGTATGGGTGAGATGGCAAGACTAATTGCTAAGCAAGGTGTTGCTCCCGTAATCGTTGATTTTGTTTGTCCTACAGATTTAACTCGTGCAGCATTTGGAAAGCCAGACATTTTAGTGTTCATGGACACACTTGTTGAGGGCAGATTTGAAGACACCAATAAAATGTTTGAGCGACCAACAGAGTTCGATGTATCATTCATTAGCCACAACTTAGATGCTGAAGCAAAAGCATCTCACATCATTCAAAAGTTTGGCCTGCATGATTGGTCTGCACCTACAACACTAATGCTTGGTAGGTACCAGCCATGGCACGAAGGCCACCACGCCCTTTACAAGGAGGCTGGCAAGAGAACTGATCAAGTACTTCTTGGAGTTCGCAATACCTACAACACAAGCGAAAAGGATCCACTTAAGTTTGATCAGGTAAAAGAATATATTGCCGAGGATGAATTTATGGATGGCGCATTAGTATTAAGATTACCCAACATTACTAACATTGTATATGGTCGTGATGTAGGCTATAAGATTGAGCAAGTAGATTTGGGGGCAGAGATTCATGCTATTAGCGCTACTGAAAAACGCAAGCAGTTGGGTATATAGTCTTTTCTTTGACAACAAGATTGCAGATGCAGAAGAAAGACTGTACTGTGACTGGTTTAAAGAAGAGGTAGATGATGAGCGTCTCTAAGAAAAGATCATTTGCCAAGTCATTAACTTGGAGAGTTGTTGCATTAGTTACTACCTTTGTAACTCTTTATGCCCTAAGCAAAGATATCAATATGGCTACACTTGCCACAATAATAACCAATGCTGTCAACTTTGTAGCATACTATTACCATGAAAGAATTTGGAATGCTGTTGGGTGGGGCAAGGAATGACAGTAACCAAAGCAAGATCATTTGCCAAGGCATTAAGTTATCGCATATGGGGAACGCTTTCCTCTGTTGCTGTTGCCTATGTTGTTACAAGAAATGCTGGTCTTTCTGTAACGATTGCCTTTTGGGAAACGGTAGTTAAAATATTTATCTACTACGCACATGAGCGTGGTTGGAACTACATACAATGGGGGAGAAAATAATGTATACATACTATGTACGTAAGGTAGAGAATGTAGTAGATGGAGATACCATTGACGTTCTTATTGATTTAGGGTTTGATATCCTGTTCGCATCTCGTGTAAGACTGGCTGGTATCGATACCCCTGAATCTCGCACCAAGGACCTTAAAGAAAAAGCCCTTGGCCTTGAGTCTAAGGAGTACTTAAAGAAGGCTCTAAAGGATGCTAAGTCTGTTGTAATTAAAACTGAAAAGATGGACTCGTCCGAAAAGTATGGTCGCATTTTGGGTTGGATATATGTAAACGAAGATACTGTGTCTTTAAACGACATGATGATCAACGATGGCTATGCGTGGGGATACCTTGGGGATACCAAGGTTAAGGACTTTGATGCGCTTGCAAAGGCTAGGAAGAAGTCTGGAAAGTAATGAATTCTGAACATGTTGAAAATGAAAGTTTTAAAATTAATGTAATAGAAAATTTTATAACTTCAGAAGATGCTGACACTCTTGTAGATTATATAAAAAATAACTGCTCAGACAAAACAAAATTCTATACGCCACTAAAGCATAGAATTGAGAATAGGGTGAGGTATGAATCACATATACCAGAACGGCACACATTTTCAAATCATTCAGAAATTTTACATTTATTAAAAAAATACTCTGATAAATTTTTGTTAGAGTCTAATCTTTTTTTTAAAGATAGTGAGCCGATATACCTAACAGCACAGTGGATGACGATGTTGGGCCCAACAAGTGGACTTGCAGCCCATAGAGACAATCACAAAGGCGCAGAGCATTTGTTTAGAAGTGGTGTCATTTATTTAAATGAAGATTTTGATGGAGGACATTTACATTTTCCACATAGGGAGTTTGCAATTAAACCAAAAAGGTTAAGCCTTGTTCTTTTTGATTCCAGGGAAATGCACACAATAACCGAAGTTTTGTCTGGAATAAGAATAGCAATGCCTATTTGGGCAACAAATATAAAAGAAAAGGAAATATTCTATGAACTTTGAAGATGAGGAAATCCAAAGACTTATAGATAATGGTGCTCTTGAGTTTGCTGGAGTGGACACAGAAACTGGTGAATCTTTGTATAGGCCAACCAGCATACTAAAAAGCATTGATCCAGCGTTAAGCAAAGAAATGTCTTCTTATTTTTCAGCAACTACAATGAAATTGTGGGAAAAGGGGTTTATAGATATGGATGTCACTGTTGAAGACCCTTTAGTTAAATTGGCTGAAAAGTCATTTGACATCGACGCAGTTAACTCACTATCAAAAGATGAAAGAGTTGTTATTAAAGAGATAATAAGAGTTCTTTCAGAAAAAAAGTGATAGAATGAATACTGGAGGACTTTGATGAATAGTTGGTATGGTGCTGCTATAGTAACTTTAACTATATTATTATTCTTGTGTGTCTACGTAATTGTTTCAAAGTCTAAAGATAAGGCTCAGATAGTAAGTCAATCTATGCTGCTTCACAGATTTAATAGTGGTAAAAAGTATTCAAGAAAAATAATTAATAAGACACAATCAAAAATGCATCACGACAAGACAAACGTGAGAGTCATAATATTAGATAATGATGCGTATTGGATCAAGGACAATATTTTTTATAAAGCACCTCTAGATGGTCAGTCAATCGACAAAGAGTCTGCAGAACAAGTTGACACAATACATATGGATAAGGTACAATTAGATAAGATGCTGTTTATAATGGATAAACTAAGAGAAGGGATTAACGATGATAGTAGGGGTTCAGGGGACAAGTAGTTTTGACAACTACAACATATTCCTCAGATCAATGGCTGTTGCCCTTTCTGAGTTAGAAGAACAAGACAAGGATTTTATTATATATTCTGCAGGGCCAAACAACATAAGCATGATGGCTATGGAGTTTGTAAATTTATCTGAAAGAGGAATGAAGTCGAGAAAGAAGAATATTAAGTTCTTCAAGGTTACTTCTGAATGGTTAGAGGAAAATATAAATGATATAGATCATTTTGCTTTTCTTTCTAACCCAAAAGAGCCTGTTTCAAAGATTGTTCATTTATCAAAACTAAATAATAAAAATACAAACGTATACACCTTTTAGGGCTGTATACATTAACTGTGCAAAGCACATAACAGAACGGAAACAACATGAAAATAATTAACTCTTTAAGTGTTATGGAATCAATCGTAACCAACAACAAGCAACTGTCTTGGGATGGATGGACTGTTGTAGAAACATTCCCATCAGAAAAAGCATACTTTTCAAAGTTTGGTGTGTACAAAAATGGCAAGTGGCAAATGAAGAAAGAGTTTACCCCTTCTAACCAAGGATGGGAAATCCCCGATAAGTATGTGATGTAAATGAATAAGTATAAATGGAAAGATAACGCTGTCTGTTTAGACTACGATACGAACTTATTCTTTGAAAAATATGAAGATGACGAACTGTTGCGTCCTGCAATCGATGCCCTGTGTTCTTCATGCCCAGTAAGAAAAGAGTGCTTTTCTGTTGGAATTTCAGGCAAAGAGTGGGGTGTCTGGGGTGGTGTATACTTAGAGAATGGAGAAGTCTCTAAAGAGTTTTCTAGCCACAAGAGCAAGACTGACTGGGGTAAAACTTGGCAGTCGCTAACAATGGAGTAATATGTATACTGATGCAATGAAAAGGGCTTTTAGGTCTGTAACCTGTCCTAAAAATTTTTCTTTACAAATCATAGACAACGATAACTTCTTAACCGTAAAGGCTAAAGAAAAAGACTTTATGTCTTTAGAGACAGTAGAAATGAAAAGAGAAGCAATAGAATATATGATCCGTGTAAAGAAGGCTTTAGAGGATAACGGAGCAATAGTTCTGTTGGTTCGAGAGGGAGGTAAAGAGTAGTGTACGACAACGATTTTAGGAAACAACTTGATTTAGAAAAAGATGAAATTTATTTAAAAAATGTCGCTAAATTGGGAAGTTCTGCAAAAAATGTATATGTTGTAGATAATTTTTTATCTAGAGAAGAGCATCAGGAATTATCTGACTTTGTAAACAACCCTGATAAAGTTTCCTGGATTAAAGAGCCATGGACCACCGAAAGAACTAAGGAAGGCTCAATCCCAGAGGACACTATCAAACTTTTAAAAAAAATATTTGAAACTGCTAGACTAGACTGCATGAGTTATTATGATGTAGAACTGGGAGAAGAATTTCTGAGTCAATATCTTTTAACGAAGTGGAGCAAGGGCAGCAACATGCAGCCTCATGTGGATACAGATGCTCAAAAACATCAACATATTGTGTGTATGTATTACATTAACGATGATTATGAAGGAGGAGAAATCTTTTTCCCAGATTATGATTTAAAAATTAAGCCTAAATCAAACAGTTTAGTTATGTTTCCTGGTAATGAAAACTATCTGCATGGAGTGCTCGAGGTTTTAGATGGATTTAGATATACTTTTGCTATGAGATTTATTTTCGCTGGATCTACATTCTTAGGACCAACAACAATTCGACAGGGGTTAAACTATGATTGAGTCAGCGCTTGTTGGGATCTTTGCTTTTTTAACATGTCTTTTCCTTTCATTATATATGGTACAAATAAAGAAAAATAGGTCAATTCTTGCAAACACGCTACAACTTTTACTTATGCAACAAACTATTAATGAAGAAAACAAGACAGATCAAGATCAGGCTAATGAGGATTTTTTAAAATTTGTTTCAGATTCTCGTGATTGGGCATACACCTATATAGATGAAGTTCAAGAAGGATTAAATAATTTTATTAATGATATTGAACCAGAGATTGCATATTTTGATGAGTACGGAGTTGTTGGTGTAGCATACCCACACTATCACTCCATGAAGAAAATATCGGGGGCTTATAAAGAGTTGAAGAAATTGCTACCAGAAGACTATGGTAAAATAGATACATGATTGAAAATCCTTCTGAAAAAGATGAAATATATTTGGCTAATGTTGCAAAAATTGGTAGTTCTATAGAGAATATACAGTATATAGAAGATGTTCTGTCTAAAGAAGAACACGAAGTTTTGCTTAATTACTCTAAGGCTGCTGATTCTTGGAAAGAGCAGCCATGGCTTGCCAGAACTATCGAAGCACAATATCTGCCAAAAGAGATTTCTGAAATACTAAACAAAACATTTGAACTTGTCTACAAAACGACTACAGATTTTTATGGTGTAGAGATCAATCCTCACCGTCAAGGAAGACTGCATGTGGTTAAATTTGTAAAAGGTTTTTACTTAGTGCCACATATAGACACACTATCATCAGAAGGTAACCACATTGCGTCGGTATATTATATTAACGATGACTACACTGGTGGAGAGATTTATTTTCCAGATCACAACCTAACAATTAAGCCCAAGGCTAATAGTCTTATTATATTCCCTGGAAACGAGAACTATGTTCATGGGGTCAGTGAGATAATCGATAATGATCGATATAGTTCTGCTATGTGGTTTCAGTTCACTGGCTCCACTTTTAACAAACAGGGAGAATGGTATAATTAATACATGACAAACTCTAATTTAGGAAATTCTGTAGAGAATATAAAAATTGTAGAAAATGTGTTGTCTGTTGATGAGCATACACAACTTCTTGAATATGTAGAAAATGCTGATCATTGGAGAACCCAGCCTTGGGGGGTTAAATTTATTCCACCACAAGAGATGCCAAAAGAAATTGGTAAAATTTTAGATAAAGTTTTTATAACTGCATATCAAAAATGTCTAGATTCTTATAATGCAGACCTATACCCATTTGACAGTCAAATAACTCCTTTAATTAGGTTTGAAAAAAATTACAAAATGCACGAACATGCAGACACAACAGGAGACTTTGCAGCAATATATTACATAAATGATGACTATGATGGAGGAGAAATTAACTTTGTAGATCATAATTTAAAGATTAAGCCTAAGCCTAACAGTTTTGTTACATTTCCTAGTAATTCAGACTACTGGCATGAAGTGCTTGAGAATACTGGAAAAGAAAGATATTCTGCCACACAGTGGTTTAAGTATCGTGGATCCAGTATTCAAAGACCACTATTGGGCTTAACCAGATAATGACATTGTCATGAAATTTTATTTAATCAATCCGTCTTTTGAATTGTTTACCGAAATGGAAGATTCTGGTGTTACTGGAAACCTTCTTACATACCACTCAAACGAATCTGATTACTTTACAAGGGTAGCAAGAGACCTTGATATTCATAAAAAAATTAAATATATGGTCGCTATTAGACCACATGTTTTGTCCCCAGAGTATTTGCTTAAAATAAATAAATCTATTAAAGAAATTTCCAAAGAAGATAGATTGCAGATAAATTTAGTTTCTGGTGAGATAAATGATGAAGAATATGAGATGGATAGAACCTTGGGTCCAATTACTAATAGGTCAACCACAAAAGAAAGATCTGATTATCTTATAGAGTACATTAACTTGTTAAATCAAATTCCACAAAAAGAAAGACCAGACTACTATGTGTCTGTAACTAATGATTTTACTTTTGAAGCAGCATCAAGGCATAATGACAAAATGATTATTCCATACTACAAATACATTAATGATAAATATGACTTAACGCACCGCAAGGTTATGATCTATCTGGCACCCATTATGAGAAAAACACAAGAAGAGTTAGATAATTTAGTTGGATATGACTTAAAAAAAATAAATGCCTTAAGTGAAGACGTTAAGTTTACCTATGAGGCAATGACTATCTTAGTAAAAAAACTTGAAGATGAGGGTATCGAAGAAATGATGCTATCTTCCTGGAATCAAGAAGACGTCAAAATAAATTTAGATTTTATCAAAGAGTACAACTATAAGAAAGAAAAAGAATAGTGAAAGGCATAGCCTTATCGATACTAACAGGTTTTGAATGTGGCCTAATGTTTGCTGCATTCAAATTAATAAAAGAAATATCCTAGGAGGAAAAAATGAACGAACAAATCAAAGCAGTACTAGCGTCATACGGAAGATCAGTTCTTGGTGCAGCAACTGCGCTATATGCATCTGGAGTGACAGATCCACAGACACTAGCATACTCACTACTTGGTGCACTTGTGCCAGTTATATTGAGAGCAGCAAACCCTTCAGATACAGCATTCGGAAGAATGCCTTCAGTTGAAGAGGTTGATAAGGCAGTTAAGTCTGCAAAGGTTGTTAAGAAGACCGCAAAGAAGGCTCCTGCAAAGAAGTCATCAGGTGGCGGAAGAACAACTAATCAAGTAAAGTAATTTTACTATAGACTGGCAGGCTTGTTATTTTACAGGCCTGCTTTTCTATGTCGGGATAGTTTGTTATGAATTTCTTTTAATATATATATCATGCAGTCCAAGTTCATGCAGTACTATAGCATCAACAGACCAGTTTTTATTAAAATATAAAAACTCATTTACACTTTGATATATTCCTACATGCCCTTCATACATTATACTGTCATAGTTTACATAAGAAGTTAGTCCGATTACACCACCAACATTAGTTAATTCGGAAGAGTCTTGGATGAGTTTACGCATCATAAACCTTTCTCTTCCTATGTCTAAAAGAATAAGGTCATACTTTTTTTCTAAAGTGGTGATAACATAGGTTGCATCTCCTTGGATGGTGTTCACATTAGGATGGTAAGAGAATTTATTTTTTATATATTGCTCATGCGTTATTGAACTATCTTCTGGGGTCTCACCACCTGGATGTCTAACTCCAGAAGCATTATCGTAAAAGTCTACAAGATCTGCGCTTACAGCGTTTGTCTCATTTATAAACATTTGAGCAGAGTATCCCCACCCAACACCTATCTCTAGGTAGGATATATTTTTATTTAATGTCTTTGCGTATTCATATTTTGAATTAAATAGTCTTGCACCGTTTAGTTGGTTTTGAGATATGGGTCTTGCTAGTTCTATCTCGTTTTCACCGTATATTTTTTGCTCATAATATCCAATAGCATCCACTATTTCTTTTCCGCTAGACCATTTTCTATTTATCATATATACAATTATACCACTCAAGGGGGAGCCAATGAACCTAATCAGTCGCCCAAAGACCGATTGTTTTCTATGATATAATTGAGATATGACCACAATAACAAGAGATGACCTAGCATTAGCAAAACAACAGAAAAAGATGCACATATCAAGGAACTTTATGCCAAAGAACCTTTCTTGGTCAGACATAGGAGAAATATACGACCTAGATAAAAATGTTCTGTACATCTCTTGGGCATCATTTCAAGCACAAGAAAAAGACATTGTCTTTAGTTATTACAAGCATGTATTGGATGCTATTGGTGAAATTTATAAGGGACACCCTCTTTTTGGAATGGTCATAGTACATCTTGTAAGTAGAAACAATAATACTGTTACTGATCCCGATTTTTTAAGTTTGTATGGTAGGTTTTTTGAAAACAACCCTAAAAAAATTCCAGACAACATGATAATTAGAGACCATGGACTAGACGGAGATTCTTGGGACTCTACGATACACTTTGATAAAGAAAATAGGATTTATGTTCAGGGTGGTGGCCAAACACTATGGAAACTTTTTGATGATTCACATAACTTGACCGATGCAATTATATTAAACCCAGGAGACTTAGTATTTATACCAAAGGGATTGGTACATAGCGTTGAGTCTTTAGGACCAAGACATTCCCTAAGCATAGCCCTTTCTGATGACCCTATGCTATAATATATATACCTGCCCAAACGGGGGGTAAATTAACTTATTCGCTTGAAAGGGGAATAATATGGTAAAAACAGCACTGGATCTTTTTAATGATCCATTTTTCAACACCTTCTCAAATCTTCAGAAGGTAACAACAACAACGAACTATCCACCTTATAATCAAATCAAACTAAATGATAAAGAGTATATTCTTTCATTTGCTTTGGCTGGGTTCTCTAAGGATGATGTCTCAGTATCGCTAGACAATCGCAAACTTACAATCAAGGGCGAGAAGCAGGATGCTGAGTTACCAGAGGGTGCAGAGTATCTACATAAGGGAATTGCTGCTCGCAAATTCACTGATATCTTCACTCTTCCTGAGTTTGTCGAAGTTGTTGGGGCTGAATTTAAGGACGGTATCTTAGATATCAAACTTGAGAAGCAGATCCCAGAAGACAAACTTCCAAAAACTATTGAAATTCAGTAGTATAATGGATAGCATTCCGTCATGATACATGCAGTTGCTTTTAGCAACCTTATTGCTGAGTACGGATAAGCCAGGGTCGCACCCTGGGAGACCTGAGCAAGTCTATAAACTGCTCCATTATTATGCTACAATATAATTGTCCCACACAGGACCTTAGTGATGGATTAGTTACCCATTGGATAGAGACCGTGGCGCAAGTCAGGTGAATTGCTTGTGTGGGACCTAACATTTGGCGGTATAATAATATCAATGACTGACAAAGAGTTGGAACATTACAATAAGCAGCAGTATAAAAAGATGCTTGCTAAGATAAAAGAAGATTCTGGCTGCGTTGACTGTGGTGCAAATAACCACATAATCCTTGATTTTGACCACATAAGAGACAAGAAGTACAATGTTTCAAGGATGATCCACGATGGATTTTCATGGAAGGCCATAAAGAAAGAGATTGAAAAGTGTGAAGTGGTCTGCGCTAACTGCCATAGAATAAGGACTCATAACAGGCTAAACGGCATGATATAATGGTTATATGCCATATAGAGTAGGTGCTAAAGGAAGTTACGGTTGCTCAGGATACCCTGCAGTAAAAGAGGGTGGGGAGGTCATGGGATGTCATGATACAAGAGCAGAAGCAGCAGCACAAATATATGCAATTAATCGTAGTGAAGGAAACATAGGTAAAGCAATGCCAAATTTAAAAGAAGGCGATTTCGCCATGACAGCACATGGATCTGATGAAGAGGTTCACATTGGTCAGGTAGTCCATGTAATGCGTGAAGGAATGCTTGGCGTACCTGGAGGAGAGTACTCTCTTGAAGCATCTGCGGAAAATCCAGCAGTGCTTATTCAGTTATTTGAGCAAGAAGAAAATGGTTTTTGGGAAGCAACGAATCTTTATACTGGATGTATGATGTCTCTAATGATTCCTATTGATCCACTTCCACAAGAACCAGAAGATTCAGAAGTTGCTATGGCAATGTATGACGCATCTATTGGTAAGGCATACGAGGGTTGCGGATGCCCAATGTGCAAAGAACTAAATGTTACATGCGACGAGTGCCCACAGTGTCAGTCTGGCGAAATGAAATCAGACTGTTGCGGTAATGTTAACAAGCAAGCACCATGTTGGGATGGGTATGTGCAGCGTGGAATGAAGCCAGGAGAAAATGGCAAGATGGTTCCTAACTGTGTTCCTGCTGCAAAAGCAGATGATCTATTTGAAGATGATGACACAGTTGAATATGAAACAGATTCTGTATCAAAGGCTGAAGGATACTCTCCACCAGCAGGAGCAAGATCTGCTGCTCGTAGAGCAATTAAGTTTAAAGAAGATGGCAAGGCTAACGGTGCAGGAACTGCAGTTGGCTGGACTCGTGCAGGGCAGTTAGCAAGAGGTGAATCATTATCTCTTAGTACTGTTAAGAGAATGTACTCATACTTCTCACGTCATGAAGTAGACAAGAAGGGTAAGGACTGGGGCAATACAGCAAACCCATCTAATGGATACATTATGTGGCTTGCATGGGGCGGAGACGCAGGATTCTCTTGGTCAAGAGGAATTGTTAATCGTGAAAAGGATAAGGCATTGTTTGCTGATTTCGGTAAGGATTATACGAGAGTACAAACAGAAAGGCACTCACTATAATGCCAAAGAAAAAGGCTGCAGCATTTAATCCTATTCAAATTAAAGATGGATGGATAGTTAGATTATACAAAGATGGTCGAATTAAGTCTAAGATCGCACCATATGAAGCAAAGCATCCTAAAAAATAATATTGGGCAGTTTTAAGTCATACCCAGGACTATTCTTTATCTATTAAAATAGATCAGCGTTCATTACCTTTGTCCATGCTGAAACAAAATCGTAGACAAACTTTTCATTAGCATCATCTGCTGCATACACCTCAGCAATTGCTCTAAGTTCTGAGTTAGATGCAAGGATAAGGTCTACACGAGGAGTATCTCCTGCTTGATCTGCATTTGTGTATGAAAGCAGTTTGACTAGATAGTTGTTGTCTAACTTTCCATCGCTCAGCATTCTCATTCCAGACAGCAGTACAACCATTTCTACTGGTGTTAATCCCAACAGACTAGACTTTTCTACCAGAAGAACTTCTGCAGGAACAGAAATGCCTGAATGGATATAGTTACGGAAAGCATCAAACTTTGGCTCAAGAACTGCAAATGATTCAACATCTGTCTGCTCTTGTGTGGCATCACCACGACTAAACTTAGCAGAAATCTCTACGCCAATTCCAGAGTTGTGTGCAGCAAGTTGAACACCAACTAAACCAGCAAACACGATAAGATCTGAAAGAGATACATCGAATTCAGTCTTGATATCATTCAAAACATTGACTACTCTATTGATTGCTTCGTGGTCATTGACTTCCCAGGTATTCTGAGGAGCAAGAACAACACGAGCACCATTTGCACCACCACGCTTATCTGTCTTACGGAATGTAGATGCAGATGCCCAAGCAGTAGTTGTCAAATCATAAACAGATAGCCCAGAGTTAAGGATTCTCTCTTTAATTGCATCGACATCTTCTTGTGTTAGTGTCTTTCGTGTAGGAGAGCCAACAGGATCTTGCCAAATTAGTTCTTCAGAAGGAACTTCTTTACCAAGATATCTTGCAATTGGTCCCATATCTCTATGTGTTAACTTGAACCATGCACGAGCAAATTGATCTGAGAAGTAGTCAAAGTCTTCAAGGAATCTACGTGAAATCTTTTCATACTCAGGATCAAACCTCAATGCAAGGTCTGCAGTTGTCATAACTGGAGCATGGAACTTGCCCTCAACATGTGCATCTGGAACTAAGTTAGCAGCAGACTCATCTGTTGGAATCCACTGTGTCGCACCAGCAGGAGACTTTGTTTGTGTCCAATCATACTTAAACAATAACTTAAGATATGAGTTGTCCCACTTAGTAGGAGTTGCAGTCCATGCACCTTCAATACCACTTGTGATTGTATCTTCTGCATTACCCTTGCCAAATGAATTCTTCCATCCAAGACCAAGGTCTTCAAGTGGAGCAGCCTCTGGGTTTGGACCAACATGTGAAGGATCTCCAGCACCATGTGCCTTACCAAATGCGTGTCCACCTGCAATGAGAGCAACAGTTTCCTCATCATTCATCGCCATACGTGCAAAGGTTTCACGAATGTCTCGTGCAGAAAGAACTGGATCGGGATTTCCATTAGGTCCTTCTGGGTTTACGTAGATCAAGCCCATCTGAACCGCAGCAAGAGGATTTTCTAACTCACGGTCTCCGCTATAACGGTTATCTGCAAGCCATTCCTTTTCTGCACCCCAGTATGTATCATCTGATTCCCAAACATCTGCACGACCACCAGCAAAACCAAATGTCTTGAAGCCCATGTTCTCAAGTGCAACATTGCCTGCAAGAATCATTAGGTCTGCCCATGAAATCTTCTTGCCATACTTTTGCTTGATAGGCCAAAGAAGTCTACGAGCCTTGTCTAAGTTACCATTATCTGGCCATGAGTTCTGTGGAGCAAATCTGTGTAGACCTTCACCTGCACCACCACGACCATCAGTTACTCTGTATGTACCAGCACTGTGCCATGCCATACGAATAAAGAATGGACCATAGTTACCATAGTCTGCAGGCCACCAATCTTGCGAGGTAGTTAGAAGTGTATCAATATCAGCCTTAACAGAATCAAGATCTAGGCTACCAAATGCCTGAGCATAATCAAAATCATCTCCCATAGGGTCAGACTTTTCTGAATGCTTTCGTAATGGTGATAAATCTAATTGATTAGGCCACCAGTCCTTATTGGTTCTGGCTTCAGTTGTATAGGTTTGTCCAGTGTAAGGACACTTTTCTTCGCTCATGAGTTTCTCTTTCTGTTATCTAGGTAATTAAATTATACCATGTACCCCTGGCAGGAATCGAACCTGCGACGCTTGGCTTAGAAGTCCAACGTTCTGTCCACTGAACTACAGAGGTTTGTATGATACGGTAGTTATATCTATATTATACATGAATCTGTCAGGCTTGTAAAGTTGCAACTAAAACCAACCTAGATTTTTTTTGATAAAAGTTTATGGTAGTAATAATAACATAGGCCAAGGTCGAAATTATCTAGAATGCTCTTATCATAACCAGCCAAAGATCTGCTTGATGGCTTATAGTTCCTAAATTTAGGAATGTTATGCTGAGCAAACTTATTATAATCATTTTTATCTATGTTTAACAAACTTAATACTCTTTTAATTGTAGGTTCTGGGTATGTGATAAGATCATTAAAATCTATAACATAGTCTGCATTTTCATATAAAAAAGCATACATAAATACATAGTCTGCTATTCTTTGTTTGACGGAAAATTCTCTACTGTCGTTATCGATTGCGATAAAAGAACAAATACTATCAATCGGATCTCTTGCTATTGTTATTATTTTTCTTTGCTTATTGTTATCTTTATCAAACAAGTCATCCAAAAAGTGAGATTTTGTAAAATGAATGTTTTCCATTTCATATAAAGTGTCATCAAAAAAATGCATTCCACTTCTAGGGTATGTAAGCACATGGGGTACAATTTTATGATTCATATATTCAGTATACACCAATATAATTAATGTATCTCCAACGGAATTCGAATCCGTGTTGCTGCCGTGAAAGGGCAGAGTCCTAGGCCACTAGACGATGGAGACCTGGTACATCTGGAAGGACTTGAACCTTCGGCTCTCCGCATATAAGGCGGGTACTCTAACCAACTGAGTTACAGATGCGTACACCAGGTAGGACTTGAACCTACGAATAGCCGAATTATGAGTTCGGT
>JACCDS010683530.1_pt1 | contig 28262 bp, 26 predicted proteins | sample 7446441 | NCBI WGS metagenome assembly JACCDS01 (sample SAMN15323445, study PRJNA562643) | freshwater metagenome | isolation source: river surface water | place: USA:Blue River Watershed | collected 2017-08-17 | reverse complement strand
GCTTCTTCCATATGCAACGCTCCAGCGAATGCTTGGCTTGCCGGGCGACGGAGTGGGCGTATGCACGCTCCAGAAACAAAAACGCCAAGCATTGAGGGCTTGGCGTATTGTGAAGTGTTCTTGGTGGCCCGGGGCGGAATCGAACCACCGACACAAGGATTTTCAAGTCCACTGTCGCAGAAGACTTGCATCTGCAAAAACGGGCAACCAGGTTGCTTCGGGCAGGCAGCCATTTCTGATGTTTTCAGGATAGTCGAACCCTGTAGCAGGTGGGATGCGCCGCTCGCTTGGCTGATCGATCAAGGTCAACGCCTTTCTGGTAGCGGTGAATAACGACGAATGAGCTGGCCGTTTTCCCTGGGAAGGCCGGACAAAGACCGGCGCTTTTTTCTCCGGTAGAGTGATCGCGCCAGATACCTACCTGACGAAAAAGTTTTTTGCTGCAAGGGCCGATACGCAATGGTCGGCAGGATGGCCAGCAGATGACCAGCGAAAAATTTTGTAGCAGAAAGATTGCACGCTGAGTGTCAGAATTTTTGGCGGTTCATCACGTTGAAAGGTGACGCTGTGTGGCGGGCGGAGCGGCTTCTGCACCAGCTGGCCCCTGCGTACCTGATCTGCCGCTAACACCGCTAAGGGCGGCTTATAATGGCCGTTTTCCTGCCGACGGACTTCCTGTATGAACATCGATTTGAATAATCCACGGGCTTTAACTTTTGACAGCGTTCGCGACCTGCTTGCGTCAGGCCGCACCGACATTGAGCTCGAAATTCGTGTCACGCACGGCGGCATCGTTTTCTTGTCCGATGTGACCGGACCGCACGACCTGGACGATATCTGTTTTCGCATAACGGACATGAATATGGATCCTGAAGATGCCGAGTTTGTTGGTCCTGATGCGGCGGCTGCCATCGACGACAGGCTTGTAGATCAGGTTCAGAGGACTATCGAAAAAAACTGGAAGCACAAGCCGTTGGGCCGGTCCGTTGACTTGGAACCATATTTGTCTGAGTAAGCGCAGGGCAAGCCGCAAAAAAGGCTCCCAATGCGCTAGAAAGCGCATTGGGAAATCCTAAGAGTGGGTCAGCTGTCGCTCATCGCATCAGAAAATGACTGACGCGTGTATTGCGCCTTCTGCTCCTCCTTCGCGACAACCAACCACATTTTGTCACCGTTTGAAAACCGGCTGTCGAGCCCTGAATTACTCAGCTGCTTCCCGAATTTAATCAGATTGAGCTCTGGGAACCGGAACCTCGACGCGAACTGCCTGTATTGCTCATACAGCGTTGCAGGCTTGGTGCCCTTACTGTCAGCGGTACAGGCTTCCTTAATGAAATATCGCACGCTGTCGGATTCGTCCCTGTACTTGTTTGCATACTTAACCGCCGATTCTGGGATCATGAATTCGTCACGCTCCAGCAGGTCGCGTAGAGCATTCACAGCCAGCACCAGAATGCCGTCGAGCTCGGCAAGGATTTTTCGTTGCAGATGTTTGTCCATCTCGTCCTCCGTGAACTTGCGGGTCAGTTCCAGAATGATGGCCCGGCGGAAGAAGCCGTCAGTCGTATCCTTAAGATGGGGGAGTGAGTTGGTCGCGGCAACGATCCGCACAAATGGCTGGTAGGAGAACGAGGGCTGGAACTTGCGCTCGGCTTCCACCCAGTCGCCCGCGACAATCGCCTTGAGATAACCATCGGCGATCGTCGCGTCGCTGCTCATCTCGTGGCTGATGTTGCACAGCTTCCCCTGCAGCTCGGCTCGCACCGATGGGCGACCCATCCGTTCGAGCATGGCATAGGATACGTTGTCCTTGCCCAGCAGGGCAGCCAGTGTATTAAGAAGGAGCGATTTGCCATTGCCGCCACTGCCGACCAGCCACAGGAACTTGTGCTGGCTGATATCGGGGATCAGGCAGTAGCCAAACCATTCCAGAATGAACCGCACCCGCGCCTCACGATCATCGTCGAGGTGGAAGATGTCGTTGATGGCTTTGAGGAAGACCGGAGCCGTGGCTGCCGGATTCCACGTCACATCCATCTTGTTGACGAGGTTATGGGCGGGATCATGGGCCAGCAGCGTACCCGTTTTCAGGTCGAGAGTGCCGTTGTTCAGGCAGAGCAAACGACCGTTATCGTTATGAGCAGGTGCGATATTCTCGACAATAGTCAAGCCTTCCAGATTTTCAACGATCTGCTTTACGATGCTGATGTTGAGAGTCGTGTAGGTGTCGAGGATGCGTTTCTCGACATCGACCTTTCTGCTGAGCGGCTTCCAAAAGCCATCCCCATAAGCGTAAAACTCAAAGTTAAAGAACTTGAGCTGGCCCCTGTAGATGGTGCGGAGAATGTCTTCAGCCAGCTTGCGTGGGCACTGCTTGGAACTGGAACCGGTCGGCATGCGCGAAGGTCGCGTAATCACTTCGTCATCGTTACTATCACCGGGCCAGCGGCAGTCATGACCCATATCGGTCAGTGTAGCGATGGCGTCAAACACTTCCCCATCCAGAGACCAAAAAAATGCGTCTTCGCTATGCTCCGGCGGGCAAGATGGCAGATAAAATGCCTGCGAGATCGCTTTGGTTTGCGGGTCAATTGCGCCATCAAAAATCTCGTTGAAAGCCTCAAACATCTGAGGCCACAGCCCGGCCGGGATCGGCGCAGTGAATGGGATAACTACACGGAAGCAAGCTTCGGCAGCTGTATTGCTGTGCGTTGACACTAGAACTGCCCGATATCCCGCATCTGCCAGCGTGTCACGAACGACTTCCCGCGACTTTCCGTCGAAATCGAAAATGCCGAGGGAAACGGAGATTGCAGCGTTATTGCAGCGCTTTCTACGCGGATGGAAGGTCGTTGCCGAGAACATCGGGCCATTCTTGTCAGCGCGCACATCATGCCGGTTTAAATACGTGGTGCACAGGTCTTCGAAGCTCAGCTCTTGGCATTTCGGTATGGTGTCGGTGCAATGGTCGAAAAAGCTAATTTTGTATGTGAACATTTTGATAGGTCCAAAAAGAAAAACCTCCCGACACGCTGCGAACGTGCGAGGGAGGCTGGTGATTGATGATCGGATGCGCCCGGGCGGGTGCATCCGGTTATTGCTTTTGCTTGCAATGACGGCAGGCATGTAGTGATGCGCTAACAGGGGCCGCAGGTCATCTACGAATCCGGCTGGCGCGACAGAGGAGGTAAATGCTCCCTATAGTCTTGTTCAGAAAGCCGCGTAGACTCTTCTTCACGCTTCTGCTGGATTTCAGCGCTGAAATGACCTTGCCTGATCGGTCGAGTGATGTTTGCGGTTACGAAGCAGACGCGGGTTAAGAGGACGTGTGCAAAAAAAATCCTGCGCCAACCATGAGGCTGGAACAGGATCATCACGAAAAGGCCAGGGGAAAACGTTGATATTGATGCGGTCAAGCCAGTGGTCCGGCTTCACTCGCTCCCCCGTTCTTTGCCTGGGAAAAAATGCTCGAAACCGAAGCTGATGCCTGCCTGAGAACATCATTCGCGAGGTGCGCATACCTTTGTGTGGTACTAGGTGATGCATGCCCAAGCAAATTCTGAACTTGAAACAAGCTGACACCGGATGATACGAGGTAGGACGCGAATACATGGCGAAGCGAATGGATCCTCAGGTACGGCAAGCCAGCTGCATTCAGAATTCGCGTGAAGGCTTTGCGCGGGTTGTTCAGCGGACGCGCGGGGTCGCGGCCGGGGAACACCCATGGAATGCCGGGTATGCGCACGTGACCGCGCAGTAGCGCTACCGCCTCAGGATTAAGCATCACGTGGCGTGTTTTGCCGTTCTTGGTCTTTGGAAGAAACCACAGGGCGTTGTCGAGATCGATGTGTTCCCAACGGGCCTGAAGCGCTTCTTCGCGCCGCGTGCCAGTCAATAGGAGCAGCTTCAGCGCGGCCACTGCCTGGATGTTGGGTTCGGCATCCATAGCTTTAAGCATTTTTTGCAGATCGTCGGGAGACAGCGTCTCGACGCGGGCTTGTGGCTCGCGGAATTTGGCAACACCAACACATGGGTTGCGGTCGATCCGTTCCCAGCTCATCGCCATCTTGAAGAGCTTGGACAGCAGGGCGAGGTGGCGATTGGCGGTTGCAGGGCTATGAGACGTCTTGATCTGTGCGATGTACATTTGCACATCGCGAGTCGAGATATCGCACAATCGGCGCGAACCAAATTTCGGCACGAGATGCAAGCGCAGTTTGGACTCGTCCATGTCCCAACTGGCTTTGTGCTGTTTTGCGTAGGGTAGGTACTCGTCCATGGAGAACTGAGCAAAACTAGGCATCAGCCGCACACGGTCGCGCTGATCGAGGGGATCTACACCGCGATCAATGGCTGCGCGCCACTCAAGGGCCTGCTGTCGGGCTTCCTGAACGCCAATGGCCGGGAATTCGCCGATCTTGGCCTTTTTCCGCTTACGAAAAATCGTGTAGTGGAAGTAGAAGAACTTCCGTTGAGCGGCACCTGCACTGCAAACGATTCGCAGGCCGGTCACTTCAGAATCGCTGACCTCCTTGGCCTTGCTTGTTGAATCCGGGCCGGGTCCTGCCATGGCCTCGATGGCACGATTTGTGAGTTTCATGAGTATTCCTTAAAGATTTTTATAGCCGGTCCGGCGCAGGGAAAACTGCGCGTGGCGACTGAACGCTGAATGGGGACGGTTCGTTCCTGGCTCAACAGTCGCTCAGGAACTTCGGGGCGAGGAAGCGTTTGAAGCCGTGCTAAGTATTCCGATGAATACGGTGAACCAAGCGAGCGGACGGCCCGCTTAGTTCGATGTGCGTCAAGTGCTACTCACGGCAGCTATCGCAATATTCGGTGATTAGATTGATTGCGCAATCGGCCAACATATCGGACCATGCATCGTGCGTGCACAACTGAGCTTCGCAGGCTGATCGAGTCGCGTGAATAAACGAATGGACGACATGCATGATTTCATCTGTTCGCAGCACTTGCGCTTTGAGAAGGCGATTGGTAAGTGTTGTCACCTGATCAAAAGCGAACTCTGAAAGTACTTCGTCCGCAGGGACCACTTCCATCTTCGGGTTCGACTTATCTTTTTTGCGGTTTGCCATTTTGCTACTCCTGAATAGATGAAGAAGCTGCCTACAAGGGCGTCATAGGCAGATCGAATTTCGGGAAGCTGGGTAATCCTTCCCTATTATCTTGTTCAAGGTTTCGGCAAGGAGCTGTTTGCAGCGGGCCCTATAGAACAGCGGACTGAAGGAAGTACCTCGGCCTTGCCGCGATGTCCGATCGTGTAGGCGGGTCGCGTTGGCCTGAAACCGCCCCGTCCTGCATCTCAGGCGGAAATACGGCGATGTTGGCGACTTAAGTGCCCTCTATATTTTCGCTGGCGGCTAATCGAATTTTGGTAGTTCCCGCGACCGGCAGGAACTTTGTTCGCCACTGGGACGAGAGCGACACTAGACTTGTTAGTCCCTGGAACTGGGCACACCCTGCGCGCTGGCCGCTCTATTAAGCCTTGCACTGCTTGGCTGATTGAAAAGTGCCTGGTATGCGTTGCCAAACCTTGGCGTTTCTCCGGCCTATTGCGGGCCGGTCAGGGGAAAACGGCGGCCTCAACTCCGCACCGCTATTGAAATTTTCTACCTCTTCTCCCCCTGTCCAGGATCGAACAAGATCATTGCAGGGGGAGAAGAGGGGGAATTTTTCGGCAGCAGTGTGTCAACCAAGGAAATTGCACGGTCTGACCGGGCATTGAGATTTGCGACGGCATTGTGTGCCGCGCCAAAAAACTCGCCCGTATTATTGGCGCTGGTCCGGTCAATATTCCTCGGGCAGTAGCAGCGTAGTGGACGATCTGTCGGCCTCGGTAATGATCCATATACGCGCGCGGTCAGGTAATGAGTAGCTCGACAGAACGCGCGCACCGATGCGCACGGCATCGGTGTTGGCGGCGGCATCTTCGGGTGGCACATCTCCCCAGTCTCCCTTCATGTGCCTGGAGATCAGGCGTATTGGTACGACGCCATTTTTTTCGAGGACACTGAGCGCGCCGGGCGTGGCGACGAGATCGCCCAAGGGAAACAGCAAGCCATTGCTGTTAGTGGGTTGGTTCATAGAAATCCTTTAATGGTGAGTAGATATGGCAAGCGTTCACGCCCGGCACGATGCGATGCGATGCGGGATGGTGCTTCTTCAGGCTTCAAGATATTGCTTCTTGATGCGCCGCCACGATCTCTTGGGTAATCGATTCCGGCTGTGCGTCAGTAGTGCAGGCTTTCGTGCTGCGGCGTAGGCTCAGGAAGCGTGCTCGTGACGGGAGGTGGACCCTGCTTCGCGATGTGGCGTAATCGGAGGATGGTAGGGTTTGCGGAAGTGCTGTTAGTAGGTGTAACCGTAGTCCGATAGCTCAGTTCTGATTGCTGAAATTGCAATATGGTCGGCGTCGGGCGACGCCAAAATATCAGCGATGCGCAAGTACAGCGTCTCCAGCTGTGGGGCCGGATCCGTGGCGTATTCTTCCGTAGATCGATAGCCTTCCAGTTCGATGCCCAGCATGTTCGGATTGACCGGGATGCTTAACGAGATGAAGTGCCGAGAGTCTAGATTCGCTACCATCGCCGCCAGCCCGGTGACGGTGACGACAAGGCCATCGCTGATGAGGACATCGCCAGCGTGATCGGCATCGTTCACGGCAGCAGCGTCATCAGTGCCATCGGGATCGACGAGTTTCACGCAGTAAGAGTTCATCACGTTCTGGTAGTAGAGCGCTCCGCGATGATGAATGGTCGGCACCAGCGGCGACCAATAGGCGATGATTTCGGCATAGCTGGTAGGTAGATTCGGCGCACCCGAAAAAATAACGCCGCGCAAATTGACGGGCATCGCGACATGACGATGGTATGTCGCGGCATCCGCAGGTGTGAGGTGAATTGCTACCTCGGCACCGGCAGGTAGTTCAGTAAGCTGGAGCGCGTTGTTGTTGAGGAAGTAGCCTGGAGCGGTCGTTAGGTCGGTTTCTGGTTCGTCGCTTAAGCAGACGCGGCTGTAATAGTCCAGGTCCTTGATTGCATTGACGGTCGCCATTGCTTCGGCGCTGATATAGAGTGTGGCATGCATGGAATGGTGTCCTTTATTCGTTGATGGTGAACCCCTTGCGCAGCAGCTTGATTTTGTGGCGCTGTTCCACGAGGGGGCGATTGATGCTGAACAAGCTGAGGTCCCGATCACCGTCGATCAGACTCACCTGTTTGGTATTGATGGCATGACGGATGGCCGTTTCGCCGATGGTGCTGTCGAAGTGAAATTGACCCGCGCTGAAACTGACCCTATCCACGTCGAACTGCGCACCCGCGATAAATTTCATCGCGTCGGCTGGCGTGTTCATCAAAATCAATTGGATAGTCTTCCCGGCCCGTACTGACTTGCCGAGGAAGTAGCGTGGATAGCTGGTTGCCGTCTGCGATACGTCCTTGAAGTTGTAGCTAAATTGATCTTCAAGAATCCGCATCACGTCGGCATCAAGTGCGATCATGTCAATGTCTGAAAACTCAGGGTGCATGCTGGGATTGATCAGATGCTTGACGATGCCGCCATACAAACGCAGGCGCGGCTCATTCATGAAATAGTTAGCAAGGCGTTCGCCATCTTGAACGAGGTCGTGGCCTACGCTATCGAGGGTCGTCAGGTATCGGCTTGCCAGGCAAAGTTCCTTGGTGACGAACACGATGCCGCTGTGTCCGAAGACTAGCTGGCTGAAGTCGAGTGGAAAAATGCTGTTGAGGTTTTCGCGCAGCACGAGGCGTTTGCCCAACTGGCCGTAGAGCGCGAAATACTGGGACTTTAACGTGACGATGGCGGCGGTCGGTAATGGTGGAAGGACCAGCGAGTATTCGATGTCAATACCGTCCCATTCGTGCTGATAGTAACCAATGGCGGCCAGCACATCAGGGTCGAGTGAGATCGATACGTAATCCACGATTCCCTTGAGCTTGGCGACATGTTGAATTTCGCGGGTGATGATGCGGACCTTGAAGCCATGGGTCTTTATGGTCTGAATCATTGCCAGCAATAGCGGTTCGTATTCCTCGAACTTGTACAGAGGGTCGGCACCGCCGCTAATCGTGATAAACGATTTATCACATTTCTCGATGAAGGCTGAAATGTCCTTGGCTCTTTGAGCGCCGTGCGGCAGAAGTGGTGAATCGCGCCAGTTGCAGTACGAGCAGACCTTGGCGCAACCGAACCCTTTCTTTTTCCAGTTCACGATGATCGTAAAGTTTTGAGATGCTGGTTTCATGGCTTGTTCTTTCGGAGGTGGGGTGTCACGGGTCTTGTTCGCCAACTGGGGCACTAGCCAGACGGCTGAAGCGTGTTGACAAGCGCAACATGAAGCCGGTGCTTGGCGGCCAATGGATGCGAATTGGCGGTTCACCTGCGGCGCATCGCCGCCAAGTGTTACGCGACCAAGTTAGGATTGGGATAGGTGAGTGACTGGTCATGATTGAAGCTTCTGGCTGGTAGGTTTAAATGGGAAACGCCCGAAGGTCCTTTACGGAGCTTCGGGCGTTTTGTTGGTAGATGACTGGACTCGGCCTTGTAGCCGTCGTTGAAGTCGTAATAGAACTTGCAGCCCAAGCGTCTGGTGGCATTCCGCTAAGCGATCTGCGAGGTTGTTGCCCTGCGCAGTGCTATTTTTTTCGCGGGAGGGACAGCGTTTTTGCCTGTTCCTTTTGTTCCGGAGCCTGCGCTGTTTCGAGCGGCTTTTTGTCAGCATCCGTGATACCGACCTCAATCAGCTTTCCCGCTTCGGCAAGCATCGCTTTCTTCCATGCAGGCCAATCCCCGGATCGCACATGCTGCGTTTCTGCCTCAGGCGCTGCTGCTAGCAAACCTTCGTGCCGCAGCACGGCGACCAGAAATCCGGCGTTATTGCTGCTGCGACCGACGAAGGCGTCCTTGAGCGTTTTCGATGGAAAGGGCTTTGCGGACGCCGTTGTGTCCAGGCACGCTTCGATCTTGGAAATGTCCACATGTTCTTTGCTGAAGTAGCCACCGCCCTTGTTGCCGGTGATGGCGATAAAAAGCAGTTGACGTCCATCGTCAGCAAGCACGTTGTAGTCGATGCTGCCTTCGGCACGTGCGCCCAGCTTGGGGGCCGTGCCGTCCTTGAGCAGCCAGAACGATTGCGTGTTGGCGGCTTCCGGCGTGCTCAGCTCGGCGGGCATTGATGATTCGGGGATCGTCGGGGCTGTATCTGTGGGGTTTGTCTTCGTCATGTTGATCTCATGTGTATGTCGATGCTTCAGAGCGCAAAAATCCCCATGACTCCGCGGTCATGGGGATTCAGTTGGTCTTGGGACTGGGAGGCGGTCAGCGCCGGTATTTAAGCGAGAAGGCTAGGTCAAGGCTGCGTGGCAGCAAGATTTGTTTGATAACGATTGCGCCTGCGTTGTTGGTTCGCGTATTGGCCGAAGGTGTGTTGGCGTTCTTGCTGGACCACTGCCAGGTCGGTTTTGCTGTGATGTCTACCATTTGAGATTTCCTTTTTCTGTGTCTGGATGGAGAAGGGACGAAAAAAATGTGCAGGGTTTCTGGCTTTGGCTGGAGACAGCCATGAAAATCATATATGTGTGAAGAATCCCTCGATTCGGGCTGGGGCGCCGTAGAAGATGTGGTTTCCCTTGGACCTTACCAGCAGCGCAGTTATGCGGAGATGCAAACCAGAAATCAATTGCATTTAGAAAAATGCCAATGTATGATCTAATCAATTTGATGATGTGTTGGGTAAATAATGAGCGGAATGCGATGTGGTTTTGGTCTTTTCGTTGTTTCCCATGAATGAGGAGCGATTGTTAATGCATCCGCAGCGTGTCGGAAGCCTGAGCCAAGCTCAACGCGAAAGACTCACTTACCTTGAGTTCCGCCTGTATTTCATGGGGGAGGTTGGTCGTCCAGATCTTTCCGCTCGCTTTGGTGTTGCCCCGGCTGGTGCTACCCGCGACATAGCAATGTACCGGGAGCTGGCCCCGCAAAATATCGATTTTGACAACAGCAGCAAGACTTACCGGATCAGTAGCGAGTTTGCCCCTATTTTTGAACACCCCCCGCAGCGCGTCTTGTCGGCGCTCTCGCTGGGTTTCGGCGATGGGGTGGACGGTGAGCCGAGATCACTACTTCCATGCGAGTTTCCAGCAATATTGAGTTGCCCTCGGATGGATGTGTTAGCGCCTATCTGCCGGGCCATCTATGCCAAGCGTCCAATGGCAATCCGTTATCAATCTATGAGCAGTGGAGAGTCGGAGCGGATCATCGTCCCATTTGCCCTAGTCGACACCGGCCTGCGCTGGCATGTCCGGGCGTTTGATCGTAAGTCGGGAGAGTTTCGTGATTTCGTAATCACGCGCATTCTGAATCCGACCATTTTCGATGAAGTGTCTGTGGCGCACGAGCGTATGGAAGCCGACATTCAGTGGACCCGGATAGTAGAGCTGGACCTTGTGCCGCATCCTCGAATCTCCCGTCCCGAGATCATCAAGATGGACTACGGGATGACCGATGGCTCGATACGCATGCGTGTGCGCGCAGCGGTCGCTGGCTATATGCTGCTGCGCTGGAGCGTCGATGCGTCGCCCGACCACAGTCTTAGCGAAGAGCACTACCGCCTTTGGCTCCGCGACCCGCTGGCCCTGTATGGCGTCGAAAACGCGAAGCTTGCGCCGGGCTACCGCCCCCCGATATCTCCACAGCCGAAAAGCGGAGCGCAAGTATGAGCACACTCGACTTATTTGCTGCAGTCCGAGGCAGCATGAAAACCGGTCCCGTCACACTGGACCAGTTATGGGCGGACCACGGCACGCAATGGCATCACCTGGGATGGAGTCGTGCGCAGCTGAGCCTGTGGCTGGCTTGTACGCCATCCTTGCAACGCTGTGAATTGCCCAGCGGTGAAGTGGCGTGGTCTCTCAAAGCTGGGCAAGGCCAAGTAGCGCCCAGTCTGGCCGACGAATTGGTGGCGCTACTGCAAAAGGCGGGCCGCCCTATGCCCTTGGCGCAGCTCATCAGCAAATTACCGGCAGGCTTGGTGGTCACCGAGCCCATGCTGCGCAGTGCCACACAACACGATACACGACTCGAAATAAAAGGCCCGCTACTCAAGCTGGCTTAACGGATACACAGGATAAAAGAACCCATGGCAACCGAACAAACACTGGATCAACGCTACCAAGCCATCCGCGCCAAATACAGCGACTACACCGAGCACACCCCGCTTAACAGCGATCACGATTTCGTGAAAGCCGGTTTGATCTGGGGAGAAGACCAGGGTAACCAGACCCCCTCCGTGTTGTTGATCGCACTGGAACCGGGGCACTGGGACACTTCACGCGAAGACAAGCTGGATCAACTGGCTTACGAGCTGCTGACCAGCGTCAGCGGAGACTGGCCGGTGTTTGCTCACCTGCAAGATGACAAAAACAGCCGCTGCTATAGCTTGTTTGGTGTCGATGGCAGCGATGGCACCCACTCGGTGGACGAGGTGCCGTCCATCGAATTGATCCGCAACTACGAAAAGCTGGAAAAAGACCCGACCTTCCGCTGGTCGATGCGCATCTACACCCGTTTGATGCACCGCTTTGACGCCTTTCACGAGCAAGTCTTCCAGACCGTCAAAGATCGCGTTAACGACAAGAACGACATCATCGAGGAAGTGGCCAAGCTGCTGTTCCTCGAAACCTTCCGCGTCCATCACGGCGACGAGCTCAGCTTTACCGATCACGAAGGCAAGACCCAGCGCTTTCGCGAGGTGTTTGACCATCACTACGTGGCCAAGCACGGTGCTCGTGCAGTCGAGCAAATTAAGGCAGCCTTTGAAGCCTTTAAGGCTCACGAAGACTACGTGGTGGTCAGCGACGACGGTACCCGCAATGCCATCTTCCCCAGTGACTCCCACCTGCGCCTGACGCAGCCGGAGAACTACCGCACCTTGCTGGAGGCGATGCAAGACCTTGGACCGGTGACTGACAACCAGGGCCGCATGATTGCCGGTAAAGAAGTCGGCACCCTGGCCGATGTGGCGGGCGATTTGCTGGGCCGGGTGTTCGATGTGTTTTTGCGCGCCAACTTTGAATCCAAAGGCGGCCTGGGTGTGTATCTCACGCCTAACCCGGTTAAGCAGGCCATGTTGGAAATCGCCATGCACGATATCCAGCAAGACAATGCTGCGATGGAGCGCCTCACGGCGGGCAGCTTCCGCTTTTGCGATCCTACCTGCGGTTCGTTTGGCTTTGGCTCGGTGGCGCTCAGCCATATTGAGAGCGTGGTCGATCACTTGGGCGGCATGAGCGACGCGCAGAAAAAAGCGCTCAAACGAACCCTACGCGACACCGCCTTCACCGGTGCCGATGCGGCCCCGCGCATGGTGATGCTGGCTCGCGTCAATATGGCCCTGCAAGGCGCGCCCAAGGCCAAGATTTTCTACACCGACAACTCGCTTACCACTAAGGCATTCAAAGCCAACAGCTTTGACCTGATCTGCACAAACCCACCGTTTGGCACACCCAAGTTTTCCAGTGACAAAAAAGGCCAAGATTCGAAAGCCTTTTACGCTGAAAACATGGACAAGATATTGATCAATTACCGAACCGACCTCAAAAGTGTGGCAACAGGCAAAGCCGAGAAATTTTCACTATTTCCAAGTGCGAGTGGGCTGGCTATGGGAAGTGCTCCCGACAGCAAAGGAAACTGGAAGCCAGTAAAAGGCGGCTCAATCGACCCCGCCGTCCTGTTTATCGACCGCTGCTTGCAACTGCTGCGCCCCGGTGGCCGCCTGCTGATTGTGTTGCCCGATGGTGTGCTGTGCAACTCCGGCGACTGCTATGTGCGCGAATACATCATGGGTACCAAGGACGAGAAAACCGGCCAGTTTGTGGGCGGCAAGGCCATCGTCAAAGCAGTGCTGTCACTCCCGGCGGACACTTTCAAGCTCTCCGGCACGGGCGCCAAGACGTCGGTGCTCTACCTGCAAAAACGCCACGCCAGCAAAGAACACCCGGAACAGTTCCTGCCCGAGGCCCAGGGTGATGTGTTTATGGCCGTAGCGGAAACGCTAGGTTATGAAGTGAAGAACAATATCGAGGATTACTCGGCTGGTGTGCCAAATGACCTTGATAAGATTGTTGGCGCGTACAAGCGGGGTGAATGATGCCAACTATTTATAAAATCTCACCAGATGAATTAACTACTCGCCGAGTTGACCCTTGGCATTACCAACCAATATTTGCTTTGCAAATTGCAAAAATTAGTGAGCATTTAGGAGCAAGCAGTCTATTTGAATTGATTGATAAAAAACGTGATGTGGCAGGCGGAGCTACACCGCTTGGTGCAAACTACCTTAAAGAAGGAAGGGTCCGCTTTTATCGCACATCTGAAGTTGATGAGTTGCAGCTAGATGCAGATGCCGCCGTTTTTATTACGGACGAAGATGATCGAAAATTGGCGAGAAGTCGCCTTGCTGCCGGTGATGTGTTACTTACCATAACCGGCGCTAAATTTGGTAAATCAGCCGTCGTAACAGCTAGTCATTTACCCGGGAATATTAGTCAGCACTCAGTTAGATTTTCCCCCAATACGGACAATCTTGATCCATATTTTTTGGTTGCTTATCTCAATGGTCCAACTGGCCAAATTGCCATTTGGCGAGAAGCGTATGGTGCAACCAGACCAGCAATAGATTTCCCAAGTGTTCGTTCGCTTATTGTCCCCTTGGTCGATAACTATGTTCAAAAATATATCGGCGACAAAGTCCGCCAAGCTGAGCGGCTGCGGGCTTGGGCGAAGTTGGCCGAGACCCAGGTCAACCAATACCACCAGGCACTTGTTCCGCAGCAAACGGGCCTTGATTTTGCCAAGAGAGTACGAGTTGTCTCACCAGCGCGCATGAGTGAGCGCTTGGATGCCCATTTTTACCCAGGCGTCGTTGATGAATATTTGCGTTTGCATCAAGGCAAGTTCAAACCGCTCGGAAAGTTGTGTACGACTGTCTACAACGGCCAAACGCAACCTGAGACTGACTCCTCACAGTCATGCAAACAAATCACTGTGACAAATCTTTCTTCGTCGTTCTTGGGCGGATCACCAAGAGATGTTGAAGCGCCCGGCAAAAAGGAAAAGTTCCTCAAGGCCTATGACATCCTGATGTGCAACGCTGCGCACAACAAGAGTTACATCGGCAAAGACTTAACCTTCGTTCATTCAGAAGCTGCGATATTGCCCTCCACGGAAGTGATGACAATTCGCGTCGATCGCAATCAGGTACCTGCATCTTACGTTCGGGCCTATTTGCTGACCAAGCTTGGCTATGTGCAGATTCAGTCGACCATTCGTGGTATTACGGCGCACTCCTACCCGGATGACATGGCGCTGCTGGACATTTATGTTCCAGACGTTGCTGATAAAGATAAAGAAGAGTGGTTCGCCTGCGACGGGAAACTTGCGCTGGCAGGCAAAGCTTGCGAAGTCGCAACGCAGTTGACTAATGCTGCAAAACTCGTCGTTGAAGCCCTCATCGATGGCCAGCTTACAGAAGCCGAGCTGATCGCCGCCGAACAAGCACTGCAAGCGGGTAACGATCAGCTCGATCGCCGCGTTTTGAGTCGGCTGAAGGTTGATGGCATCGACGGCCAAGGGGCAGCCCTTTTTAGTGATCTGGACGAGCTTTACCACTTACTGACGCAAGCCGAGGGGGATTGATGGCCAGCTCCTTATCCGCCTCGATACCGCGTTTGCGTACCTTGCTGGCCACGGGTTTTACGGCCGCTGTCGCCAATGAGCGCGACGGATTGGCGCTGTTGCGTTACTTCGCCCACCCGCTTGAAGCGGAAGACGCTGGCGACCGGGGGGATGGCAAGGGGGCAATCAATAACGCTGGCTGGATCATCAGTCAGCGTTTATTGGCCGTGCGCCCCACTTTGGCCAGCGATGCCGAGCTGCTCTGTGCACTCTTGGCGCAACAATCAGAGGTGCGCCTTGCATGGCTGGCGATTGCCTCTGCACGTTGTAAAGAGGCGGGGCACATGGCGGATGGAGCACCACTGGTCGAGTTGATATCTGGTCTGGGGCCTGCCGCTGCATGGGTGGAAGACGCTTTGGAAAGCGCGCTACTCACTGCCAGCCCTTACGCTGCGGTTGAGCGGGATTTGCTGGGGGTGAGCTTTGAGCAGGCTGCGGCAACGCCTTCGCTGGTGCGCATCCTGGCGGTTGCCGCCCAGTTGGCCGCGTTTGCCGATGCGCTGCCGCCTTTATCCACGGTGGACGCCAGCGGCATCCAGGCGCAGCAAAACTGGGTAAAAGGGCGACTGTTGGCCTTGCCCGTTGTGCTGGATGCGGCCACGCACGATCAGAAATCTGAAACCGCAGCCGCAAAAGCCGCAGAGCAAGTGCTGCTGCCAGGGGGCATCGCACCCATCATCACCGATGACCAAACCGTCATGCGCTGGGTGTTGGCCCAACCATGGGCGCTGCTGCTGGCCATGCTGACTTTTGCACAGGATGCCTGGCGGGCTGAAGGCAGGGGCGGTTTACTGCTAGAACTCCCTCCAGGCCAGAACGCATTTGCGCCCGCTGAGGTGTCCGTTACGGTAGTAGGCAGCGAGGGCGACGAGGTGCGCTGTGGCACGCTGGTCGATCTGCTGCTGGGAATGTTGGCAAGGCTGGGCGTGGGCTGTTTCCCGCATCAGCCCACGGCAGCAGCGTTGAATGCGCAACTGTCACCGCTGGTGGGTTTGTTGCTCAAGCACTCGGTCTGGCGTTACCAGGACGGGGCCAGTAGCCAACTGGGCCAGTACCAGATTCATCCGCAGTTTTCTGATCAGTGTTACAGCCTGCCCGCAAGCCGCGTGTTTAACCGCACGGGCAAGTTGCTGTGGCAGTCCGCGCGCCTTGCTGCCGAGGCCCTGTATCAAGAACACAAACAAGTCCATCAACATCGTTCTGTCCGTGAGCCAGAGGCAGAGTACGTGGTTCAGGGGAGCCCATTGCATGAATAAAAACGATCAACTCACCGCCGCCGATATTTCAGGTTTGGCGCGTCGCCACAGCTGGGCGGCTACCGGTGTTTCCGATTACCCGCCGCGTGATCCGCTGGTTGGCCAGAGTCGCTTCTTTAAGCGCTACCGCACCTTCATCCATACGGTGGATCAGGATGCGGACAACTTTGCCCATGTGTTTGCGGTGGAGGCGGAATGGGGGCGCGGTAAATCGCGCCTGGGCCATGAGTTGATCGCCCAGATCAACGACTGCTCCAAAGGCTGGTTTGTGCGCGAAGACGGCGCGCAGCTGGAGGACAAAAAGCTGTTTGACCAGGCCACGCAAGACAATTACCTGGCGCTGTACATCCGCTATTCGCAAGTGGCCTCCGACTACCAGAATTCGGACAACTGGTTTGGCTTTGGGCTTTACCGGGCACTGTTGCCGCTGGCGACAGGCAAGTTTGATGGTTCGATTCAAAGCAAGATTGCCGAACAGGCGTTGCATAGGTTGAATCCCGCCGGCTTCGACCCTCAGCAGCTGGCGCAATGCCTGGAGTTGGATCAGGCCCACTCTGAAGAATCGCTTTACGAAGAAGAAGGCTTGGTCGTGCGCTTGGTGCAAGCCGCCTACAGCTATCTGCAAAAATTTGGCATCGGCTATGTGCTGGTGGTGTTGGACGAGCTGGAAACCGTGGCTGAGGCGGCCACCTTTGGCTTGGAGCAAGACGATGCCAAGCGCCTAGACGGTCAGGCCATCCGCTTGATTGGCAAGGCCATTAAGGAAGAGGACCCGCGACGCAAGCTGCCTTGGCTGCGGTATGTGGCTTTGTGCTCGCCCTTGCTGGGCCAGCAGTTGCGCGAGATTCAATCCGTCGCGCGCCGTTTTGAGCTGGTGGAGCTGGAACACAATGCGTTTGCGGACGTGAGTGACTACGTGGCCCAGCTTAAGGCTGAGCGCAAGTTGGCGCACGACTACCCCACAGGGCTGGTGGAAGCCGCCTACGCCATGAGTGGTGCCAATTTTGGTTGGTTCAACGTGATCATGGCCAATGTGGATGCGGTGCTGGCCCAGTACGCCGCAGCGGGGAAGCAAGTAACCGACATGGGCGTGCTGTTCGATGCTGTCGTTGAGAGCTCGGGCCGTGTCGCTGAGCATGTGCTGGACAAGCACGCCATAGAGGGCATCAAGACCGGTGATCACGATCTGCGCGCCATTGCACAGTCGCTGCTATACGGCCAACTGCCTGTCGCACTGGATGCCGCACCTGCACGCTGCAATGAACTGTTGACGCTTACCAATGAGGATGGCGAACCGGTCGCCAGCCTGTATCGCAAGATGCCATTTGACGCGCTCCAATGCCGCCAGGCGCTGGAAGAAGCCAAATTCAAGCGCGAAAAGGACGAATGGCTGTACCCCGCTGTCGAGCAGGCTCTCAGCCTCACTGCTTTGCTGCAAAACCTGCGCACTTTCGCTATCAATGAGGCCGATAAAGACGTGCTGCTGATGCCGCTGTCGCGCGGGGAGTTCAAGCATCTATTGAGTTTGCTCTACGATCACCCAGCGGTGGAGTTTGCAGCCGACGCCCTGTGGCAAAAGCTGATTGGCGGCGACCAGTTCATTCCGAATGACGAAGCCACCCATATTGGCCCCAGCGTGGCCATGTTGCTGCGACTGGATTTGCGCTACCGCAACCAGCAACACAACTCGATGATCTTCCGCGACCCGGCGGATGCTGACGTGCACGAAGCGGCGATAAAGACCTTCCTGCAGGCCAGTAGCCACAACCCGGGCTTGCGATGGACGGCACGTCTGATGGGGTTAATGCGTTTGCTAGACAAGAATTGGCAATACGCACAGACCGGCCTCTCCAATAAAGAGAATCTGCACATTCAAACCAGTTCGCGTGGGCAAGGGGCAGGTCAGCGTGGAGGCTTGCTGTATTGCGAGGGATTGAAGCTGCACCCGGACAATCTGGCGTGGTTTGCCTGGGTGAACAACCGTGAAGAGCTGGACCGACTGCATCAGCTGGCGGCAACGCGCCATGCCGATGAAGGACGCTTCCCGGTGATGGCATTCACGGCTTCTACCCACTTGATGGAGCAGTACAACCGGGGCGATGTCAGCGAAAAGCTCAAAGACGATCTGCTGCTCTATTACCTGAACCCTAGCGAAGTGGATCAGTTGGAGCGCATTGGCCTCTCACCTGAGCAGTGCAAGGGCCTGGTGCTGGATGAGTCACGACTGACCAGCAAGTTCAAGAACAAACTCAACGCCCTGCGCGACTTCGCCTATCAAGCAATCCACCAATGGCGCGCCCGCTTGAATGAGCGCGGCTTGATTGCTTGGCCGTTGAAGCCGACCGGCAAGATCAATGCGCAGGACCGAGATCTGCTGCTGCAGGCATGGACCTTGTTTGTTTTCAAGGAACCGACACTTTCTGGTCTGAATGATCTGGAAACTAGGCACGGTATTGATGCCGAAGAAGTGGCGTCGCTGATGCAACGCTTGGCCCTGCCAAGTAAGCTGCTCAGTCTCGGTGTTGCGAAGGAAGATCATGCAGGCTTATTTGCCGACTTGGCCAACCCGCAGCAGGCACAAGCAAAGCTCCCCTTCTTTTTGGCGCGTATAGCAAACCCGGCCAGCACACAGGAGTGGACGCTGGAGAAGGCCAAGCGCGACTGGTATTGGGGCTACTTGCAACATGCCAGCGTAACAGCCAAGAACGTGTTTGATGACTGGATGTGGTGGTGCGGGGAGTTGCATTTGTTGCAGCTACAAGATGCAACTGCCGCAACAGCCAGATGGCAAAGCCTGCCACGGGCCAGGCTGGATAACGCCATCAACGAGGCGCAGAACTGGTTTAACGGCAAGGGTGCCGACGGCTACAAGGCTGTGGTTGCCAAGTTGGAACGTGTTTTCGGCTATGACCGCATTCCTGGGCTCTTCGCACCCTTGGGCAAGTCGCCCACCGGCACTGAAACGGTGGAAGCGCACGAATTGCTGAAAGCGGCCCGCTCCGCCTTTGACGCGCTCAAGCTCGGTGAAGAAGCGCTCGCTTTGCAAGGTGCCGATGCTTTGTCTGCTATTGCTGACAAGATGCCCACTCAGCTCGCTGGACGCTTTGAGGTGCTGCAGCGCGTTGCGGGTGTCAAACCGGAGCACGTGCCTGAGATCACCTTGGGCAATATCAATACCCTGCGCCTCGACGACAAGAACCAATCGCTCTATCAGCGAATCGAACAGGCCCGCCTGTTTGCGGATTATGTTGAGAAGGCAGCATCCCAAATCAAACAAGGCATTGATCATCTGATCACCGACATTGAGGCTGATGCCCAGCATCTGGCGTTGTTCCCGCGTAGCTTGTTCACCTTGTCGCTACAGACGGTGACCAACATTCTTGATGGGGCCTCGCAGCAACACAACGCCAGCGGTACCGCAGCGGCAGAGGGCACGGCGAGCTCAGAGACCTTGTTGCATTACCTGCGCTCACTTCAACTGGACAAGGCGGCGGATCGCCTGCGCCTGCTCGCTGAAGAAGCGGGCGTCAATATCGACAATGGAACCGCTTTGGGTCTGGCTGAGAACCTTGGCTGCATTGCCAGTAGCTACAGAGCAGCCAAGAAAAAATTTGTTGAGATCACTGAGTACCTTGCACAGTTGCAAGGGCGATGTGCAGAGGCTGCGCGAGTTTTGGAGCCCATGCCTGCGGATTACGCAACACCGGAACACGCACAAGAGCTAGCAGCGCTCGCACAAAAATTAGTGTTGATTGGCGATGCGTTTGAAGACTTGGCTGACATGGCCAAAAGTGAACGTGAGAAGTTTCGAGAGCAAGCACGCAAGGGGCAGTTCAGCGCCATCCGCGACATCCCTGATCGCTTGCTTAACCCCATTCACTCTCAGTTGCACAGCGTTGGCGGTGCCATCAGCAAGATTGAAAACACGATCCTGTCGCATCGTGAGACCTTGGTCAGTCAGACCAATGATCGCTACCTCCCGGTGCTAATGCCGCTGTTCGGTGCTTGCAACGAAGCTGCACCAACGGCAATTAGCCTGAGTAGCGTGTCTCCACTTTCCTTACATGACCTCCATGTGACGATTGATGTGCAGCAAGCGCAGTGGGATGCCAAAGCGACGCAATTGTTAAGCGGGACAGGTCTTGACTTCGCGGGCTGGCAAAATTTGGCAAAGGCGATAGCCGAGGGCAAAAGCCCAGCACTGTCACAGCCCGCTCAAGAGGCTTTGGTGGCCAAGGGCATCCTGAAAATGAAGCTCTATTTCGGGGGGGATGCGTGAAGCTTTATTTGACTCCGGAGTTGCAGGCGCACCGCAGAGGACGTTTCCTGGCTAGCTTGCTGGGAATCTCTCGGACGTCTGAGCTTGGCTTACCGAAGACCGGTTTTGTGTTGATGACAGGCGAAGCTTTGCAAGCATCGAGAGAGACTCAGGAGGAATGTGCAGCCTGGGTACGCCAGCCCGGTTGCTCGTTGCTGCTACTCCCGCCATACCAGGAAGGGATCGTTATCCATTTTCTGGACTGGTTGGTTGAGTTGGCACCGTCAAGTTCGGCAGCCGTCAACCAAGCATCACTTATGAGCAGGCTGGCGGGCGAAATGACGTACAACCTGCGCGGAATGGACGGTGCTTGTACAGAGGATATGTCGCCGGGAGAGCTGACTTGCTATACACGCTATTGGAAGGCACATTCCAATAGCGGCCTGCTCGCTGCCACAACGCTACCGATTTGGTCCATCAGTTTGTTGGATCAGGCTGGGTTGGTTCATGACTTTCTGGCCAATATCGAGAGGCATGGTGGGTTGCCCTCTGTTAGCGCAAAAGAAATAAAGCCCCAAGAAAATGATGCGATACGCCCGGAGGATGTCACCGTGTTGGTGTGCAGCTACGGATTCAATGTAGCGACAGCCGAGGGCTTGCTGAGTAAGTTGAAAACATATGCCGTGCCACTCTTGAATCTGGCCAGCTTTGATCTCCCGGAAAGCATGGTTCGTCTAAGAAATGCCGGGTTCATAAATGACAATGGTTTGACCGAACAAGGAATGGCCCATTTGATGGGGTGCAAATACTGGGCATTTGCCGAGAGCATGAGAAATGAGGCCTAGCCAATGAAAACAACAAATCTTGCGCAAGCATTGGCTATTGATAGCCAGCTGAGATTGCCAGGCAGCGCCGGGCGCTTACTTAAACAGATCCGGGATATTGAGCAAGTAGCCCCCTTATTTCGGGATGCTGGTTTAATTAAGGCAGTCAAGCGGCCATCTCTCGTCAATCTCACGGTCTCCGGTATTGCGAGCCACTCATGTATTCACCGTGCTCTGGGTGGCTTTATCTACGCATCCGCTGCTGTGCGGACAGATTTAACGATTCAGGACAACAAGGTCAGTACAGCTGGCTCTGATTCAGTATCCGAGTTGGACGACATCGATTTCGAAGCGCAGAGAAAACGCCTGGACTTGGTGGAGATCAGGCACTGTTATGCCCTTGTCGAGCGGCTGTTGCGACAGGCTGGTTCTGCCAACCTGATTCTGATCGATACCCCGCTGTTCATTGACCGGGAAATGGTGCCTTTGAAGCGTAATGTGCGGCACTGGGCTGAGTTTGAAAAGACCCGAGACGTTATAGAACAGTTTTGGCAGAACAACCGGAAAGCTTTGTTTCCATGGAATCCGGAAGGTCCTGTGCTCGCTAGTATTCTGGCTGAGCGCTTCTCCGCGATTGTCAGTATCGCTCGTCAAGACCTGCGAACTGAAGAAGGCCGCAAGCATATTTTGACCACCGATGGTTTTGCACCGGAATCGGCCGCCATGCTCGAAGGTCTGGAAGGCCGGCTGAGCGGCATTGGTGACACTCGTTTTATCAATGGAATACTGGGTAACTTCACCCGAACTATCGCTTTTCGGATGACCGAGAACCGCTCCCGAATGGAGCCCGCTAGTGAGGTAACCCAAGGCGTTATCGGCTTTCACTTCCGCAGCGCTCGCGCAAGTCAAATAAAAATGGCTCAGTTGGCCGGCGAAGAGTCCGACTGGAATTCTGCTTTGCTGGATACCGTTGCATCGCGATTGATGATTCTGGATATGCAGAGCCAGAAGAAAGCCATGCCACTGCCGCAGCTGCTAAGTCGCCAGCAACTCAATATTCTCGAAAAGTTCTCTGCCTACTATCAGCAGGGGTTAAATGAAGCATTGCGGAGTAACGACGTGGAAAGCACATGGTTGTCCGGTCTCGATGAAGGGTTTGAATCATGAAACACAAAGTACTTGGAAAGCTGGTTGGTAACACGGGTGACGCAGCACAGCTGACGATGGTGGTTCAGGATTCCTTTTCCGTACGTCGAGGAGAGTTTGTCCGCATCATGCATCAGGAACGCGCGGATGAAAGCGTGGTGCCGGTGCTTGGGCGAGTCACCAGAATTACCCGAACCAATATGCTGTTCAACGCTGGATTTGGTGATGGCGTGACTGAACTCGAGTTGCTCCCGGGTGCCAGTGTCACAGGCGAGAATCTCTACGCAAATGTCGAACTGGTCGGCTACCGCGATCCTGTCTCTCGCCAGATAAAAATTCCACGCCGCCCACTAGACCCAGGAGCCGCTGTTGAAACGGTCGATTTCCAATTTCTAAGCGACTTCTACGAATTTAACGAACACACCAGTTTGCACCTCGGGAATCTTGTTGGCTATGAGCGCGGCGAAAACACGGTTCCGGTTTTTTTGGACGTAAACAAACTGGTCACTGAGCACATGGCCGTATTGGCGATGACGGGATCGGGTAAGTCCTACACTGTCGGCCGTATCATTGAACGCTTGGTGGCACTGAACAATGGAACCGTTGTCGTTTTCGATCCGCATGGCGAGTATGGAAAGGCACTGGCGAAGGGGCAATTGAATTTCTCGGGAGGCCTGTCAGAGAGCGAAGACGGACGCGATCGTACGGCGCTGCCCAAAATCCGCGAAACCTTGGAACGATTGCAGGAAGCCGGAGCTGGCATCCATGTTTACACGCCACAAAATGAATCGTTCAAACACAAGTACGCTGGCAAAAACACCCAGCTTGCACTGCAGTTCGATCACTTTGAAATGGACGATGTGGCAGAGATTCTGCCCGGGCTTACCGAGCCACAGCAGCGTGTACTTGATGTTGCTTTGCGCTACTGGCGGACGGCAGACAAGACCGAACCACGGGATATCAATCGCCTTCGACATCTTCTCGGAGATGGCATTGAAGAGTTGCGCGAGTGGGACGACCTTTCTGAAGCGGAAGGTAAAGCATTGAATGGCCGTAGTGCTGCGGTGACATCGATGAAGCTGTCGCGGGTACTCAACGAGGCGCAAAGCTTCTACTCGGCGGCCATGTCAGCGCCGACAGACATTTACAAGATGGTCGGACGTCCTTCGAATAAACAAGGGCGACTCGTTGTGATCGATCTGCAAGGGCTGAGTGATACGGCTAAGCAGGTGATCTGCGCGCTGCTTTCGAGTGAGATTTTGCGCGCAGCTTCCAGCAAGACAGATCCGCTTCGCCCTTGTTTCCTGGTTTACGAAGAAGGACATAATTTCGCGCCTGCAGGTGGAAATGCGGTCAGTCACCGAATCATCAAGAAAATTGCTGGCGAAGGTCGCAAGTTCGGCGTGGGCTTTGCCATCGTTAGCCAACGTCCATCAAAGCTGGACGCGGACGTGACATCGCAATGCAACACCTTGATCACCATGCGTCTGAAAAATCCGGACGACCAGCGATTTATCGCAAAAGCATCTGACATGGTAAGCAAGGCGGACTTAGACGAGTTGCCGAACTTATCAACGGGCGAGGCTTTGGTGTGTGGGCGATCAATTCCTGCGCCATTATTGGTCAAGGTTGGGGGTAAGGCTCTGATACACGGCGGTGAATCGCCTGAGGTGCTGCGAGTTTGGGGGAGTTTTGGTGACTGAACTCGCAGAGCGCATTTGCGCCGAAATGTCCTCATTGGAGTTTGTCGATCGCAGTTACCCCATGCTGTCTAGCTGGGGTGTTCGCGACGAGGATGTCTTAATCCACAGCTTGGGTTGCAGTGCATGGAATGAGCTGGGATCTGAGCTTGGCTTTATGGCGGTGGCAGAGTGTCCGGTGCCGATGACGCATGGCGCAGACATTCGGGCCGACTCAACCTGGTTTAGTCGAACTCGACGCACGCCCGAGGTCTTGATTGAGTTCGAACGCTTCGATGGAACCGATCGGGGCCAGAAAAAACTCGATGAGAAACTTTGTAATTTACTTGAAGCATCCTTGAGGTGGGGGGACGCCCCTTCTGTGCTGATTCTTTCTGCATGGAACAAAGGTGTTGTCTCTGCACCAAATAAAGAGGTGTGTGTACAGCGATGCCGACAAGGCTTCAAATCGTCGGTTGGTGCGCAGGTGCCTCCACTGCGAAATACAGCAGTTCTGTTCAGCCGGTTTATTTTCGAGATTGAGTGCAGCGGAACTCTGCTTCTCAAACAGATACGCTGCGAGAGGTTGATGTGAATATTAAGTCCGCACACTTTCTGCCGGGAACCAATAAGCGTTTAGGGGATAGATATCTATTGCTCGAATGCCTTGGCGATGGCAGTCATGGTTGGGTATGGCGAGCGGAGAGGCTATCGGACAGCACCATCGTCGCAGTGAAGATTCCGAAAGACCTCACAAAAGATGATCGTTTACTTGCCGAAGGGAAAGAGCTTCTCACAATAGATCCACATCCCAATATTGTTCGGATTTGCGATATGGGGAGAATTCCACCGGAGAACGAATGGTTCTTCATTGAAATGGAGTACTTCCCGAGCCAAAGCCTTGCCCAAAAACTGGAGCAAAGAAGCCAAAATTTCGGCAACACGTTTGAGCGCCTGTTTAACATCTACACGCAGGTGCTCGACGCAGTAGGTTTTTTGGCGACTTTGCCAACACCCATCTCACATGGTGATATCAAGCCGCACAATATTCTCGTAGGTGCGGGAGATTTGGTGAAGTTGACTGACTTTGGGAGCTCGGCTCTGCCCGAAGAAATTTATGTCCGAACCAGAGAAAACGGCGGCACCGTTCTGTACGCTGCGCCAGAGTTTTCTGACAGTGTTTCGCGCAAAGGGACTTTTGATGACTTGCTGAGAGGCGACATCTACAGTCTAGGCGTTCTGTTGTACCAGCTGCTAACGGGGCAGCTCCCTCATGACACGCCTTCCCAAGTTCGTCGCCATGCACCATTTAAGCGCCCCAGCGAGATCAACGCCAATATTGTGCCCATGGTTGATGCGCTGATCCTTAGGTGCATGGAAAGAGTGCCTTCCGATCGATATCACGATATTGCATCGCTCCGCAGTGCTTTTGAGCAGGCAAGGCAACATCAATTAAATGCTCCGCAGTATTCCATCGCGTCTTTTGCCGGGCAGGCTTCGGTTGATTGGTCGACATCAGTCGTCGAGGCTCTGGAGACAAAAGACTACCTAAAGGCGGCAAGACTCGCGGAGGATGAGTTCGCCCGCACCCACGATTCTGCTGCGTTGTTGCAACAGCTTAATGCGCTCTATCGGGCAAACAGACTGTTCGAGTTCGAAGAAGTATTCAATCGCGAATACAAGAGCGATTTGCAGGGAAACGATCAACAATTGATCCGGCTGCTTGGGATTAAGACATTCCTGATGCTTCGTAAAACCAATCTCGCAAAAGATCTCATTCAAGATGCCGAAAAGCAGGATGGCGAATCGTTAGAGCTTTATTTCTTGCGAGCGACCCTGTTTGGCTTGGAGGCCAATTTTTCCGAAGCTCGCGAAGCACTTGAGGCGATCAATAGAAAGTGCCCAAGCAAACCGCAAGTTCTAATTCGGCTGATTCAAGTTTGCGAGCAAATGCGTGACTATTCTGCCGCTGTGGGATATTTAAAACACGCTTTGCGGGTAATCAATAACTCGGTGGAACTGGAAGCTAAGCGGGAACGTTACCAGGGACTAGGACTGTGGTAACTGGCGGGTTCGACATTGATGCTGTGCACGTAGCGCAGGGGTGCGAAAAATGGCGCTGAATCTGGCGAAGGCCGTACTGGATTGCTTGAGATTACGGCCCGAAGAGAAGCTGACGGCAAGGCAGATTGCCGAATGGATTTTTAGTACATATCCCGGCGAGTGCCAGGAGAAGAAATCCAATAGTCGCGGTGACTACATCAAAACCGATGGCGATCTGGTGCAACAGTTAGTCGCGGAGATCAGCTCGCAGCGCCCTCGTTTACAAAAACGGCACCCTGAGTTGAAGACCACCGAAGGTCGACCGCGCAAGTACTACTACTCAGAGAAATCTGACGTCGCCGAAGTTGCTGCAGCTGAGAGCCTGGTTGCTGTTCCGATGGCAGACAGTAGCGATTCCAAGCTCGGTGAACATGCGATGTACCCGCTGCTCTCGCTGTATCTATGGGAAGAATTTGGCGTCTACTCGAAGCGCATCGACGAAAAGCGCTCATCGAACAAGCGCGGGCCGAACGGCAACCGCTGGCTGTACCCGGACGTGGTCGGGATGGAGGACTTGGGCGCTGAATGGCACCAGGAGGTACGGGACTGCGTGAATCAGTACTTTGACAAACGCACCAAGCTGTGGTCGTTCGAGGCCAAGTTGCTGATCAACCGGTCGAACGTACGCGAGTGCTTTTTCCAGGCGGTTTCCAACTCGTCGTGGGCGAACTTCGGCTATCTGGTCGCGGCGGAGATCGAGGGGCAGGACACGCTCAAGGAGCTGCGAATGCTGTTCGCTGCGCACGGCATCGGCCTGATCAAATTGGATGCCGACAACCCGGCAGAAAGTCAGGTCTTGATTCCAGCCCGTGAAAGGGACGAGATCGATTGGGATATGGCCAATCGACTGGCCACGGAGAACCGAGATTTTCTGGAGTACGTGAAGCTGGTAAAACAGTTCTACCAGACTGGCGAAGCAAGGCTGGCAGATTGGGATGTGTCTTAGGCGCTGGAGTGAGGATCAGTTATCACTCCAGCCGAAACGAATGTATTCAGAAAATGTATGAGTAATTGATAACCGCAATGCTAGGCCCGTGATATGTCCTAGGTGAGTGCTCTTTTCCCAGCTGCATACACGGTTCAGTTCTCTTTAGACCCATAACCCATATGCCCTTGGGGTTCTATCAATGCTTTATAAATTTTTCTCTTGCTCTAGTGACGAGGACATCACCGCTCGGTTCCTGCAAATTCTCGACAAGCATGAATTGTGGATTGCCGATCCAACCACCTTTAATGACCCCTTCGAGTGCAAGGTTGTCCTGGATCTTGGGGCAACGGAAGAAACACGTCGCACCCGATATTTCAGCGATAACCCCAACTCAAGTGATACCGAATTCACACGTTGGAATGAGGGCTTGATTACCAGTAAATGGTATGTCGAGAATTCCGTTCGAGACGACATACTTCGGTCGCATGGTATCACCTGCTTTACTCGCAACTGGCAGAACGAGCTGTTCTGGGCGCACTACGGAAGAAATCACACCGGGTTTTGTGTCGGTTTTGACGAACAGAAGTTGAGGCAATGGCCGGAAGTTGCCGCATCCGGCAATGTGACCTACCTTCAAAACGCGCCGGCTTTCCGTTTCTTCCATGATGATCCGACTGAATTCGCCGCGAAAGTCATGTTCAGTAAGTCTGTCTATTGGGCCTACGAGGAGGAATTCCGCTTGGTGTTCGACCGGTCGGGCTTAAGAAAACTGCCCGAGGGGGCAGTCGTTGAGATAACCCTTGGCTGCCGGGCTCCGGCAAGGCTTCGCGCGGCAGCTAGAAACAAATTGGCTAATTCGACGGTAGAACTTTACCAGGCCGGCGAAGATTTCGCCGACTACCGGCTTGATCGAACGAAGATCGAGCGGGACGTCTTTACGATGACCTCCCACTTCTAACGCGTGGGTAGTCAGCGGGGACAATTGGGCGACTCGCCCAGCCATTGTGGCGCGGGCGCCGTTACCGCCCGCCGTGCAGCACTCTACGGGAAGAGCGCGACGGTTAGGATGGCTGACGCAACACGCGACCGGAAATAGACCCGACACGAGGATTTGCAGTTCGGAAAGCAAAAACGCCAACCCATGATGGTCGGCGTTTCGTGAGGTATGTTCTTGGTGGCCCGGGGCGGAATCGAACCACCGACACAAGGATTTTCAATCCTCTGCTCTACCAACTGAGCTACCAGGCCAAGACGGAGAAGTATAGCAAAACATTCCGCACATGCAAAGCCCTATCG
>JACCDS010229663.1_pt1 | contig 28265 bp, 24 predicted proteins | sample 7446441 | NCBI WGS metagenome assembly JACCDS01 (sample SAMN15323445, study PRJNA562643) | freshwater metagenome | isolation source: river surface water | place: USA:Blue River Watershed | collected 2017-08-17 | reverse complement strand
GGTGGTAAAGCATTATTAATTATTCCATCGAACATTGCTTACGGAGCTAGAGGAGCAGGAGGAGTTATTCCACCATTTGCCCCTTTAACTTTTGAAGTTGAGTTGGTGAGTGTTCAATAATGTTATTAATAGATACACATACACACATTTATATCCCCGAGTTGCGTGAGCAAATCGGGGGTATTATGCACAGAGCTCAACACAATAGAGTTCAAAAATTTTACCTCCCAAACATTGATGAACACTCAGTAAATGATGTTTTTTCATTGTGCGATTTATACCCTAATACTTGTTTTCCAATGATGGGTTTACACCCATGCTCAGTGAAAGAAAACTTCGAAGAAGTATTAACACAAATTTCAAATTCTATTGATGAACCTCGAATTGTTGCCATTGGTGAAATTGGCATTGATTTATACTGGGACAAAACATTTCTTGAACAACAAAAGCAAGCATTTATAACTCAAATACAATGGGCTAAAGAAAGAAACTTACCTATTGTAATTCATTGTAGAGAAGCCTTCGATGAAATATATGATATATTGATTGCTCATCATGATGATAAATTAAGAGGAATTTTCCATTGCTTCACAGGTAACGAAATACAAGCACAAAAAGTAATTGATTTAGGATTTTATTTGGGCATTGGAGGAGTACTTACGTATAGAAATTCTGGCTTAGCAGAGGTTATACAAAAAATCGACCTAAAACATTTAGTATTAGAAACTGATTCGCCTTACTTAAGTCCTGTACCACATCGTGGCAAGCCGAATGAAAGTTCATTTTTAATACATGTTGCCGAAAAATTAGCCTTAGTTAAAAACCTAAGCTTAGAAGAAATTGCAAAACAGACATCTTTAAATGCAAATCTTATTTTTAATAAATAAGTTCAGTGTATTACTTATGTTTATAATATTACTTTAAGTAATATTTGCCTGAAAATGAACTATTTATTTTTAAATATACTACATCGAGTATTAAACTGCTGAAGTTTAATCGTCACCTTTGTGGCGTGATGATAAAGTTAGCAATCATAGAAGATAATAAAGCATTAAGAGAAAATTATACCGATTATTTTACGATTAGGGGTAAGTTTCAAGTTGTGTGTTCTTCCGATGACATTCATGATGTTATGAATGCTGAGCATTTAGATCCTGAAGTAATTTTATTGGACATAAATTTATTAATGGCAAATGCTATTGATGGATTTCATTTACTAAAAGAAAAATTTCCAAATTCATATATAGTTATTCTTACTGCTTTTGAAAGCATAGATTATGTTAATTCATTCATTAGAATAGGAGTAAACGGCTATATATTGAAAACTATAAGTTTAGCAGATATTTATACAAGTATTCTAACTATGGTAGAGGAAGAGTTTAGTATATCTCCTAAAGTAGCTAATCAGATTTTATATTTTTCCGACTATCAAAATAATAAGTTAAGTAAGAAAGAAGTAGAAATAATAAGGTTAATAGCTGAAGGGTATTCACATCATGAGGCTTCTAATAAACTGCTAATAACCAATTATACTATTAATCAATATTTAAAAAATATATACAAGAAGTTAGGAGTTCAATCTAAAAGCGAATTAATACAAAAAGCAGTTACTCTCAATGATTGAATATATCGCAGAAAATAGAAATACATTTCAGTCGTTCGACACAGTAGATGCTGCGATACTTATTGAAAATAATTCGCATGAATTGATTCATGTGTCGAATAGCGTATGTGAAATATTTGATATTCCACTATTGCCCAAAGATCTTATTGGAACATCAATACTACATTTGTTTAAAGCGAATGAATTACTATTTGAAGACGATTCATTTAAGTTTGTAAATAGAAATATTCAGAATGATAATTTTATAAACGAAGAATGTATAGGAACAAGCATTAAACTTAAAAATAAACTATCATTTTCATTAGAGATAAATCCAATTTATAACCTTGAAAAAGAAATAAGTGGGCGAGTATGGTTATTCAAGCAGCTTAAAAAGAAATCAGTTGATTCCTCAACTCATAATAAAGACTTTGAGTTAAAAGATTTAAAATCTAAGTTTATTGCAATAGTATCACATGAATTTAGAACACCATTAGCGGCGATATCAAGCTCTATGGAAATAATAGACATCGTAGACCAGAAACAAAATAACACTTCGAATTCTAAGATATCTGAACATATCTCAAAAGCAAATCTGCACTTATCACGTATGAGAGAGCTTTTAGATGAGGTGTTACTTTTAAATGATATTGAAAATGATAATATTGTTTTATCAAAATCTGAATTTGAAATAAAGGAGCTAATTTTAGAAATAAAACAGGAGTTTGCTTATTGTGATTTTGATTGTAACATGGATTTTAATCATATCAATGGAAAAATATATGCTGATAGAAGATTAATAAAAACTACCCTACATAATATATTTAGTAATTCTATAAAGTTTTCTGAGAACAGTAAATTAATTAACATAAGTACAGAAGAAACTGCTGTTGGACTAATGCTATCAATCAAAGATTTTGGTCTTGGGATTCCTTTAAAGGATCAACAACATATCTTTAAATCGTTTTACAGAGCTCAAAATGTATCTAATATACCAGGCGTAGGATTAGGTTTATTAATCGTGAAGCACATACTTCGTTTGCACAATGCCCAAATCCGATTTTTCTCAAGAGAGGGTATTGGTACAGAGTTTATTATAGAGTTCCCAAGAGCGTAAAAATTCTAAAATGTACTAATTGTAGTAAGAGTTACTAATATTAGTATTACTACTTTTGGATACCCACCAAAAGAGTATTTATGAATAAATATCTGAAAGAGTATAAGGTTAGCGATTACTTCGAGTTTTCAAATATATATACCTGGAAATTAAGACTTAAAGATTTCGAATTAATACATATTGATGATAATTGCAAAGAGATTACAGGATACGATCCTCTGCATTTTCTTAATAAATCTATTCGTTGGGTAGATATCATTCACCCAGATGATTTAGAAAATTATTATCAGCTACGTAGTACGATAAGTAGCAATGCCATGGTAGAAATTGAATACAGGGCTAAACATCAGAATGGCGAATATAAATGGTTTAATAATAAATACATTGTAGTTGATTTTCCTAATCCCGATGATTCGATTATTGTTGGAATGACTACTGATATTTCTGAAAACAAAAAAGTTGAAACTTATTTTGAGCATCGGATAAAATTGGAAGAAATATTAGCTAGAACTTCGGCAAGTTTTGTAAAAATTGATCACACAGATTTCGATTCACATGTACTAAAGGTATTGGAGAATATCGGATCATTTGCAAATGCAGATAGGGCTTATATATTTTTATATAATAATGAATGCATGAGTAATACTCATGAATGGGTTGCCGAAGGTGTTTCAGAAGAAAAAGACAATTTACAAGACATTCCAATTGAAGCAGTACCTTGGTGGAATCAAATGATGCAAGATGATGAGATTATTTATTTATCGACATTAGATGATTTACCTCCAGAAGCAGTTGTCGAAAAAGAAGCACTATCAGCACAAAATATAAAATCATTGTTAGTTGTTCCATTATCTTATGATTCGGAAGTGATTGGTTTTATGGGATTTGATGCTGTGAAAACATACATGGAATGGTCGATGCAGGATCTTACATTGCTTCGTACCATTGCAGAGATTACAGCGAGTGCTATTAAAAGAATTGAACAGGCGGAAAAATTAAGAGAGTCTGATTCAAGATTTAGGCAAATGGCTGACAATATTTCTGAGGTATTCTATTTAACTGATCCAATTGCCAATAAAGTATTGTTCATTAGCAAAGCGTTTGAAGATGTTTGGGGTATATCTGTTGAAACGTTATACGAACGAATGCCTGCTTTTGTAGAAACGATTGATGATGAATACAAAGAACATGTGATCGACATGTTACAACGTCAAGCAAAAGGAGAGCAAACCGACATTGAATATAAGATAAACAGGCCAGACGGTACTCAACGTTGGATAAGAGATAGAGCTTATCCGATTTATGATGAGAATAACAAGGTGTTCAGAATATCCGGAATTGCCGACGATATTACAAAGTATAAGATTAAAGAAGAAGAATTACGAAGTAGTGAAGAACATTATCGTTCACTCATTGAAAGTTCAGATGCAATAATCATGTTATTTAATAGACAGCATGAAATTACATTTGTAAACAGAGTAACGATTGATAAATTTAATACCAATTACAAAGATATCATCGGTAAAAAAATTGAAGATTTATTAATCTCCGAAGATATTGAAAGATACAAAGGCACATTTGAACACGTATTTGAGACCAAGGAAACGTTGGTTTTAGAAACTGAGTTGAATATTAATGGTGAAAAAATATGGACAAGAAATAGTATAGTGCCCATTAGAGATAACAATGGGGAGGCTGCACAATTATTAATAAATTCACTTGATATTACTGAATTAAAAAAAGCACAAGAATTGGTTAATAGATCTAATGCTCGTTTAAAAGGCATGCAATTGGTTGACCGTGCAATTATTCAAGGTGAATTAAACTCGGAACCATCAGAGCTTGCTGCTATTAAGTACCTGAATCAAATGGTACCTTGTGATGAAATAAATATTATCATTTTTGATGATCAAAAGGACATCGCTTCCATACCATACAGAATCGTTAACTATCATGAAATTGTTAATGAAAAATTTAATTTACCACTTTCATTATTTACAGATAATGATTTAATTCATGAGAGAACGATAAGCATAGATATAAATTCAAATCTTAATAAATCTATTTTTGATTTGGTAAAAGATTGCGAATATGAGAAAGCATTACAAGTTCCTATGATGGTTCATGGTAATAATATCGGAGTATTGGTGTTATTTTCTAAATATAAAGATTTCTTTAATGATGAATTTATTGATATCTCTGAAGAAGTAGCTAATCAAATTGCATTAAGTATATACCATGCAAATCTGTATAAGCAAATACAACAATATTCAGAAAAATTAGAATTAAATGTAGAGGAGAGAACCAAAGATGTGATTCTTGTTTCAAATACATTTAAAGCTATTATGAACAACACAGATATCTCAATAATTATTGTTGATGAATTGGGTAATTTAATTGAGTGTAATCCAGTTACAAGTAAACGTTTTGGATTGCCCTTGTCTGATCAACAATTAACAATAGATACTGATATAATAAATGATGACATAGCTAAAAGCAAGATGTTTGATGAGCTTAAATTAACAGGCGAAGTAAATGATTATTCTGCTTTAGATATGTTTAAAATTAGAGCACAAAGAGGCTACTCTAATGCCTTTGAATGGGGGTACAAAGATATTAATGGACAAGCAGTGCCAATTATATTAACAGTTAACTCTTTAATTATTGATGATACAAATAGCAGAAGATATGTATTAATTGCTAATGATATTACAGAACAAAAGAATGCAGAAGCACAATTAAAAGAAACATTACAAAGAGAGATAGAGTTAGGTAAATTTAAATCATCATTTGTTACTACTGCATCGCATCAGTTTAGAACACCACTCACTTCTATACAAACTAGTATGGAATTAATTTCATATTATTTGCAAAATTTAGAGTTTGATAAAAAAGAGAAAACCTATAATCATATTAACTTAATCACTTCTGAGATTCATAAGTTAAGTGAGTTGATGTCGGACATCCTTACCATCGGTAAAATAGAAGAAGGGAAAGTTCCTTTTCAGCCAGAAGAAGTAGATTTTAAAGCGCTAATAAAAGAAATTATAGATACTTACTTTAATATTAGACCGGATGGTAGAAAAGTTGAATTTTCGTGTATTGTTGATGATTATACTGCTATTATCGACAAACGTTTAGTATCACATGCTATATTGAATTTACTATCTAATGCTTTTAAATATTCTTCAACAAATCCTAGCTTAAGATTACATAAGCAAGGAGGCAAATTAATGTTAGATATAATTGATAAAGGAATTGGAATTCCAGAAAACGAGATTCCAAATTTATTTCAAACATTTTATAGAGCAAGTAACTCGAGCAGTATTGAAGGTACTGGTTTAGGTTTAGCAATTGTGAAAGAGTTTTTAACTATAAACAATGCGGAGATTAAGGTAGAGAGCGAATTAGGAAAAGGCACAACATTTACAATTATTTTATAATGAAAGTACTGGTAGTCGATGATGAAAAAAATATCCGAGAAAACATCGTTGAGATCTTGGAGTTAAATGGGTATGAAGCTTCTTCGGCAGAAAACGGCTTGCAAGGTATAGACGTTTTTTATTCGTTTAAGCCAGATTTTGTGCTATGCGATATTATGATGCCAGTTTTAGATGGTTATGGCTTTTTAGAAAAAATAAAATCAGATATTAATAGTCGAAACGTTCCAATTGTTTTTTTATCTGCTAAAGTAGAATTAGAAGAACATGAACTAGCGCTTTCAAAAGGTGCAACCGAATACATGATGAAGCCATTTAAGATATCGGATTTAATTAATGTAATTCAGAGCTATACTTAAATAAGTACTATATTTATTGAATTTATCAAATAGTCATCGTAAATTCAATGAATATAAATTAGTAGTTAATTTAAAATGTACTAGTTTAAGGTATTGCCAGGAAATCAAAATTGCTCATATTTGTGATGAGAGCGTAAGTAAATTTAATTAGCAGCTAAAATCATCAAGTATGTGCTTAGCTGCTTTTTTTTTAGAAAATTTAATATGATAAAAATTGGTATTGTAGAAGACAACAAAGATCTACGCGCAAACTACTCAGAGTATTTAGACTTAACAGGTCAATTTCAAATCTTATGGATGTATGATGGTGTTGAGGAATTACTCGATTCGGAATCTCAAGTCCCTAATGTTATTTTGTTAGATATAAATCTGAAAGGCATCAGTGGTGTCGATGGATTTCCGATGATAAAGAAACGATATCCAACATCACACATTATTATTTTAACTGCATACGATAATCATGAGTATGTAAAAGATTTGCTTAAGATGGGAGCTAGTGGATATATATTAAAAACTGCAAGTATCTTCGAAATTCAAAAAGCCATCGAATCGGTTTTAGAAGGTGGATTTTCCATTTCACCCAATGCTGCACGTCATTTAGTAGCTGATTATAGACACAATCCAATTGATGAAATAAAAGATAAATTAACTAAACGTGAACTAGAATTAGTTGAATTATTAGCAGAAGGGTTAACGTATAAAGAGGCCGCAGATAGACTATTCGTAACAACATTTACAATTAATCAACATCTAAAACATATTTACAACAAGCTTGGAATAAATTCTAAATCAGAATTAATGGCAAAAATGATAAAATAATAATGGAGAATTCGAATAAAATTCAATTACTTAACTCTCCAAATCCAAAAAAAATATTAATAGTTGAAGATAATTCCATAAATGCATTCCTCCTAGAAAGAATATTAGGTAATCTAAATTTTGAAACTAAAATTGCTGAAAATGGGCAAGCTGGTTTTGAAATGACTTTAGACTATGAACCAGATTTAGTACTTATGGATATTAACATGCCCATACTAAATGGATACGAATCAACAAAATTAATTAGAAGTTCTAATAAACTAATCAATAAAGTACCTATTTTTGCTGTAACTGCTGAACACGGGGACGAGGTTCCAAATAAAGTAAGAGAGGCGGGAATGAATGAGCATATTCCTAAACCGATTAATGTTTCCGATTTAGAAGAATTTATATTAAAATACCTGCAATAAACTTTTTTGATTGTGGAAAAAACGCAATTACAATTTTATAGAATGAATGTTGTATTAAATGAATCTAATACAGCCATGTTGTTGGAAAACAGCAACCGACAAATAGAATTTGTAAACAAAGCGTTTTGTGAATTATTCAACATAAATGCAGAACCCGATGATCTTATCGGAATGGATTGTTCTCAAGCCGCAGAATTCAACAAAGTATTATTTATTGATGAACAAGGTTTTGTAGAAGGTATTAACCAATTACTAGAAAATAAAGTAAAGGTTGTAGACGAAGTTTTGTTTATGAAAAACGGTGCAGTTCTACAAAGAGATTATATTCCAATTTTCAAACAAAGAGAATACATTGGCCACATGTGGTCGTATAAAATCATTACCGATACTTATTCACTAAACAGAAAAATTGAACAGCAAAAACAGTTTTACGAAGATGTACTAAACTCACTTCCTGTTGATGTAGCTGTTTTTAATCCTTTTCACCAATATCTTTTCGTAAACAAAATGGCTATTTCTAGTGAAGAAGTTAGAAAGTGGATCATTGGGAAAGATGATTTTGATTATGTAAAAGAACGTAATAAACCCTCAAAGGATGCTGAATTTAGAAGGAAATTATTCAACGAAGTAGTCAATAATTCAAATTCAGAAGAAATAGAGTATCAAGAGTCTTTCCTCTTAAAGAGCGGAGAATCGCAGTACATTCTAAGGAAAATGAAACCTGTATTTAACGAGGATCAATCTTTAAAATTGGTTGTGGGTTGTGGTGTGGACATTACAAAAAGAGTTCAAAACGAAAAATTACTTCAAGAAAGTGAACAGAAATACAAAGATTTAGTCAATAATCTTCAAGATATCATTTTCAATATTGATAAATTTGGGAAGTTTACATTCCTCAATCCTGCTTGGGAAAAAATTACTGGATATAAATCCGATGAATACATTGGTAAAAATTACATTGATTTTTTTGTTAAACATTTACCTTCATCAACCGATAGCTTTAATTCTTTCATTAACCAAAATGGTAAAAATTCTCATAAGGAATATATAGTTAATACTCGATTTGGTGAAAAAGTACTAAATGTTTATTTAGAAGAAATAAAAATTAATTCTGAAGTAGTAGGATATAGAGGCACGGCAAGTGATATTACCGACCGCAAAAAAGTGGAAGAACAAATGAAGCTTGCTATGCAACGTGAAAAGGAATTAAATGACTTGAAGTCCAAATTTGTTGGGATGGTTTCTCATGAATTTAGAACACCTTTAGCTACTATTTCTTCAAGCGTTGAATTAATAAAGTTAATATCAGAGAAATTCGATAGTACTTTGTTTGATAAAATATATAAGCATACAAATAAAGTGAATGAGCAAATTAAAAGAATGACAGAATTAATGAATGAAGTTCTTTTAATCAGTAAAATAGAATCGGGTGGAGTTTCAGCAACATTTGAAAAAATAGATCTCATGTCTATTGTTCGTGATGTTAAAAATGAACATTTGTATACCGACTTTCAAATTAATATCAATTCAAAATCCAATAAAATTATTGTCAATATAGATCAGAATATGATTCACCATATATTGACAAATTTACTTTCTAATGCCATAAAATACTCATCTGACTTAAAAGTTGTAGATATCAATATTATTGCTCAAGATGATTATATCACCATTGAAGTGCGAGATTATGGAATTGGAATTCCTGAGAAAGACCAAACTAAATTATTTACTTCTTTCTTCAGAGCTTCGAACATTAGCAATTTGCCTGGAACTGGATTAGGACTCGTAGTTGTGAAATATTTCCTCGATTTACACGGAGGATTCATCGACGTGAAATCAACTCAAAATAAAGGAAGTTCCTTCTTAATTAAAATTCCAACTAATTTATAGATGAAAAGAAAAGTATTAGTTGTAGAAGATGATAATACTATAAGGGAGAACGTATCTGAATATCTACAGTTACATAATTTTGAAGTATTAAAAGCAGAGAACGGAAAAAAAGGATACAATATAGCATTAGCAGAACTACCAGATATTATTGTTTCGGATGTGATGATGCCTGAAATGACGGGTTTAGAGATGCTTATTTTTCTAAAAAAAAATCCTGAAACAAACTTAATTCCTGTCGTATTTACAACTGCTAAAACAGATATAAAGGATGTTAGGAAAGGGATGGGCTTAGGTGCTGATGATTACCTCACAAAACCATTTGAATTTAAAGATTTATTAAGCACCATCAATACACAATTAACAAAGAAGGAAGTTGTAAATAATCATTTTAACAAAGAATACGAAAAATCATTCGAACATTGGCGAACCATTGCTAATCACGAACTATTTACGCCTATCAATGTTATTCAAAATATCTTTCATATATCAAGTCAGCAATCGAATTTAGATCATGAATTAAAATCAATTTTTGATATTTCTATTAATCGTTTGAAACGTACTATATCCAATTTATTAATTCTATCGGGCGTTGATCAATTTAGTACGAATGAAAAAGAATACACCTTTGAGTCGTTTCATCAACTTATAAAATCTATCCTCTCTGATATTAATAACGAAGAACGCACCATCCCAATAAATAAGTTTAACATTACATTTGATTGTGATGATGTTATCAGAATAAAGGATTATTATATCATCGCCCTTAAAGAGTTGTTTGATAACGCCTATAAATATAGTCCTAACGATGTTTCTATTGATATTAATTTTACCATCAAAAATTCAATATTTGAGTTTAAGATTAAAAATGTAAATAAATTTAATAATCAGAAATTAATAGAATCTAGTAAACCTTTCAGACAAATTGATAGACTTACAAATGAACAACAAGGATTAGGCTTAGGTTTATTTATTATTAATAGGATTTCTGATTTATATAATTGTAAATTTGAATTAATTCAGAAAGATAAATTTGTTGAATGCTCTTGGGTAGCTTAAGTTTATATATAAATGACTAGAATATTAATTATTTATACAGGTGGAACAATAGGCATGGTACACGACCATGATGGTCAGCTGGTTCCTTTTGATTTTGATAATATAAAAAATAATGTTCCAGAGCTTAACAGATTAAACTATCATATTGATGTAATTCCTTTTAACCCATTGATCGACTCTTCGAATATGAGTCCTTCTGATTGGAAAAAAATTGCAGTGCTCATTGCTTCTTCTTATACCAAATACGACGGCTTTGTAATTTTGCATGGTTCTGATACTATGGCATATACTGCTTCAGCTTTGGCTTATATGTTTGAGAATTTATCAAAACCCATTGTATTAACAGGTTCACAACTTCCAATTGGAGAAATTAGAACCGATGCAAAAGAAAATTTAATTACTGCATTAGAAATAGCTGCATCTAAAAATACGGATGGGTCGGCAACTGTTCCTGAAGTTTGTATTTACTTTGATTATCATTTATTTAGAGGTTGTCGAGCTACAAAAACACATGCCGATAAGTTTGATGCCTTTAAATCGCCCAATTATCCGATTCTTGCGGAGGCAGGCGTACATTTGAAATTTAATTACGACTATATCATTAAAAATAGGAATACAGACTTAAAGGTTCATACTGATTTTGCCGGTACTATAGCCGTGTTAAAACTTTTCCCTGGTATTACTAAATCATACGTTGAATCTATCCTCAATACACCTAATTTGGATTCTGTACTTATAGAAGGATTTGGGGTAGGTAATACAAGTACTGAAACTTGGTTTGTTAATTTGCTTAAATCGGCAAGTGAAAAAGAAATTATACTATTTGATATTACTCAATGTGGCGGGGGAACGGTAGAAATTGGAAGATACGAAACGAGTAAACATTTATCGGAAATTGGAGTAATTTCGGGAAGAGATTTAACATTTGAAGCTGCAATTACAAAACTTATGTTCTTATTTGGCTATTACAAAGAAAAACAATTAATTAAGCAAAAATTAATTGAAAATTTAAGAGGTGAAATTAACAATAATGAACATTATGAGAGTTTTAATAATTGAAGACGAATCGTCGATTAGAGAAAATATTGAAGAGATGCTCGAATTAAAGGGTATTGAAACAAAAGCAGTTCAGAATGGTGTTCAAGCGTTAAGAGACCTTGAAGAATTTAACCCCTCTCTTATTTTATGTGATTTGATGATGCCCGAAATGAGCGGAATTGAATTCCTATCGCATATAAAACAAGACCCGCGATTTTCAAACATTCCTCTCATTTTTGTTAGTGCCAGAGCAGAAGTTTCGGAGAGAGAAAAAGCACTTGAATTAGGTGCTGTAGACTTTATCACAAAGCCTTTCGCATTTAAAGATATTTTTGCCCTTATAGAAAAGTATTCTTAAGCCATTTACATAGTTACTTTTACTTAAATAAATATTTGTAATTATATCAGTTTGATATACAGGCAGATGATTTATAAAAAAATCAGAATTTACCACTAAATTTTCGCATTTTTGTAGTATTAATACTTACAAACACATGACCAATTTAGAGGAAATCAGTGTGCTAAGAACTACTAGTTCTAAAGTTAGCCACGATTTGGTAGAGCAAAGCGAATTTGGCGCGGTAATTACCGACCACATGTTTATTGCCGATTACCACAATGGAGAGTGGCATCAGCCACGTATTATTCCGTATAGCGATTTAACACTTAATCCTGCTACACTAGCATTACATTACGGACAAAGTGTATTTGAAGGCATGAAAGCCTTTAAAATGAAAGATGGAAAGGTTTCTATTTATAGAATTGATAAACACTTACAGAGATTTAATAAATCGTTGGACAGAATGTGTATGCCTACCGTTCCACAAGAATTATTTAAAGAAGCTTTAAAGAAATTTGTTGATACTGATAGAGCATGGATTCCAACAGGTGAAGGCCATTCATTATATTTAAGACCTTTTGTTTTTGCTTCGGAAGCACGATTTGGCGTTAAAATTGCCGATGAATATAAGTTTATCATTTTTGGTGGTCCGGTAGGTCCATACTACGGAAAACCACTAAAATTGAAAGTAGAAACGCATTATTCTAGAGCAATAAAAGGAGGAACTGGTTTTGCAAAATGTGCAGGGAACTACGGTGCTTCATTTTATCCAGCAAAATTAGCTAAAGAAGAAGGCTATGATCAAGTTCTTTGGACAGATGGTAAAGAACATAAGTACATTGAAGAATCAGGTACTATGAACGTAATGTTTGTGGTTGATGATCTTTTAATTACACCTGCTACATCTGATTCAATTTTGGATGGTGTTACTAGAGATTCTATTCTGCAAATTGCAAGTACACTTGGAATGAAACACGAAGAAAGAAAAGTGAGCATAGCTGAATTAGAAGAATGGTTAAAATCAGGAAAATTAAAAGAAGCTTTTGGTGCTGGTACGGCTGCAGTGGTTGCTCCAATCGAACACATTAACATTGAAGGAAATGATTATACGTTAAAGCCCGCTACAAATGATACATTTATGATGCGAGCTAAGAATATGTTAATGAACATTAGAACAGGTGTAGAAGAGGATGTATTCTCTTGGAATACTGTTCTATAATTGAATGATATTTTTTTTAAAATCCCGCATTAATTGCGGGATTTTCTATTTATTTTACGTTGTTAATTGCATATAATGCTCGATTTAAATAGCATACGAAGACCTATAGAAAATGAACTGATTTCATTTGAAGAAAAATTTAAAGCTTCAATGAAAAGTAAAGTTCCATTGTTAGATAGAATCACGCATTATATATATAAGAGCAAGGGCAAACAAATGCGTCCAATGTTCGTGTTTTTTTCTGCCCAATTATGTGGAGGAATATCAGAGTCGACACACCGTGCTGCTGCCTTAGTTGAGCTTTTACATACCGCAACACTTGTTCATGATGATGTAGTTGACGATGCCTACGAAAGAAGAGGATTCCTTTCTATTAATGCTGTATGGAAAAATAAAATAGCTGTACTCGTTGGAGATTTTTTATTAGCTAAAGGTTTATTGTTATCAGTAGAGAATGATGAACATAGCGTATTAAAAATTGTATCTGATGCAGTTCAACAAATGAGTGAAGGGGAATTGTTGCAAATAGAAAAAGTACGCAGACTAGATATTGTTGAAGATGTTTATTACGAAATCATACGTCAAAAAACAGCTTCCTTAATTTCTTCATGTTGCGCCAGTGGTGCAGCATCGGCAAAAGCTCCTACTGAAATTATTGAACGTATGAAATTGTTTGGAGAATACATTGGTATGGCTTTCCAAATAAAAGATGATTTGTTAGATTTTGGATACGACGATATTGGTAAACCAAAAGGAATAGATATCAAAGAAAAGAAAATTACCTTACCGCTTATCTATGCGTTAAATAATGCTGATAAATCGCAACGAAAATACATTATCAATTTAGTGAAAAATCATAGCGAAGAATCGGATAGAGTGCAAGAAGTAATTGATTTTGTACGAAAACAAAATGGATTAGAATATGCTGAGAAAAAAATGTTAGAGTTTCAGCAAAAAGCTTTTGATTTATTGAATTTGTTCCCAGAAAACAATGCAAAAAAATCATTAGAAGATTTAGTGAAGTATACAACCGAGAGAAAGAAATAAAATGAGTAACGAAATAATATTTATAGCAAGTTTTGCAGTTTTTATAGTATTGATGTTGGCCTTCGATTTAGGTGTGTTCAATAAAAAAGATCATATCATAAAATACAAAGAGGCTTTAATTATGAGTTTGATTTGGGTTTGCTGTGCTCTGGGTTTTTATGTACTCATTAGTTTGCATGGCGATTGGATACATGGTATATCTGATATGCAAACGCTCGAAAGTTTAACTTCTACTCATAAACATAATATAACATTAGTCCCGGGCGATTTTACTTCGAGCATAGAAATCTATAGAAATAATTTAGCCTTAGAATTCATTACAGGTTATCTTATCGAATACGCATTATCAGTAGATAATATTTTTGTAATCGTACTAATTTTCTCTGCTTTTCAAGTTAGAGAGAAATATTACCACAGAGTTTTATTCTGGGGAATATTAGGTGCTATTTTAATGCGTTTCTTATTTATTTTCTTAGGCGCTACCATGATCAGGGAGTTCGAATGGATATTATACTTATTTGGTGCTTTCTTGATTTACACAGGTATCATGATGTTTGTGAAAAGGAATGATGAAGATAAAGTAGAAACTGAAAATCATCCAGCGGTAAAGTTCGCCTCTAAATTATTTAAGGTATATCCGAAATATGTAGGTAAGAATTTCTTCATAAAACGTAAAGGTGTACAAATGATAACTCCTTTATTTATTGTACTAATTGTTATTGAATTTACCGACTTAATATTTGCTGTAGATTCTATCCCTGCGATATTTTCTGTAACAAAGGATCCATACATCGTATTTTTCTCTAATATATTTGCCATTTTAGGCTTGCGTTCTATGTTTTTCCTTTTGGTAAATGTTATTCATCAATTCCATTACTTAAAAATTGGATTGTCGTTCCTATTAACATTTATTGGAATTAAAATGTTAGCTCACGATTGGTTACATTCCATTGGATTCGAAACTGTTCATTCTTTGATAATAATTGTGGCCATTTTAAGTTTAAGTATTATTGCATCATTAGTATTTCCAAATAAAGAAAGTAATGTTGAAGCCTAAATTTGTTTTATTTCTATTGTTTCTAAGTACAAGTTTTTGGGCCAATGCTCAAAAACCTGAATTAGTACCCGCAGAAAAAAAACCAAAGGAGTTTTTAGAGTATTATATTGGAGAATATAAATTTAAAGAACGAAACAACTGGTTTACTTTTGGTTTTGGTCCAAACTTTTATCCATCAATAAGTAATTTTGTTAATGCAAACATGAGTGTCGATTTTCATTATTTCGATAAACTCGATCGACTTTGGAATGTAGGATACAGAGCAAATACTCAGAATTACTTAGCCGTTGGTGGTGCCAGTGTTTATTTGCATGAATTTAAATATGGTAGGGGAGTGTATAGAGTAGAAAAACAATATTGGAAGTTCGCTGCCTTTGTTGGTCCATCTATAACCTATACTAATTATTACCCAACAGATACACTGAAAACTATTGCAGGTGATAAAACATTTGGTGTAGGTATTCAAGCACAAGCCGAAATTATTTATAAACCTATTTATGATTTTGGTTTTGCATTAACTCCTTTTGTAAATATAAATACTACTCAAAGTGTCGTAGGTGTTACCTTAAGTATTTATGGTTCTAATGCCTTAGTTAAAAAACCTAGGAATCAAGCATCGGAATAATTTCTTCGAGGTATTGTCTATTGTTTGCGAGTCGTGGAACTTTATGTTGACCTCCTAATTTCCCTTTACTTTTTAACCAATTATAAAAGGTATTTTCAGAAGCAACATGTATTGTTGGGAATCTTAATGCTAAATCTCCTTTACGTTTTGCTTCATAATCGGAATTAACATTCTTTAGTTGCTCGTCCAATATTTTACTGAAAGTAGAAATCGAATTAGGTTGTTTTTCAAATTCAATGATCCATTCATGTCCACCTGCTTCATCATTACTGAAATATATAGGTCCTGCTGTATAATCTTTTATAATAGCTCCGGTTTCTCTACAAGCAACTATTAGTGCGCTCTCAGCATTATCTATTATTAGTTCCTCTCCAAAGGCATTGATAAAATGTTTGGTGCGTCCGGTTATTTGAATACGATGTGGTTGTAATGAAGTAAATTTAATGGTATCGCCAATCATATACCTCCAAAGTCCAGCATTTGTACTGATGACCATGGCGTAATTTTTATTCAATTCAACTTCGCTTAAATCGAGTGATTTTGGAAACTCTTTCTCAATTTCTTCCATCGGTATAAACTCATAATATATTCCATAATCGAGCATCAATAACATATCGTTCGATTTGTATTGATCTTGTATTCCAAAAAATCCTTCGCTTGCATTGTAGGTTTCCAAATAATACATTTCGTCATTTGGAATTAATTTATTGAACTGTTCGCGGTAAGGAGCAAAACTAACGGCACCGTGAAAATAAAGTTCTAGATTTGGCCATACCTCCAATAAATTATCTTTCCCTGTAATCTCTAAAATACGTTTAGCTAATAAGATGGTCCATGTGGGTACCCCAGAGATATTGGTAACATTTACAGGGATGGTAGATTCTGCCATTTTCTCAATTTTATCTTCCCAATTATCCATCAAGGCAATCGATAAATCAGGTGTACGATGAAATTCTGCCCATATTGGTAAGTTTTTAATGAGTACTGCCGAAAGATCGCCGTATTGAGATTCATCATTTAAATGATTTATCTGATGACTTCCGCCAAGCACTAAACATTTACCAGTGAATATTTTTGTTTCAGGACGATTATGGCAATAAATCGAAAGTAAATCTTTACCACCTTTATAATGGCACTCTTCGAGCGACTCTGTACTTACTGGTATAAATTTACTTTTATCGCTTGTTGTACCCGATGATTTTGCAAACCATTTTATCTCTGATGGCCAAAGCACATTTTGCTCTCCTTGGAGCATGCGTTCGATATAAACTTTTAAGGTATCGTAGTTTTGAATAGGTACTCTTCGTTTAAATTCTTCTACCGACTCAATACTTTTATAATCATATTTTTTACCCCACTCGGTATATTTTGAAGTAAGTATTAAACTGTTGAGCCATTCCTCTTGTACTTCATGAGGGTATTTCATAAAGAATTCAATTTGATGAATTCTTTTTTTCATTACCCACGATAATATCGAATTGACAAATGACATATTATTCGACCTGATGTTTCTGACGTAAAACAAAATTTTTGCCGAGGTATACTCTTCGTACTTGCTCGTCTGCTGCTAGTTCTTCTGCTGTACCCGATTTTAAAATTGAACCTTCGAACAATAAGTATGCTCTATCGGTAATCGATAATGTTTCTTGTACATTATGATCGGTAATTAGAATTCCAATATTTTTATTTTTCAATTTTGCTACGATTGTTTGAATTTCCTCTACAGCAATTGGATCTACACCTGCAAATGGTTCATCTAACAATATGAAATTCGGATTAGCAGCCAAAGCTCTCGCAATTTCAGTTCTTCTACGCTCACCTCCCGATAATAAATCACCTCTGTTTTTTCTTACTTTATGTAAGCTAAACTCATTGATTAATTCTTCTAATTTTTCTTTTTGCTCAGGTACTTTTAAATCTGTCATTTGTAGAATCGACAAGATATTTTCTTCAACAGTTAGTTTCCTGAATACAGAAGCTTCTTGTGCTAAATACCCAATACCTTTTTGAGCTCTTTTATACATAGGCTCGGAAGTTATTTCCTCCGACTCTGATCCATTCTGTAAATAGATATGACCATGGTTAGGTTTAATTAATCCAACAATCATATAAAAAGATGTTGTTTTACCAGCACCATTAGGTCCTAGTAATCCTACAATTTCTCCTTGTTTTACATTAAAAGAAACATTGTTTACTACTGTTCTCTTTTTGTAAGTTTTAATTAAATTTTCTGCTCTAAGCTCCAACATATGATTGGTTTATTCGGATGTCTTTAATATTAAGTTGAATTGTTGTTTTGTCGCGCCAAGTATTTTCTTCAATGGTATAACAAATATCAAACGATTCGGAATTATCGAGGTACTCTTTATAATGCCCTAGTCCAAAAGCAACACAATCGAAACTGAAACTACCGTTTTGTACAACCGTAAATTTTAAATGATTGGCATTGTTTTTTCCAATGAGTTTAGGTTCTGTAGCCAAACGTACTTGTTTGGATAGAAAAATTGGGCGCATATTACCTGGCCCAAAGGGCGCAAATTGTTTTAATATTCTATAAAATTTAGAATCAAAATCTGATAAATTAATTTCCGATTCGATTTCAATTTCTTGTTGTAATGAATTATCGCTTATAGTATTGGAAACTATTTCCTCGAAGCGTTCGATAAATGCAGGTATATTTTCTATTTGCATTGTTAAACCTGCAGCATATTTATGTCCACCATATTGATCTAATAAATCGCTACAAGCGCTGATGGCTTCATAGATATCAAAACCGTTTACAGAACGTGCAGAGCCCGCAGCATGCCCATTCGATTCGGTGAGTATGATAGTTGGTCTGTAATATTTATCAATCAATCGTGAAGCAACAATTCCGATTACACCTTTGTGCCATTCGGCATTATACAATACTGTTGATTTTCTTTTTTTAGCCTCTTCATTTTCTTCAATCAAAGCAATAGCCTCTAAGGTTATCGTTTGGTCGAATTCTTTTCGTTCATTGTTTTTTATATCAACTACTTCACAAAGTTTAAATGCTTCTTCTTCTGTTTCTGCAATCAATAAACTTACAGCATGTTGAGCATGATCAATTCTTCCAGCTGCGTTTATTCTCGGGCCAATGTAAAATACAATTTCATTTAAGCTGATGTCTTTTAAACTACTCAAATTGATGAGCGCTTTTAAGCCTGGTCGTGGAGTGCTATTGAGTTGTTGTAATCCGAAATACGACAATACGCGATTTTCTCCCGTTACAGGTACAATATCTGATGCAATACTTACTGCAACCAAATCGAGGTATTCAATAATTTCTGTAAAAGGAATTTCATTATAAATACAAAATGCTTCTATTAATTTAAATCCTATACCACAACCCGATAATTCTTTATAAGGGTATTCGCAATCGTTTCGTTTAGGGTCTAATACAGCCACTGCATTCGGAATAGTCTCGGCAGGTAAATGATGGTCGCAGATAATAAAATCAATGTTACGATCAATGGCGTATTTAATATGATCAATCGATTTAATACCACAATCTAATGCAATGATTAATGTAAAATTATTTTCTGCGGCATGATCAATCCCTGCATACGATATCCCATATCCTTCCTTATAACGATCAGGTATATAGAACTCAACATTTGTATACCTCTTTTTAAAAAATGAGTAAACTAAAGCCACAGATGTAGTTCCATCTACATCATAGTCGCCGTAAATCAATATATTTTCTTCATTCTTTATTGCTTCTTGTATACGAACAATAGCTGTTTCCATATCTTTCATTAGAAATGGATCATGTAAATGTTCTATTCGAGGACGAAAAAATTGTTCTGCCTCTGTGTAGTTTGTTATTCCTCTATTAATTAATAACTCCGCAATTATGGAAGTGATATTTAACTGATCTGCTAATTGAGATATCACTTTTTCATCCGTCATTTTATTTTCTACCCACCTTTTTTCCATATCTTTGAGATCAAACTTATTTTATCTTATGAATGTTCAGTATTTAAGCGAAAGATACAAAAACTAGCTTAAATTTTTACATGTCCTAAAACTTGTTTTTTATTCCTATATGTCGAAAGTATATGCCCTTAATGAAGGATTCTATTCGGTTGATCAAACCAAACGATTTATTCCTTTTAATCCAGCCATTCATGATAAAAAAGATAGGCCAGCCTCTTTATTTGTGCATGTACAGCCCTTTTTGATGGAATTAGAGAATGATTTAATTTTATTAGATACTGGATTAGGATATACAAATGAACAGGGAGAATTGGTGTTACATGAAAACATTCGTAAACATGGATATGCTCCGGGTGATGTTACTAAAGTTATAATGAGCCATCTTCATTACGATCACGCTGGAGGTATGGTGATAGAGGAGGGGAATCGTTTTCGTATGGCATTTCCTGATGCCGATTATTTTATTCAAAAGGATGAGTTAGAGTTTGCATTAAGCAAAGAGTCGAAATCTTATAAAAAAGAAGCCTTGGAAGAGTTAAGAAGATTTTCGGGACTGCAACTTATGGAAGGTGATGGCTGGATAAATTCATCAATAGAATATGAAATCACAGGTGCTCATTGCCCATTTCATCAAGTCATAAAAATTAGAGATCAACAACAAACTTATTTCTATGGAGGCGATATAATGCCTGAAGCTCATCAAGTACTTCATAAAATTATTGCGAAATATGATTATGATGGTAGGAGAGCAATGGAATTGAGAGCTGAATATGCAAACAAAGCAATGGCAGAAAATTGGAAGTGTTTAATGTATCACGACCATAACCATGGTATCGTTGAATTTGAAGAATTCGAAAAAGGTATACGAATTAAATCTTCTGTATTCTCGATTGAATAATTTCAGTTAATTTATCTTTCGATAATGGTTTTGATATAAACTGTTTTATCTGTGAATATTCTTTCGCTTTTTCAATATCTTCAATATAAACGGAAGAAGAAACCATGTATATAGCCGTTTTTTGCTGATAGTTTTTTTCTAGTTTTTCAAATTCATCTAAAAATCCCCAACCATCTAATACTGGCATATTTATATCTAATAAAATTAATTCTGGAAAGTCTAAATTTTCTAAAATGCATTTATTTAAATAGTCTAATCCCTCACGACCATTTAATACACTAACAGCATCTAAAGAAAGAGCAATATTGTTTAGTTTATTTAATACAATAAAGTTATTAATTGTATCATCATCTATTAATAAAATTTTCTTCAGTTTACTCATTTACTCTTAAATGTTATTGTAAATAAAGCTCCTTGCATGGGTTTGCTATTCACTTCTATTTTACCATTTAGCGATTCAATCTGTGTTTTTATAAGATATAATCCTAAGCCCTTTCCTTCAATATGATGATGTAATCGCTCATATAACTTAAATATTTTATGTCCCAATAATTGAGAATCGAAACCAATACCGTTATCGCGAACATAGATATAAATATATTCTTGTTCCTTATGTGAGCTGATTTCAATTTTAAGTTTTTTATCGGGGTTTCTGTATTTAATGGAATTGGTAATTAAGTTTTGAAATACACTTTCCATAATAGCCTTTACTGATAAAATTTCATCAACAGCTTCAAAATTCATGACGATTTCTGCATCAACTTTTACCAATTGACTTTCAAGATTACTAATCACTTCTTTGCATACATTCGACAATTTAATGATTGTTTTTTGAGTTAAAGCCTGTTTCTTAGCTGTTACTACTTCAATTAAATCGTGTAATGTGCTCTCGAGTCTGTTAACCGATAGCTGAACTTTATCAATGATTATTTTATTGTTTGCATCAGTTATAGAATCAAGATCTAGAAGTTCCAGTAAACTGATAATATTTACCACTGGGGCACGTAAATTATGAGAAGTGATGTAAGCAAATTTTTCTAATTCTCTATTCGAGTGTATGAGTTCATCGCTTAATGCCTGTAGTTGAATTTCCTTACTTTTAATTTCGTCAATATCAATGTGTATTCCTATAAGTCGAGTGGCCATTCCCTTTGCATCAACGCTTACAATTTTACTTAAAGATAAAATCCATTTCCACTCACCGCTTTTTGTTAATAATCGATGTTCATAGTTATTGTATAATGAATTACCACTATGATGTGATTCTATCGATTTATCTATTCTTTCATAATCTTCCGGATGTACCAACTTTCTCCAACCATCATAAGTTGATTCTATCTCAAATGGTTGATACCCCAACATTTCAGACCAAATAGAATTTCTATATACTATACCAGAGGTTAAATCAGAATCCCAAATACCTAACCTAGCAGCAGATAAAGCTAGTTCTAAACGTTCCTGACTTTCTTTCGCAATTTTTTCTGCTAATACTCTGTTTTTATTTTCATCTTCTAATTCGCTAACATGTTGATCTACTTTTTTTCTTAATTGTCTGTTCCAAAAATATACAGCTAGAATAAAAACACTTCCAATCAAAATTAATAACCAAAAATAATTTGTGTAATTATTCAGTTCAGTATTTTCATCTTTTTCTTCCTCAAAAATAAAATTGCTAAAATCAGAATTACTTTTTATCACATTGTAGTCCTTGTATACTTTTATCATATTATTTATACGAGTTTTATTGATGTGTCCGATTTCAACTAAATCCGACTTTACAAGTTTTTGCATCATCAATGCCTCATAGACTAAGTTTTCTTTCGTAATTCCGCGCTCTTTAACTCCAGGTAATTGTAAAATATAATCAGCCATTTCATCGATATGAGACATAGCATAATCCCAGCCCTTAATAGACGCGCGTTTCATGGCTGCCACTCTTTCTGGATGTAGTTCTACTTCATCAATGTCTGTAAATAAGATATCACCATAAAAATCCACTCCAAAATCTATAGGTTTAATCATTGTTGTTTCATAACCTAATTTGCGTAACTGATAGGGTTCAACAGAGATGTATCCGGTCATTGCATCTGCATATCCGTTTGTTATGTCGAGATTATTCCAAGTATGCTCAATAATGTTTATGCTTTTCATATTAACATTATTTGCCTTTAACATCGAATTAAGTTGTAACATCCCTTGATCTTCAGAAGCCATGAGTTTTTTACCGATAAGATCCTTAGGAGAATTTATGAATTTAGATTTTAAACTGATGATCACATATGGAGAGTGCTGAAAAATAGCAGCAACTATAATTAGAGGATCTCCTTTTGCTTTTCTGTCGATTAATTCTGCCGAAGAAACTCCGTAAGAATTTTTGCGTGATAGTACAAAATCGATTGCCGGACTTTTTTCGTTGCTTTCTATAATTTCTACATCAAGTCCTTCTTCTGCGAAAAAACCATGTTTTTTTGCAGCGTAAAATCCTGCAAATTGGTACTGGTGATACCATTTTAATTTAAGGTTTACCTTTTCTAGTTTGGATTCTACAGCCAATGCATTTGTAGCAAAAATTGCTACTGCAAGTAAACAGGAGGCTATATGTCTAATCCAGTTCTTAGGTAAAACCATAGTAGCATAAAGTTAATAAAATATTCTAGCCAACATAAATAAAAAAAGCCGACATATAGCCGGCTTTTTAACAAATATCATTGCTAGGGATTATTTCATTGCAACCAAATTCACTTGTAATTCAAATTCATCATCAATTGCTTTGTCGCCAATGCCTTCAATAAATGATTTAGAACCATATTTAATATCAAATTTAGTACGGTCGATTTTAATTTTAGCAATCGCTACAATTACTTTTCCTTTTTGACTAACTGATGCAGGGAAGCTAATGCTTTGTGTAATTCCTTTAATTGTTAAATTACCAGTTACAATTGTTTCTTCACCCTTTTTAGTAACGTTTGTAATATCAAATTTTGAGGTTGGATTCTTTTCTACACTGAAGAAATCATCTGATTTTAAGTGTCCTACTAATTTGTCTTTCCACTCACCTTGTAAATCTAAACACTCAATGCTAGTCATGTTAATTGTAAATGAACCACCTGTAATGTTACCATCTACAACTGCTAAATTTCCTGAGTTTAAAGTTACTACACCATTGTGTTGACCAGTTACTTTTTTAGCTAACCATTCAACTTTACTTTTAGATGCTTCTACTTTGAAAGATTCTGCCTTTTTTGGGCTTGCTGCAAACGTTGTGCTTGCTAATGCAATTGCTAATAAGCTTAATGTGATTTTTTTCATAATAATTTAAAGTTTACTAATATATCTGTTTAAACATACAAATATATATAAGGTTTTAATTTTTATGAAAATAATGGTAACTAATTGATTTTTAGGGAATTTAATTTTGATTATTACGAATGTCAGCTACTACAAACACGTCGATTGTGAAACTTTGATCGATGGCATCTTCAATTTTAGTATCTAATTCCTTATCAATATTGCCATCACCAGAAACATACCTAATATCGTATAGGTTTCTATTTACAGCAATACCTTTAGATCTACCTTCAAAGTGACCATTATTAAAGCCACCTTCCATTGGGAAACGTATTGGGTGTCTTCTTCCTTTTATCGTTAAGAATCCACTAACTTCAAAGGTATTCGATGATTTTTTGACAGTTCTAGTTATTTCAAGCTTTGAAGTAGGAAACCTTGCAACATCAAAAAAACTTTCGGTATTAAGAATCGTCACGGCTTTCATATTAACAATACCAGGAGGAATGGATCTGATTTGAATAGCCGTCATATCCATTTCGATGGTAGCCGATTTAACCATATTATCTTCTTCAATCATACGACCCTCTTTAATCAATAATTCGCCATTATTACCTCCTCTGCTTGTTTTAATGTTCCATAAGATCTTTGAGTTTTTTAAATCAAGAACATATTCATTTGGCTTTGGGGTTTTAGCACTTATTAGTACTAAAGAGATAAAAAGGAATAATGTAAGTTTAAGAGCTTTCATAATCAAAAGTAAAAAAGGCAAAACGTTCGTTTTGCCTTTCAAATATATAAAAAATTAATTTTTTATTCTTATGCTTCCATATAACTTTCAATTGGAGGACAAGCACATACAAGAGTTCTGTCGCCATAAGTATCGTTTACTCTTGCTACCGATGGCCAGAATTTGTTGTTTTTTACCCAAGTCAACGGGAAAGCAGCTTTCTGACGAGTATAACTATGTTCCCACTCGTTAGCAGTGATAACTGCAGCGGTATGTGGTGCATTCTTTAATACGTTATCAGATTTATCAGCATTTCCATTTTCAATTTCTGTAATTTCATTTCTAATTGAAATCATGGCATCACAGAATCTATCCAATTCCGATTTAGGTTCACTTTCTGTCGGTTCAATCATTACAGTACCTGCAACAGGGAATGAAACAGTAGGAGCGTGGAAACCATAATCCATTAATCGTTTAGCAATGTCAGTAACTTCGATGCCTACATTCTTAAACATACGGCAATCTAAAATCATTTCGTGTGCACAACGTCCGTTAGAACCTGCATATAATACTTGGTATGAATTTTCTAAACGTGCTTTTATATAGTTAGCATTTAAAATAGCATATTTAGTAGCATTTGTTAATCCTTCGGCACCCATCATTGCAATGTATGCATGCGAGATTAATAAGATGCTAGCTGAACCCCATGGTGCAGCTGATACAGCTGGTATAGCTTTATCACCACCTGTTCTTATGATGCTGTGACCTGGTAAGAATGGTGCTAAATGTTTAGCTACTCCAATTGGACCCATACCCGGACCACCACCACCGTGTGGTATGCAGAATGTTTTGTGTAAGTTTAAGTGACAAACATCGGCGCCAATAGCTGCTGGGCTGGTTAATCCAACTTGTGCATTCATGTTCGCACCATCCATATAAACTTGTCCACCGAATTCGTGAATCATCGCACAAATTTCTTGTATCGATTCCTCAAATACTCCGTGTGTAGAAGGGTAGGTAACCATTAATGCAGCTAAATCATTTTTATGTGCCTCCGCATGTTTACGTAAATCTTCCACATCAATATTTCCTTTTTCATCACATTTAGTAACTACGATTTTAAATCCTGCCATTGCAGCACTTGCTGGATTTGTACCGTGTGCCGATGAAGGAATTAATACTACATTACGATGTCCTTCGCCTTTATCTTTTAAATATTCGCGAATTACCATTAATCCGGCATACTCACCTTGAGCACCAGCATTAGGTTGTAAACTCATGGCATCAAAACCAGTTACTTCACACAATGCTTTTTCTAACTCATCGAAAATTTGCATGTAACCACCAACTTGGTCGGCAGGAGCAAATGGGTGTAGCTTACCAAATTCTGGCCACGTTACAGGAACCATTTCAGTTGTTGCATTAAGTTTCATGGTACAAGAACCTAAGGCAATCATTGAGTGGCAAAGCGATAAATCTTTTGCCTCTAATGATTTTATGTAACGCAACATTTCGTGTTCCGAGTGGTATGAATTAAATACCGGATGTGTTAATATTTTTGATGTTCTACTATTTTCTTTTCCTAATGAATCAGAAACATTGGTAGAAATAGTGATTTCGTTTTGAGCTTTTGCAACGATTCTAGCAAAAATATGAACGATTTCTTTTACATCTTCCAAACTTGTTGTTTCATCTAAAGAGATATAAACTTTTTCGCCTTCGTATCTGAAATTCATTTCATGGTCGATGGCATCTTTATGTATAGATGCAACTTTATCGCCAACATGAATTTCTAAAGTATCGAAATAATTTTTGTTGTTAACCGTATAACCTAATGCTTTTAACGATTCAGCAAGTGTTACTGTTAATCCATGTATTCTACCTGCAATTTTTTTCAAACCTTCTGGTCCATGGTAAATCGAATACATCGAAGCCATGATAGCTAATAAAGCTTGTGCCGTACAAATGTTTGAAGTTGCTTTATCTCTTCTGATGTGTTGCTCACGTGTTTGCAATGCCATACGCAAAGCTTGTCCGTTTTGAGCATCAATGGTTACTCCAATGATACGACCTGGCATCGAACGTTTATATTCTTCTTTCGTTGCGAAGAATGCAGCATGAGGACCGCCATAACCCATTGGAATACCAAAGCGTTGTGAAGAACCAACTACGATGTCGGCACCAAACTCCGATGGTGGAGCTAATAATACCAAACTCATGATGTCGGCAGCAACCGTAAGTTTTATTGATAATGCATGACAAGCATTTGCAAATGTTCTATAGTCGTACACTTCACCATTTCCTGCAGGGTATTGAACAATAGCACCAAAAATAGAATCGTTTAACTGTACCGTTTCGTGGTTGCCAATTAATAATTCAATACCTAATGGATTAGATCTTGTTTTTAAAATATCGATGGTTTGTGGCAATACATGTTCAGATACAAAAAATACATTTGCCTTATCATTTTTTCTGGTAGAGTATTGCATGAACATTGCTTCTGCCGCTGCAGTACCTTCGTCAAGTAAAGAAGCATTCGCAATTTCCATTCCTGTTAAATCCATTACCATGGTTTGGTAATTCAACAAAGCTTGTAAACGACCTTGTGCAATTTCCGCTTGGTAAGGAGTATATTGTGTATACCATCCTGGGTTCTCTAAAATATTTCTTTGAATAACTCCAGGGGTAATGCAATCGTAATATCCTTGTCCGATGTACGATCTAAATACTTTGTTTTTTGATGCAGTAATTTTTAGATCTCTTAAATAATCGAATTCCGATTTTGCAGCCGGCAATTCCATTGCTTTTTTTAATCTAATTTTTGCGGGTACTGTTTCCTCAATCAGTTGATCGATGCTTTTAACACCAATGGTTTCCAACATTTTTTGAGTGTCGTTCGCATTTGGAGCAATGTGTCTGTCTTCAAATGCTTCTTTGTAGTTTATATCTAAGTTCATGTACGTTAAAATGGTGGCGCAAATTAGCGAAAAATCAACTCATTTACAATTCAAAAAGCGGCTCTTACGCCGATTGTGCAAATGTTTATAACAATTTTCGCAAGTACATTTGTATGGTGTTTTCAATGCCGTAATAAAGGGCATCACAAATGAGTGCATGGCCAATTGATACCTCTAACAATGAAGGGATGGATTTGTTGAAGAATTCTAAATTTTGTAAATCCAAATCGTGTCCTGCGTTAATTCCCAAGCCAAGTTTTGTAGCTCTTTCGGCAGCAAGTAGGTAAGGGGCTATGGCTTTTTCTTTATGTTGATGGTAGCCCTGTGCATACGACTCGGTATATAACTCAATGCGATCGGTGCCGGTTGTTTTGGCAGCTTCTACCATTTCCTCAATAGGGTCTACAAAAATACT
>JACCDS011920054.1_pt1 | contig 28269 bp, 22 predicted proteins | sample 7446441 | NCBI WGS metagenome assembly JACCDS01 (sample SAMN15323445, study PRJNA562643) | freshwater metagenome | isolation source: river surface water | place: USA:Blue River Watershed | collected 2017-08-17 | reverse complement strand
TCGCCGATACGCTGCAGGCGTTGGTGAAGCAGTTCAATCTGACAGGGCGCAAGGTGGATGACGTGATCGCTGGCGCGGTCACCACGCATTCACGGGACTGGAATCTGACACGCGAAGCCGTGCTCAGTTCCGGCCTCTCGCCGCGCACGCCGGGCACCACACTGCAGATGGCCTGCGGCACGTCCCTGCACGCGGCCATGCTGCTCGCAGCCCGTATCGCCAGCGGGCAGATCGACTGCGCCATCGCTGCCGGCACCGACACCACCAGCGATGTCCCCCTTGTGTTCCAGAAGCGCTTCGCCCGTCGGCTGGTGGCCTTGAGCCAGGCTCGCGACCTGAAGTCACGGCTGCGTGCCTTCAAGGGATTCCGCCTGAGCGAACTGGCTCCGCAGGCCCCAGGCAATGCTGAGCCACGCACTCGCTTGTCCATGGGAGAGCACTGCGAGTTGATGGCGCGCCAGTGGAACATCAGCCGCGCCGACCAGGACCAGCTGGCACTGGAAAGTCATCTCAAGGCCGCCAAGGCATGGAGCGACGGTTTCTTCGATCAACTCGTGACGCCTTACCACGGCGTGGCACGCGACAACAATCTGCGCGCCGACAGCACGCTGGAAAAGCTGGCAACCCTGAAACCAGCGTTCGACCGCACCGGCAGCGGCACGTTGACTGCGGGCAACAGCACACCATTGACCGACGGCGCAGCCGCCGTGTTTCTGGCCAGCGAGGACTATGCCCTCAAGCACGATCTTCCGGTGCAGGCCTGGCTGCTGGGCTCACGCACGTCGGCGGTCGACTACGTCAAGGGAGAAGGCCTGCTGATGGCACCCACCATTGCGGTGAGCGAGCTGTTGCAAAGCGCCGGTCTTGCGTTGCAGGACTTTGATTACTACGAGATTCACGAAGCCTTCGCCGCGCAGGTCCTGTGCACTCTCAAGGCCTGGGAAAGCGAGGACTACTGCCGGGACGTGCTGGGGCGGGACACTGCGCTGGGTGAGATCGATCGCAGCAGACTCAATGTCAAGGGCAGCTCGCTGGCCGTGGGCCACCCATTTGCTGCAACAGGCGCACGCGTGCTTGGCACTTTGAGCAAGCTGCTGGACGCCGACCCGACTGCACGCGGATTGATTTCGGTGTGCACCGCCGGCGGCATGGGGGCAGCTGCAATACTTGCCGGAAGGCAATGTGAGATTAGTTGACATAGATCAGGAAAAGCGCATTTAGCAAAGGCATGACCTTTGAATTGCCAGCAGGGCTATTGCTAAATTCACCGGCATTTCGCCGGCACAAACGCGAAGGTTTTGGCAGGACAGCAGGAACACCCATTCGCCCGCAGAGGCGAAGGTGCTGCAGTATTCAGAGCGGCAGGGAATGTCGGTCTGACTTTAAGGCAGGCAGGTACCGGCATCACGGAGTTGGTGCGGGTGCAGGCAGGCAGATCAGGCCTTGTCGGGAACTTCTGCGGGGGCAGAACGACGGGCCGGAGCGGTAAATTGTTTGACCTTGCGGGAAGGCTGAAGTCCTGATTCAATTGGGCGCCTGAATTTCAGCCTTAAAAAATAATGTCACTGGTAATGGGAGTAATTTCAATGAAGAAGAACCTTAGGACTGTATTCGGTCTCGTGGTGGGGGCCATCCTCGTCGCAGCCAGTATCGTGCCTGTCCACGCGCAGCAACTGCCGACGATTTCGCGCCCTCTGGGACTGCGTGCGCCGGTCGGCCTTCCGGTCATCCCGATCTTCGAAGGCGCCTACGAAAATGAAGACGGCTCTGTCACCTACTCTTTCGGCTACCTGAACCGCAACACTGGCGAAGCAGTCGAAATTCCGCTGGGTGCCAACAACCGCATCGAGCCGGCAGAGTTCAGCGGCCTGCAGCCGACACGTTTTGAGACCAGCCGCAACACAGGTGTGTTCACCGTGACTGTGCCTGCCTCAATGCGTGATGGCGAAGTATGGTGGTACATCAAGACTGGTCAGCACGAAGAGCTGAAAGTGCCGGGTCGTCGTGGCCGTCTGGGCTACACACTCGACAAGAAGCCGCGTCCTGCCGGCTCCGTCGCTCCGCTGGTGGCGTTCACCGCTGACGGCCCCAAAGGCCAGGACCCCATGGGTCTGGTCGCAGACGAGGCTCTGACTGTCAAGGCAGGCTCACCCGTCACCCTGACAGTGCACGTGGAAGATCCGTCCGTACGTGACATGACTGACCCGCGCAACGTCAAGGGCATCCCTGTCCGTGTGTCCTGGTACAAGCACCAGGGCGAAGGCCAGGTCACCTGGGAGCGTCACTCCACTTCCGAGCCACCGCCCGAATTGTCAGAACTGGCACGTGCCCGTGGCGCACAGCAGGCCGGCCCGGATGAGACCCAGCTGAGCTCTGGCAACGGCGTAGCCAGCGTCATCGCCACCTTCTCTCAGCCTGGCGAATACATGATCAGAACCATGGCTGACAACTGGGATGCCACTGACAGTACAGAGGCCGACCAGTGCTGCTGGACAAACGTCTATCAGCGCGTTACCGTCACTCCGTAACCGACGATTTTCCCAGTCGTTTCACAGAGCAAGAAAACAAATAAAAGCCTGAGAAATCAGGCTTTTATTTGTGCGTCACAAATAGTTGCACAAAGTATTATCTAGGAGTGGACAAGCGTTCGCGGCCGCTTTAGATTGCGACGACTGCTCACCCATTTACGAGGAGAGGATCATGAAAATCAAGCAGTGTTGGAACAAGCAACGCTCAGGGAAAGCCGCTCTCGGCTTTGCTGTCCTTGCAGTGTTGGGATTCACCGGTCAGGCCCAGGCACAGTCTTCCTTGTCAATCGACTCGGGTGAAGTGACCTATGCCGACCACGTTGCACAGATCATCACGGACAACTGCGTTGTCTGCCACCGCGAAGGCGGTGTCGGCCCCATGCAGCTGACCAACTACGAACAGATTCGTCCCTGGGCACCGCTGATCGGTATGCGCGTTGCCAACAAGGAAATGCCCCCCTACTCCTATGACGATCACATCGGCATCCAGGATCTGCAGGGTGACTGGCGCCTGTCCGACGAAGAAATCGCAGCAATCACCACCTGGGTAGCCCAAGGCGCTCCGGAAGGTGACTGGGGCGATCGCAGCCACCCCGTGGCTGACCTGCCCGATCCCGATCAGTGGACCTACGCCGCCATGTTCGGCGAGCCCGACCTGATTCTGGACTCCGAGCCAATCGACGTGCCTGCACTGGGTAACGACATGTGGCACCGTCCTTATGTCTACACCGGCCTGGATCACGACCGTTGCATCAAAGCCGTTCAAGTGAAGCCGGCTGGTGGCGCCAAGGCCGTTGTGCACCACGCCAACTCCGACATCGAGATCCCGAATGCTGACGGCGAGTACGAAGACTTCGGTCAGCTGACCGAGTACGCGATGGGCAAGTGGGGCGAGATCATGCCGGAAGGCGTGTGCCGCACACTGCCGGCCAATGCACGCGTTCGCTGGGACATTCACCTGTTCCCCGGCGGTGTGGGTGCAACAGCTCCTGGTACAGTCATCGAGGACAACGTCGTTGAAATCGGTCTGTGGCTGCACCCGGAAGGCTACGAAGAAGTGGCCAAGTACAAGCAGGATCTGAAGCTGTACAGACTGAACCACGGTGAGCTGATTGTTCCTCCGAATGGCACTGCCATGACTCAGGGCTTCCACTCATTCGACCACCCGGTCCGTATCGACAGCTTCCAGCCGCACGGTCACCTGCGTATGCGCGCTGCATCACTGGAGATCTACTACCCGGCTACTGGTCGTACCGAGCAGCTGAGCCAGATCTCCAACTGGAGCGCCACTTGGCACCACAGCCACCTGTACGCTGAAGACGTAGCACCGCTGGTTCCGACTGGCGCCGTGCTGGTGATCAAGCAGTGGTACGACAACACTGCCAACAACCCGAACAACCCCGATCCTGATTTCTGGGTTGTAGAGGGCAGCCGTACAGCTGACGAAATGACTCACGCCTGGATCGCGATCACTCACCTGGACGACGCCGGTTACGCCGAACTCGTTGCAGAGCGTGAAGCAGCCAAGCAGCGTTCAGTAGCCGCCGAGTAATCGAGGCTTGAGTGAGTCGGTTTACCGGCTCACTTGCTGAATGAAAGAAGGGCCGTAGATGAGAGTCTACGGCCCTTCTTGTTTGTGCCCTTCACGCAACACCAATGAGAATTGAAAAGGCCGCCCATTCATCATCGAATGGGCGGCCTTTGTGTATCAGCGCCTGCCAGCACTGACAGACACTAGCTTGAGCGGACTACCCGGAAGATCACTCCGCCTTGTGGTAGGTGAAATATCCGGTGAAGACCTCGTCGGTGCTGTTAAGTCCAGTACGCACTTCGATATCCGGATCCGGATTGAAGGGGTTGGATATGGAGTTGTCGAACGCTCCCGAGACATGCACCTTGGTGCCGGTTGGGATGGTGACAGGCTCATCCAGGACATAGTGCGGCTGCCAGCCGTAGTTGTAGGCCGGCACGCTCAGCAGATCCCGCATCGTGCCATCGGGCAGTTCGATACTGAACTTCATCTTCTTGCCGCGGGCATTCATCTTGGCGCGTACGCCCGTGATCACCACTGACTCCTCGAAAACATACTCGGCGTGCGCTGGAATCTCATGCTCGTTGGGCGGCAGCACCAACTGTGCTGACACGGCCTGAACCAGGCGCTGCTTCAAGCCCTCGCCATTGGGAGAATCGGAGAAATAGAGCCCGATCTTGGTAGCGTCCTGCAACTCGGCTCCAATACCCACGAAATGGAATTGCAGAGAGAGTTTGTGACCCTTTGGAATGAATACCGCTGTGCCTTCCGGGAACGTGGTCGCACTGGGCTTGCCGGGGGCGTAACTGTCCAGGAAGGTTCGGGTGGAGGTGTTGCTGCTGCGCTCCTCGCCCCAGAAGTCCTCATCCGGCGCTGTGACGAAACCCATCAGATGGTGCAGCGCACTCGTGGCATCCGGCATGTACTGCACGGCAGTCACCCATTTGTCCTCGGTGAAGGGCAGCTCCACGTCGGCATAGACATAGTCCAGGATGCCGGCGGGGGGAATTCTCAGAGGTGGCGCACTGACCACCATGTCGGGTTCGCCGAGAATCCACTCCTTGCTTTCCACCCAGGTGAGCGCCTCCAGCGGATCGGCTCCCTCGCCACGCGGGGCTCCGGCATTGAACCAGTGCAGCAGTGTCTGGATGTCTTCGGTGGCCACATAGCGTGCATTCGGTGAATGTCCGATGCTGGGATCTATCTGCGCCGGCGGCATGCGCTTGTTCAGAAGCACTTCCCGGATCATCGGCGACCACCCCAGCAGGGACACATACTTGTCGATCGCGAACGGTCCGACGCCGAACTGCCTGTGGCAGGAGGCGCAATTCTCGATGATGATCGGAGCGATTTCGGTGACGTAATCGGGCACATCGGCAGCGTGTCTTTCCCGCACGGGGTAGGCAATCTCACAGCCCGAGGTGTTCTCGGTCTTGACAGTGTCGCGCAGGGTGGTTGAAAGCAGGCCAGACAAGGTCGAGTCGAGTTCATCGCCAACCGCCCCGACATAGAACATCGAAAGACGATCGGGGTTCAGTACACGAACATCGCCCGCCTGAGTGATGCCGAGCGCTTCGGAGATCAGCTGACCGTTGTCCTGCAGGATAGGCAACGGCACGTTCAGTTCGCGCAGAGCGGCTCGATCAAGATCCTGGGAATCGAGCAGAAGAAACTCGATGCCCTGCTCGGCGTAGCGCGAATGCAATTCCTGATAACGCGCCAGGCTGGCCTCCATGCCAGAGCAGGACTGTGCATATGACATCAGCACAACAGCCTTGCGATGCTGGTAGCGACTCAGCTGATGGAACTCACCATCGCTGTCCAGCAGCGCGAAGTCCCCGGTTCTGTCCAGCGCAGCAGTCGCTGTGCCGGATGCCAACGCCAGAAATGCGCCCAGACAGGACGCATGCACCTTATTCATGACACAACACCTCTTCATTCACTCGACAGTCTTGCCTCGCGGCTCAACGCATCGGGTAGTTGCTGACGTGCTGAGTGGCGGAACGGCCGCGATTGCGCTCGGACTGCGCCAACCCGCCCAGGGCAGGACCGCCCTGGTTGAAAATGCCACCGCGAAGAACGAATTCGAGATATTTCATCTCTTCCTCGAGGTTATTGGTCTTGTCGGTGTAACTGGCCACGGCTGCCTCGATGGCAGCAGCGCGATCAGGCACGTCAGGATGTGCCAGCAGGTCGCCGATCACCACTTTCAGCAGGGAAATATTGTCGAGTACGTAGGCGGCACCCGGGTGGAAGCTGTAAACATTCGGTGCAATCGCAGGCATCGTCGGAATGTCGGTCGGCAAGCCCATCAGACTGCCGTGGGTCGGAGACACCTTCTCCTCGTACAGCGCGAGCACAGTGGCAATAGCCGCTTCCAGCTCGGCGTCATTGCCTGCCAGGATGGTGGCCTCCAGCGCGGCGATCTGCAGCCACTGCGAGGCCCATGTCATGCCGCTGAGTTGCGGGAACCCCACACGGAAGGCATAGGCGTAGGGGTGCTTGGACAGCAGATCAGGTGACTTGGGCAGTGCAGCCACGGACAGAGAATCGTCGCTCAGATACTCCTGTAGAGCTGCCTCGACGGCGCTGTGCTTGTCGAGCACGTTGTTGTCCAGATAGATGTCCAGCAAGGTGATGCCGAACTGACGACCGCGCTCCAGCACATCGATGGCGATCGGAGGAATGCTGCCGTTGGCGGACAGCACACTCGCCACTTCCTCGTCATCGAATTCATCGCGAATCATCGACTGCAGACCGGGCGTGGCGCGCGTCTCGAAAACGCGGAATGGGCCAAGCATGGCCATGTGGTTGGTCGCTGTGTGGTAGTGCGAGAACTCGGCCTGGGAAAGCTCCTCGATCTCTTCCATCAGCAAGGTCTTGCCGAACTGCGACTCGGGGGACTCGTTGCTGACGACGATTTCGTCGAACACCGCAGCCTGGAGAACCTCGGAAGCATTCAGATACTGCGCCAGTTGAGGGAAACGGCCTTCCATGTAGCCCGGGGTCTGCGCCTGCAGGCTGACTGGAGCAATGGCACCAGCGATGGAGAATCCGAGCAGTAAACCGTGAATGTACTTGTGCATTGTAACCCCCGCGAATGTCTGATTTTTCAGGTGGTTTGGCCCACCTGCTTAAACGGCCCAAGCATAAAAGCCCGGGCCGTCCAAGTCCATCCTGAATCAGGCGAAAGGTTTGGCAATGTGTGACATTTCCTCAGTTGGCCGCCACTGGCAGCGGCTCTGAGCGCAGGAATCGAATGAGATCTGCATGGTACTGATCCGGTATCTCGAAGTGAGGATTGTGTCCGATTCCGGGGTAGAGGATCAGCTCGGCATTCGGGATCGTCTCGGACACGTGACGCGCCAGATCGGCGTAGTTGGGTGTCAGATTGTCCTGCGCTCCGCCGATCACCAGCGCCTTGGCCTGAATGTGCTGCCAGTCATACACCACGGGGTCAAGGAACAGTATCTGCTGCTGCCATGTGCGGATGCGAGCCAGCAGCGGCCATTCGGCAATCAAGGTCTGACCGTACTGGTAACGCACCCACTCCAGATACTTGTTGTCCCAGGTTGGGTAGTAGCTCATGTGGTTGCGCAGAATGCTCTGGTAAGTGGTGTTCTTGAGCGTTGCCTGATAAAGCTCCTCGAAATCCCGCCAGGGTCGCCCCTGACGCTGATCAGTCAGGCCGATCTGGTTCACCAGCGCCACATGAGTGGTGACTTCCGGATAGGTCATCGCGAAGCGACTGGCCACCATGCCTCCCATGGAGTGCCCCACGATGGCTGCCTTCTCCACGCCAACGTGATCCAGCAGACGCTTGGAGTCCAGCGCGAAGATATGCAGGTTGTAGGGGATATCGAGCTTTGAGGAGCGCCCGTAGCCAATGCGATCCGGCACCAGCACGCGGAAGCCCGCTTCGCTCAATGCCGTGATTGTGACCTCGAAGCCCTTGCCGGCGAAGTTCATGCCGTGAAACAGCATGGCGGTCTGACCATTGGGAGTTCCCGTCGGGGCAACGTCCATGTAGGCCATGCGACCATCCTGACCGAAATGCTGCACATCCAGGTAGTGCACCGGATGCGGATAAGGGATTTCTTCCAGCGTGGAGGAGAGCGGCCCCCAGTCGGCGGGCGCTTCGGCAGGGGGTGTCTGACCCTGCGCGTGCAACTGGGCACTGGCAGCAAGCAGACTGCCGGCGAAAAGCATGCCGACGAGCTGTTTCATGCGAGACGAGGTGTACATGTGAAACTCCTTCTTGTTGTGGTGATCGTGAGTAATCCGGTGGTGAAAACCATGTCGTCATTCCGCCTTGTGCGCGAGCTTCAAGCCGAGTTTCAGGATAGTCCCCTGCTCTGCGGCGGCGACTGTCCAATAGAATCCCTGCCACTCGATCTGGTCACCGACCACTGGCTTGCTGCCCATCTTCTCGGCGAAGAATTCACCGATGGTGGCATCGGAACGGCAACCCTCGAGAGACAAGCCATAGACCGGCGCAAGATCCACCAATCGCGCATTGGCGTCCAGTATGAAATCGCCGAAGAACCAGTTGTCCATGTTCGACACCGGCGCCAGGCTGAACAACTTGCCCAGCTCCGGCAGATCATGTTCGTGGCCGATGATGCAGAGAATATCGTCTGCCATCAACTTCGTGCTGCCACTTGGGTGGAGCAGCTCCCTGCCACGGAACAAGGCGGCAATCCGCGTGCCCTCCGGCATGTGCAGACGCCGCAACTCCGTGTTGATGCACCACTTTTCCGCACCAAGCTTGTAGACGAACATCTCCCATTGACTCGTCGGGTGAATTTCCAGGCCGGTGCGCGCGATGGGCGCCGGCTGTGGTGGCACCTCCACCCGAGCGAGACGCGTCGCCAGTGGCAACGAGCTGCCTTGCAGGATCAGCGACACCAACACCACGAAGAAGGCCAGATTGAAGTAGAGCTGAGAGTCAGGCAAGCCGGCCATGATCGGATAGACGGCGAGAATCACGGGGACGGCGCCGCGCAGCCCAACCCAGGAAATGAACCAGCGCTCGCGCGTCTTGAAGCGACTGAAAAAGGCCAGGCTGATCCAGACTGCGGCGGGCCGGGCAATGACGATCATCCACAGAGCCAGCAGCAGGCCAGGCAATGCGATGGGCGCCAGTTCACTGGGCGTGAGTAGCAGACCGAGAACAAGGAACATGCCGATCTGGCTCATCCAGGCCAGGCCATCGAAGATCGAGAGAATGGAGGAGCGACTGCGTATCGGGCGATTTCCCAGCAGCAAGCCGCACAGATAGATCGCCAGAATGCCGCTGCCGCCCAGCATGTTGGTGAGCGCGAAAAGCAGCAGGCCACCGCTGACGGCAAGCAAGGGATACAGACCGCTGGCCAGTTCGCTGCGATTGATCAGCTTCCACAGCAGCCACCCGCCACCGAAGCCGATGATCACACCCAGGCCCATTTGCTGCACCAGGCTGATCAGGAAACCGACACCGATGTCTGTCTGGCCGGAGGCAAGGATTTCGATGAATGTCACGGTGAGGAAGACGGCCATCGGGTCGTTGCTGCCGGACTCGATTTCCAGTGTTGCCCCCACCCGCTCGTTCAGACTGCGCTGCCCAAGCAGGGAAAAGACCGCCGCGGCATCAGTCGAGCCGACGATCGAGCCGATCAGCAGGCCCTGCAGCAGTGTCAGATCGAACAGCCAGGCGGCCACGTAGCCGGTCAAACCGGCCGTGAGCACCACTCCGACTGTCGCCAGTGACAAGGCAGGTCCCAGAGCCACGCGGAAGGTCGCAGCACGCGTGCGCATGCCGCCATCGAGCAGGATGATCGCGAGAGCGAGGTTGCTGGCGAGATAGGCAAGCGAGTAGTCGTCGAAGTGGATGCCGCCGATGCCGTCCTCACCGGCAAGCATCCCCACGCCAAGGAAGATGACCAGAATGGGAATGCCAAGCCGCGAGGACAATGAGCTTACGAGGACGCTGAAGCCGACCAGAACGGCGCCGATCAGGAACAGATTGTTGATGGCGCCGGCATCCACTCGGAACTCCCGGGGGTATCAGGCGAAAGGATGCCGCAGGATGATGGTTTCTTCGCGATCCGGCCCGGTCGAAATGATGTCCACGGGAGCCTCGATGATCTTCTCGATGTAGCGGATATAAGCCAGCGCGTTGGCAGGCAGTTGCTCCAGACTCTTGATGCCGACCGTGGACTCGCTCCAGCCAGGCAGCTCGACGTACTCGGGCTCGAGATCCTGATAGCTGTCCATGTTCATCAGGTAAGACGACGCATCTGCATCCACGCCCTTGTAGCCCGTGCAAACCTTGATGGTTTCCAGACCATCCAGCACATCCAGCTTGGTCAGGCAGATGCCGGAGACGGAGTTGATGCGGATCGCCAGGCGCACGGCAGCGGCATCGAACCAGCCGCAGCGGCGGGCACGGCCCGTGGTGGCGCCTTTTTCCTTGCCGACGGTGGCCAGATGGACCCCTGTGTCATCGAACAGCTCGGTGGGGAACGGCCCGGACCCCACGCGAGTGGTGTAGGCCTTGGTGATGCCAAGCACGTAGTCAAGATAGAGCGGACCGAAGCCGCTGCCAGTGGCGGTGCCGCCTGCCGTGGTATTGGAGGACGTCACGAAGGGATAGGTGCCGTGGTCGATGTCCAGCAGGGAGCCTTGGGCGCCTTCGAACAGGATGTTGTCATTGGCCTTGCGATGACCGTGGAGTATTTCGATCGTGTCGCTGACCATGGGTCGAATCTGCTCGCCCAGGGCAAGGGTGTTGGCGAGAGTGCTCTCGTAGTCGATGGTCTCGACGCCGTAATAATTGGCCAGCATGAAATTGTGATACTCGAGGACTTCCTTCAAGCGAGAGGCGAAATGCGCTTCGTTGAACAGCTCGCCGACGCGCAGGCCACGGCGCGCCACCTTGTCTTCATAGGCCGGTCCGATGCCACGTCCGGTGGTGCCGATCTTCTCGTTGCCCAGACGCTTTTCGCGCGCCTGATCCAGCGCAGCATGGGACGGCAGGATCAGCGGACAGGAAGCACTGATCTTCAGCTTGGGGCGTACCACCACTCCACGCTCCTCGAGACGCGTGATTTCCGTCATCAGGGCATCCATGCTGAGCACGACACCGTTGCCGATCACGCAGGTGACGTTGTCACGCAGGATGCCGGAGGGCAGCAGGTGCAAGACGGTTTTCTCGCCCTTGATGACGAGGGTATGGCCGGCGTTGTGGCCGCCCTGGAAACGAGCAACGACTGCTGCCTGCTCCGTGAGCAGATCCACGATCTTGCCCTTGCCTTCGTCACCCCATTGCGTACCCAGTACAACGACACTTCTACCCATTTCTCATCTTCTCTTCTTGAAAGAACTTCATTGGAGACAGGCGGATCCCCCCAGTTCGGGCGCCTGTCACTTCACGCTCTGCACCTGCCACTGAGCACCACTTCTGACGATGCGTCGATCGCATCCCAGTGCGCTGAGCTCCTCTGCAGCCGGTGGTGTATCTGTCAGATCCATCAGCACGCGCTCGCCCTGCGCCCGCAGACTGGCGATGAGCGCCTGCAATTGCGGATCGTTGTCGAATGGGGCAGACACGGCATGGCGCCGAGCAAAGGACTCCGTGCTGAGGCGGGCCAGCACTTTCAGGTCCGCGTCAAAGCCGGAAGCCGGTCGCGCACTGCCGAATGCAGCACCGATATCGTTGTACCGTCCGCCCTGCGCCACCGCTCGCCCGTATCCTGGCGTGTAGGCCGCGAAGACGATTCCGGTGTGATATTCGTAGCCGCGCAGCTCGCACAGGTCGAAGCCCAGGGAGACGCCGGGCAATCGCTGCCGGACTCCCCTGGCAATGGCAGCCAGCTCGTTCAGTGCCGCCACAGCCTCTTGCGGAGCATCCTCGAACACGCGCAGAGCGTCTTCCAGCACACTCTCGTCCCCGCTGAGGCGGGACAACTGCAACAGAAGGCTGCGCATGCCGGCGTCTGTCACATGCTGTGCCAGCAGTTCGTCTATTTCACCGAAGGCCTTGCGCTGCAGCGCGTCGAACAGGTCGCGCTCACTCTGGACGGATATGCCGCAGGCCTTGACCAAGCCACGGAACAGGCCGACATGACCCAGTACCAGGTGCACATTCTCGATGGCTGACGCGCGCAGTGTCTCGTGCATCAGGCAGATCAACTCGATGTCGCAGCCCGTCCCGGCATGGCCGAACATCTCGGCGCCAATCCTGATGGGCACCCTCGAGGCCAGCAGACCGCGCGGCAGAGTGTGCAGGACGTGGTCGGCATAGCACAGTCGCACAGGCAGAGCGCTCGCGCCCTGGCGGCGCCCGAGGCAATGCGCGTCGATCCTCGCCACCTGCGGCGTGATGTCAGCACGCACCCCCATCATCCGGCCGGTCAGCTGATCGGTGATCTTGAAGGTATGCAGATCCAGATCGTGAGAGGAGCCCACCAGCAGCGAATCGAGGTACTCGATAAGCGGGGTGATCACCAGGTCATAGGACCACCCGGCATACAGATCCAGGATGCGACGGCGCAGCGTCTCCAGCTTGAACGCCTCGTCAGGCAGAATTTCTTCCACGCCCTCGGGAAGCAACCATCGATTCCGCGTTGTCATTCGTCAAATCCTGCTTTCAATCCTGTCAAAATGGCGCCAGTTCCATTGCCAATCCCTGCGAGCGCTTCCTCCAGACGGACAAAGACCAGCAGCAAGAAATCCTGCTGCTGGTCCTGGCCCAGGCCTTACTGCTCTGCTGTGCTGCCGCGCAGATACTTGAAGTATTCGCTGTCCGGATCCACCAGCAGGACGTCGCCCTTGCTGGAGAAGCTTTCCTGGTAAGAGTTGAGACTGCGGGTGAAGGCGTAGAACTCTTCATTGCGCGAATAGGCGGCCGCGTAGGTCGCTGCCGCAATGGCGTCACCCTCACCGCGAATGCGTTCCGCATCGCGATAGGCTTCGACCAGCAGCACGGCTTCCTGACGGTCGGCATCCGCTTCGATGCCGATGGCCAGCTCGTTGCCGCGTGAGCGCAGCTGCTGAGCCTCGCGCTGGCGTTCGGATGTCATGCGCTCGTACACGGATGAGCGCACATCCAGGGGCAGCTCTATCTGCTTCACGCGCACATCGATGACCTCGATGCCGTATTCCTCGGCAGTGGACTGATTCAGCTCGCGAGTCAGCTCTTCCATCAGAAGATCGCGCTGACCGGACACGACTTCCTGCAGATCGCGTTCACCGAACTTGTTGCGCAAGCCGTCGTTGATGCGCTGGGCCAGCAGGTTGCTGGTGCGGCTCTCTTCACCCGAGGACGAGGTGTAGAACTTCTCGACATCGACGATGCGCCACTTGGCGAAGGAATCCACCACCAGGGCCTTCTGTTCCAGGGTCAGGTAGCGCTGTGCCTCGGCCGTCACAGTAAGGACGCGGCCATCGAACTTGCGCACGGTGTTGACCCAAGGCAGCTTGAAATGCAGGCCGGGCTCGAGATCGGACTCCACGATCTGGCCGAACTGCAGCAGGATCGCGCGTTCGGTTTCGCGCACCACGAACATGGCGTCCGAGCCGGCTATGAACAGGAAAAACACCAGAATTCCGGCGAATGTGCTTTTCATCAGCGTACTCCTCTGGCCACGGGGGCGGGTTGCAGTCGTGCCCGATCGGTCTCTGAAGCGGACAGCTCGCGCGAGACCTGCTCGGAAATCTCACGCAGCTGCTGTGGCGTGAGCGCCGCCGGGCTGTTAGCGGCGGCCGCAGCCGTCTGCTCGATGATCTTGTCCAGGGGGACATAGAACATGTTGTTGCCGCCTTCGACGTCGATCAGCACCTTGCTGGTGTTGCTCATCACCGCCTGCATGGCGTCGATGTACATACGCTCACGAGTGACCTGCGGCGCCTTCTCGTACTCGGTCAGCAGCTGCTCGAAACGGGAGGCTTCGCCTTCCGCGCGTGCGATCACCTGGTCACGGTAGGCATTGGCCTGTTCGATGATGCGCTGCGCTTCTCCGCGAGCCACCGGCACCACGCGATTGGCATAGGCGAGGGCTTCGTTCTGCACGCGCTGTTCATCTTCGCGCGCCTTGATCACGTCATCGAAGGCGCCCTGGACCGCATCGGGCGGCTGGGCATTGCGGACAGTGACCTGGGCAATCTGGATGCCGGAATCATAGCTGTTCATGTAGCGCTGCAGACGGTCGCGCACTTCTGCGGCAACGTCAGCGCGTCCCTGAGTCAGGACGCGATCCATGGTGGTGCCGCCGACTACATGACGTATGGCGGACTCTGCTGCATGGTCGAGACTCACTTCCGGGTCGCGCACCACCAAGGCGAACTTCACGGGATCGTCGATGACGTACTGCACATCGATGGAGACATTCACGATGTTCTCATCGGTGGTCAACATGTCGCGGGCGTAGGAGCGGGTGTTCACACGCGAGACATTGACCTTCTGCACGCTGTCGATGATGGGCGGGTTCCAGCGCAGGCCGGGCGTCACGACTTCGTCGCGCAGGGCGCCGAAACGCATGACCACACCGCGCTCGGATTCATCCACGGTATAGAAGCCCATGGCTGCCCAGATGACGACGAGAACCACCAGCGCGCCACCCAGCAGGCCGCCGGACACACCTGGAGCGTTGCCGGCGCCGGCACCACCGCCGCCGGAAGAGCCGCCGGATTTGCCACCCAGCAACGCATTGAGTTTGCGGGAAACACTCTTGATGATCTCATCAATGTCGGGCGGGCCCTGGTCGCCACCGCGACGGCCGCCGCCGCCCCAGGGATCGTTCCCATTGCCTTTGTTTCCAGGTTCATTCCAAGCCATTGGCTTCTCCATACCGCAAAATACGGGCGGTGAGTTTAACGAATAATTGCAGATTAACCCAGCTTTTTACCCGCCAGCCAAGGGACCCAGACCCTCGTCCTGGAGGAGTCTGTCAAGGTCCGCACGAGGCAGCCGGATGGCCAGGGAGACCTCTCCGTCCGCATTCACATCCTCGCGATGAACGGCTCCCCTGGCGTAAAGACGGGCTCGCAATCGCCCCTGATCGGGACGCAGGGCAATGTTGCGTTCAACGACGTCTTGACCGAGCAATTCCCCAATCGCTTGCATGAGAAGAGGGACTCCCGCGCCGGTTCGCGCTGACAGCCAGATACGCACAGGCTTGCCGGACTGATCACGCTCAAGCGCGGGCTCGCGCTCGGCCAGCAGGTCGATCTTGTTGTAGACCAGCAGACACGGAACCTGGGCGGCGTCGATCTCCGTCAGCACCTCGTTGACCTGCTCGGTGAAGTACTCGTGCTGCTCGTTGGCCACATCAATGACATGCAGCAGCAGATCGGCCTGCGCCGTCTCTTCCAGCGTCGCACGGAAGGCCTCGACCAGTTTGTGGGGAAGATGGCTGATGAAGCCGACCGTGTCAGCCAGGATGGCAGGACCGAAACTCGGCACCGCGATGCGTCGCAGTGTCGAATCCAGCGTGGCGAAGAGCTGATCGGCGGCATAGGTCTCGGCCCCGGCCATGGCATTGAACAGGGACGACTTGCCGGCATTGGTGTAGCCCACCAGCGAGATGGTCGGGATATCCGCCCGACTGCGGGAGCGACGCCCCTGCTCGCGCTGGGCGCGCACCTTCACGAGCCCCTTGTTGATGTTCTTGATGCGCTGCCGAATCATGCGCTGATCGAGTTCGAGCTGTGTCTCGCCGGCACCGCGCAGGCCGATACCACCCTTCTGTCGATCAAGGTGCGTCCAGCCGCGCTTGAGTCGCGTCACCGTGTGTTCGAGCTGCGCGAGCTCCACCTGCAGCTTGCCTTCGTAGCTGCGAGCGCGCTGGGCGAAGATGTCGAGAATCAGTCCGGTGCGATCAAGCACCCTGCATTGCAGAGCTTTCTCCAGGTTGCGTTCCTGGCTCGGACTGAGAGAGTGATTGAACAGCGCCAGTTCGGCCTGATGCTCCTTGACCGCAGAGGCAATCTCGTCGAGCTTGCCTGTCCCGACGAAATGCCCTGCATCCGGCTTCTTGCGACTGCCTTTGATGAATTGGACAGGAACGGCGCCTGCGGATCGCGCCAGCTCCTCGAACTCAAGGGGGTCCTCCTGATCCTGTTCCGCTTCCAGATCGATATGCACGAGGACTGCGGTTTCACCGCCATCGGGTCTTTCAAAGAACAAGAAGGCTCCTCAGGTCAGACTACGTTCCCCGGCGCTTCTTCGTCTTCCTCGACAGGCAGATCGCCGGAACCCTGCGTCGGAATCTTGACCGAACGGGCGGGGACTACGGTGGAAATGGCGTGCTTGTATACCATCTGATTCACGGCATTCTTCAGCAGGATCACGAACTGATCGAACGATTCGATCTGGCCCTGCAACTTGATGCCACTGACAAGATAAATGGATACGGGAATTCGCTCCTTGCGAAGCACGTTCAGGAAAGGGTCTTGTAGAGAGTGCCCTTTTGACATTTCTTTTCTCCTTGGTCTTTTGAATTGAGCTGGAAAACCCAGCGGTTTGCGTCCAAACAATCTCTATATTGCGATCCGATCCACGAACTTCAAGATCAGGTCAAGAGTCTCCGGGTTTTCGCTGTCAAAATCCTGCAGATTTTCCCAACTTCGCAGCCACGTGATCTGGCGCTTGGCCAGCTGTCTCGTCGCAATGATACCCTGTTCCACCATGGCATCAAAGGCCAATTCTCCCGTGATGTACTGCCATACCTGCCTGTACCCAACGGCTCGCATCGAGGGCATGGCAAGGGTCAGGTCGCCCCTGCCACGCAAGGCTTCGACTTCTGCGACCAGCCCCTGATCAAGCATGAGGCGGAAGCGCTTCGCAATCCTGTCATGCAGTACGTCACGTGAACGTGGCTGGATCGACAGAAAATGCAGATCGAAGTGATCGACAGGTCCAGCCGGTGCAACGAGACTTTCTCGATGCCACTGTGTCATGGACTTGCCCGACACCAGAAAAATTTCAAGTGCGCGCTGCAATCGTTGCGGATCATTGGGGTGAATGCGTTGCGCCGATTCCGGATCCACCTGCTGCAGTTGCGCGTGGACAGCGGCCCAGCCCTGCGCAAGTGCAGTGGCGGTGATCTGCTCCCGGATGTGCGGATCGGCACCCGGCATGGCGGCCAGGCCGTCGCGCAACGCCTTGAAATAGAGCATGGTCCCGCCAACCAGCAGAGGAATGCGACCGCGAGCGCGAATATCCGCCATTTCACGCAAGGCATCCTCACGAAAGAGCGAGGCGGAATAGACCTGCGCCGGATCGAGAAAGCCCAGCAATCGATGTGGGGCAAGCGCCAGCGTCGCGGCATCGGGCTTGCCCGTGCCGATATCCATCTCACGGTAGATCTGCGCCGAGTCGACGTTGATGATCTCGCAGGGCAGCCTTCTGACCAGCTCGATGGCCAGCGCCGTCTTGCCGGAAGCCGTGGGGCCGAGCAGACAGATAGCCGGCGTCCGCGGCTGTCCTGAGTGATCATTTGCACTGATGAGCAGGGTGTTCATGCTGTCCGTCTACTGACCGCGCAGGAACAGCTTGTCCAGCTGATCCAGCGACTGCAGCACCCAGGTGGGACGCCCGTGATTGCATTGTCCGCTGCGTTCAGTGCGCTCCATGTCACGCAACAGGGCGTTCATCTCGGGAATGCTCAACTGGCGATTGGCGCGCACGGACGCGTGACAGGCCATGGTGGCGAGCAACTCATCCTGATGTTGTCGAATGCGTTCGCTGCTGCCATGTTCACGGATGTCCGCCAGCACATCACGCACCAGCTGCTCGATGTCAGCGGCTGCGAGGATGCTAGGCACCTGCCGCACCACCAGCGCTTCACTGGCCACCCGTTCAATGCCCAGCCCAAGTGCCAGCAGCGCTTCGGTCTGCTGTTCAGCGCAGTCTGCCTCGGCCTGACTGACCGCGAGCGAGAGTGGCACCAGGAGCGGCTGCGCACGAATGCCCTGCTGCTGCAGCGCGGCCTTCATGTGCTCGTAGGTGATGCGCTCGTGGGCGGCATGCATGTCGACAATGATCAAGCCCTGTCGGTTCTGCGCCAGGATGTAGATGCCGTGCAGCTGGGCAATCGCGAAGCCAAGAGGGGGCACGTCGTCGTCATGGTGCAGCGCCACGTACGCAGACAACTGCGGGCTTGTCATGGCGGCGGGCACACGAGGGCTCCAGCCTGCAGGGGCAGACCATCCGGAGGCAACCGGCTCCGGTTCGGCCACACCCAGCGGGATGCGGTTCTGCACGGCATCGGTGGTGCCGAAAACAGGGCCACCTGGCACCCAGGTTCTCTGCTCCTCTGCCGCAGTGCCCTGGACAGTCTCTGCAGACAGGCGATCCTGAGGCCGCTGATCGGCAAGCGCACGGTGCAGAGCACGGAAGAGAAAATCATGCACCTGCCGCGAATCGCGGAAACGCACCTCGTGCTTGGTGGGATGCACATTCACGTCCACCAGCGCCGGCTGCAGTTCCAGATACAGCACAAAGGCTGGATGCCGCCCATGGAACAGCACATCCTGGTAGGCCTGCTTGACGGCGTGACTGACGAGCTTGTCGCGGATGATGCGACCGTTGACGTAGAAGTACTGCAAATCCGCCTGACTGCGCGAGAAGGTGGGCAGACTCACCCAGCCCCACAACCGCAGGCCAGCCGCCTCGACATCGACGTGCAGGGAATTTTCCAGAAACGCCGATCCGCACACCAGGGCCACACGTCGCTGCATTTCCGGCAGCGACTCCGCGGCCTGCAGATGGTGAACGACACGCTGGTTGTGGCGCAGCACAAAACTGACATCGAAGCGGCTGAGTGCGAGGCGCTTGACGACATCCTCGATGCGCTCGAACTCGGTTTTCTCCGTGCGCAGGAATTTCTTGCGTGCAGGGGTGTTGAAGAACAGATCCCGCACCTCGACGCTGGTGCCTTGCGGATGGGCGGCAGGCGAGACCGCCGTGACCATCTCCTGCCCCTGGGCCTCGACGCGCCAGGCGGTATCATCGCGAGCGTCGCGCGCGCGGGAGACCAGCTCCAGGCGCGACACGGAACAGATGCTGGCCAGGGCCTCGCCACGAAAGCCCAGACTGGCGATGTTCTCGAGATCGTCCAGGTTGGCGATCTTGCTGGTGGCATGACGACTGAGCGCGAGCCCGAGATCCTCCTTGTCGATACCCGAGCCATTGTCCCGGATGCGGATCAGGCGCATGCCGCCCTGCTCAAGATCGATCTCGACGCGATCGGCACCGGCATCCAGACAGTTCTCGAGCAATTCCTTGACCACGGAGGCGGGACGTTCGACGACCTCACCGGCGGCGATCTGATTGGCCAGGCGCTGGCTGAGAAGGGCAATTCGTTTCATGGGTCACGCAGATACAGTGTCCGCTCAGGGAGCGGGTATGGTCAGAACCTGCCCCACGTGAATGACATCGTTGCGCAGATCGTTGGCGGCGCGCAGGCTGGACAGACTGACTCGGTAGCGCGCCGCAATGCCCGAGAGCGTATCACCTCGCTCGGCCTTGTGCTGCACTTCCACGACCTCCGGCAGGCTGAATCCGCCGGGAATGCGCAACTCCTGCCCGACATGGATGACGTCGTTGCGCAGATTGTTGTACTCGCGCAGCTCTCGCGTGCTGATGCCGTTGCGCTGGGCGATGACGGAAAGACTGTCGCCTCGGGCCACCACATGGGTGCCGCCAAGACTGCCGCTGCCGCCGCTGGCCACGCTGCGACCGAAGTCAGGCTGGATGTTGTTGGCTTTCTGGTAAGCCAGCAAGGTGTCCTCTGGCGGGTTGGAGGCAAAGTAGCGCACCACCCCCTGCACGATGCCATCCGCTAGCCGCCGCTGATAATTTGCGGAGTTCAACTTGCGTGCCTCGTCCGGGTTGGAGAGGTACCCCGTCTCGATCAGCAGCGAAGGGATGTCCGGCGAGCGCAGCACCCAGAGATTGCCCTGCTGGGTCTTGTCCCGTCGCAAGGTCGCCACACCCTTGAGCGAATGCAGGATGTGATCGCCCGCGGCAATGCTCTGCTCTATGCTCCAGGCCATGGACAGATCCAGCAGCGTGCGAGCCAGATCATCCTCGATGTTGCGCAGGCTGGTATCGCCCGCGACACCGCCGAGCAAGTCGGCACTGTTCTCTTTCTCTGCCACCCGACGGGAGTTCTCGTCCACGGCAATCTTCTCGGACAAGGCGTAGATCGTGACCCCTTCGGCACGGGATGTACTGTGCGAGTCAGCGTGAATCGAAAGGAAGATGTCGGCACGCTGTTGCCGCGCAATCTGCGGCCGCCGCTGCAACTGCACCGAGTAGTCACCGTCGCGCACCATCACCGGCTCGAAGCCAGGCACTGTCTGCAGGCGTTCGAAGAGCGCGCGGGAAATGGCGAGTGCGACGTCCTTCTCGCGGGTCTTGCGATCGTAGGCCAGCGCCCCCGGATCCTCCCCCCCATGCCCGGCGTCGATGGCCACGATGATGTCGCGCTGCGCTGGACGCTCCACCGGCGCCTCGACGGTCTGTGCCACGGCCGGTGCCTGTCCGGCCTCGTAAAGGTCGACCACCAGGCGATCCTTGTGCTCGGCATTGGCTTCCAGCGTGAAACTGGTCGGGTTCACCGTGCGCGCCAGATCCAGCACGATGCGGATATCGGTGTCATTGCGCACCGCACTGCGAATACCGGTGACCGGGCTGTCCTTGAAATCCACGGCACTCAGGCTGGCACTCATGCGGGCATCGCGAATGTCGATCACGATACGGTCGGGATTCTCCAGCGCAAAGACGCTGTACTGTGCCAGCTCATCCATGTCCAGCACCACACGGGTGTGGTCGGGCGCACTCCACAGCCGCACGTCCTGGACATCGCCTGCCAGCACTGATCCCGAAAGGCTGCACAGCAGGGCGACGCCCGCCAGCCGGCGGACCGCAACAGTGCGCCTGAGGGAAAGCAGAAGTGCATCAATCGTGTTCATGGGCATCAGCGTGCGAGTTCCAGTCTGCAGTCAATTCATCGAGCCTTGCCGCGATGGCAAGTCCCCTGGGGGAACGTGCCTGCCAGTGAATGCGGCGTCCCGAACCCTCGTTTTCCAGCGTGATGTCGAGGTCCGGCGGGGGCAAAAACCCACGACCTTTTTCGGCCCACTCCACCACGCAGAGATTAGCCTCTTCAAAATATTCTGAAACACCAAGAAATTCAACTTCTTCCGGTGTATTCATGCGATAAAGGTCGAAGTGATAGATGGAATACCTTGTGTCTTCATAGGGTTCCACCAAGGTATAGGTCGGGCTTTTCACTGCGCCCGTGTGGCCGTAACCCCGCAACAAGCCTCGCGTGAGCGTGGTCTTGCCCGCCCCGAGGTCGCCGTGCAGAAACAGACGTCCGCCCAGGCAGCGCCTCCGGACTGGATCCGAGACTCCATCACTCGTGACTCTGGCAAGCAACTGCCCCATCGCCACGGTGGCGTCGTCGTCAGGCAGATGGCATGTCGAAGGGTTCATGGCGCCTCCTCAGCGTCGATTGAGCAAGTGTCGAATATGGGGCAGCAGATCGCCGGCCAGCAGGCCGCGCTCACCGTCGGCCTGCGCCGCCAGATCCGCCGCTTCACCATGCACGCAGACCGCCAGGGTGAGGGCTCGCGGGGCCGACAGGCCCTGTGCCAGCAGCGCGCCAGTGAGGCCGGCCAGCACATCGCCCATGCCGCCCGAGGCCATGCCGGGATTGCCCTCGGTACACAGGGACAGATGCTGCACACCCTCTGCCTCTTGACAGATCAGACTGCCCAGCCCCTTGAGCAGCACCACCCCGCCCAAGCGCACCTGCAGTTCCCGCACGGCGGCAAAGCGATCCGCCTGCACTTGCGCGGTCGTGCACCCCAGCAGGCGTGCGGCCTCGCCCGGGTGCGGCGTGAGCACCCACTCGCGCCGGTGCAGCCCATGAGGCACCGCGTCACCCGGAGTCATGTCCACGCGTTCCTGTTGCGCCTCGGCCAGCAGGTTGAGCGCATCGGCATCGAGCACGAGGGGCTGCTCGGAATTCGCCATGCTCAGGACCTCGCGCAACAATTGACGAGCACGCGGCGAACGCCCCAGCCCCGGCCCGATGACAATGGCTGTTGCCTCTCGCACCAGGGCGCGCAGGCCCTGACCATCGCCTGTCTCCAACGACTCCAGAGCCTGCACCATGATTTCCGGACGCCTGGCCAGGACCGCCGACACATGCGCCTGACGGGTCAGCAGGCGCACGATGCCGGCACCTGCCCGTGCTGCCGCCTCGGACGCGAGCAAGGCGGCACCGCCCATGCCCGTGTCGCCACCGATCACCAGCACCTGGCCGGCCTGTCCCTTGTGGGCGTTCAGGCGGCGCGCCTTGATCTGCCTTGCCTCCGAATGAATGTCGACCCGGCACACCGCAGGGGCCGAGCCGACCGCGCCGCGCCACAAGGCCTGGGGCACGCCCAGGTCGTCAACCACGAGCTCGCCCGTGTGATCGGGCCCCTGTGCCGTGAGCAATCCCTGCTTGAGCGCGATGCAGCAGACCGTGAGCGTGGCGCGCACCGCGGCGCCCTGCACGACTCCGGTGTCCGGACACAGCCCAGAGGGGATGTCTACGGCCACCACCGGGGCGTCCAGCGCATTGATCGTGGCTATCGCCTGCAGCAGCGCCGGTCGCACCGGGCCCGCCAGGCCGATGCCCAGCAGCGCATCGATCACCACGGTCTGCGCCACTGAATCACAGGCTCTGCGTCCGTCAGGGGAGTCCAGCGCCAGGAGGGGAACCTCTGCATCCAGAGCACGGGTTCGTGCGCGCGCAGCATCGGGCCCCAGTCGAGCCGGGTCACCCGCTTCCAGCACCAGAACAGCCACGCCCTGCTCACGCGCCAGCGCGGCCAGCAGATAGCCATCGCCGGCGTTGTTGCCGGTGCCGGCGAACACCAGGAGCCGCCGCACCTGGGGCCAGCGCTGCAGCGCATGGCCAAGCACCGACGCCGCCGCGCGCGTCATCAGCTCGAAGCCGGGTATGCCGAATGCCTCAATGGCCTGTTGATCCAGCGCCCGGACCTGGGCAGCGGTGTAGAGCCTGCGAGGCAGGCGGGCAAGCCATTCTGATCGTTCCACGGGGCAGCCTCCGGGGGCACATGCCAGGTAATTGCAAGGCCGCTCAATGCTCGAACTTGTGAATCAGGCGACGCACCAGTTGCAGAGAGGTTTCCAGCTCTTCCACCGGTACGTCTTCGGTGTTCTCGATGGCCCACGGGTCCTGGACAGAGCGCAGAGCCGTATAGGCCTCCTGACCAGCGTCAGTGAGGCAGACCAGTACCGAGCGCTTGTGATCGGGATTCGGCTGATAACGCAGCAGTCCGTCTCTCTCCATGACATCGCAGATGCGCTGGACTGCCTGCCGCGACTGCCCCAGCACGCGCGCGATGCCGGGCACCGTCATGCCGGAATGTGCCAGGGCCACAACCCCGATGACTTTCCAGCGCGCACTGGTCAGGCCCAGCGCCTCGGCCATGCGATCCCCTTCGGAGACCAGCAGGCCATTAAGACGAAAAAGCGAGAGCACGAGATCGAGGAAGAGCTTGCGTTTGGGGGAATGTGCCACGGTAGCCTCCTTGCCCTGTCCGGGCGGCAGAGCAGCATGTTGTCGTCATGCTCCGATGTTGTCAATCTGGCTGGAAACCAGGTCCGACCAGACGACAACCCCGCGCGCCCGGTGCACTGGATGTCGCCATCCTGTGTCACCACCTCGCCTTGCCAAGGCCCCCGCCTGCACGTTAGCTTACGGGCTCTGAGCATTGCCCGCGGAGTTACCCATGTCGCTGATAGGTCCCCGCAATCCCACTCTCGGCGTGCTGACCACAGTGTCGGCCCTTGCACTCAGTCTGTGCGCATTGTCGGCGCAGGCGCAGCCGCTCATTGACCCGTTCGTGCTCGACACGCATGACACGGCCGGGGAATTCGCCTTCGTGCGACTGCAGTACGAGAACTTCTACGCCGATGGCTTTCGCTCGGGCACCTGGCGCACGGATTTCCCCAGTGCCGATGCCAATTTCCTGCGCGGCGTCGCGCGCCTGACGAATGTGCGCGTGATGAGCGAGCCGATCGTGCTGCGCTTCGACGATGACGAGATTTTCGACTACCCGTTCCTGTATGCACTGGAAATGGGCCGCAACGGCGGACCGTTCTTCTCGCCCGCGGAACAGGAGAACATGCGCGAATACCTGCTGCGCGGCGGCTTCCTGTTGATCGACGACTTCTGGGGCACGCGGCAGTGGGACAATTTTCACCGCGCCTTCGCGGAAGTGTTTCCGGACAGGCCGATCGTCGAACTGCCGCCGGATCACGAGATCTTTCGCAGCTATTACGACATCGACGGCCCGCAGATGATCCCGGTGATCGGCAATCCCGACAACTACCCGGAGCAGGATGTCGACCGGGCCACCAACCACGCCATCCTGGACGACGCCGGTCGCGTGATGGTGCTGATCAACTGGAACTCGGACATGGGGGACGGCTGGGAGCACACTTACGACCCGAGCTACCCGACGCGTTTCGCCAACCTCGCCTATCAGCTCGGCATCAATTACCTGATCTATTCCCTGACTCATTGAGTGCCGTCTGTTCCCGGCCTTCGCGCAGCGAGGCGCAGTAGTCCTCGGCCGACACGGCGGGCGTGAACCAGACGTAGTCATGCGGCAGCACCTCGACGAATTCCTGCAGGTACTGTGGCGGATCGGTCAATTCTGCACTGACTTCCAGTATCCCCAGACTCAGCACGGTGCCGGCCGTCTCCGGCAGGTAATTGCTGACACCCAGATCGTGTCGCGCATGGAAATTGCCGGCGATGAGCACCCTCACGCCCTCTGCTGCACTGTCGAGGCTGGCGGCCATGGCAGCATCGCGCGCCTGCTGCACCCGCACCATGGCAGGAAACTGGCTTTGCGGCAGCATGCCGCAGTGACTCTCGTCGATCTCGCGGTGCAGTCGTTCCAACTGTGCCTCACCGAGCGCCTCGGCCACGACCGCTGCCAATGGTTCCGCATAGACTGCCCGCATCTCGTCCATGCTGATATTGGCCGCCCGCAGGGGAATGTTTGCGCGGGCGGCATCCAGCACGAGCGGGCCGTAGAGTGCCCAGTCCCACCCGTCCTCATCCCAGCGCAGATGCGAGCGCACGGTCTCTTCTTCGCCCAGATCGACCCCGGCCAGGGAGTCCAGCGCAGACTGCTGACTGGAGTCCAGCATCTCGAAGCTGACGGAGGCTAGTGCCTGGGCCTGGGTCAGCCCTGCGAGCAGGCGGCGCTGAATGGCGTGGTGATCGGGGTTGTCGTGCTTTTCACCCAGGATCGCGATGTCCGCTGTGCCCAGTGCCTGCAGCAGTGCGTCCTCGCTGATGAACGCCTGCGCGTGCACATCCCAGATGCGCCCGATCAGCGGATGCTCGGTCAAGAGCGGTGATTGCCAGCGCAGGCCGTCGGCAGATGTCGACTTGCCCGAGGTGCAGGCTGTCAGAACGATCAGTGACACAAGCGCGGCGCACAGAGTCTTCATGGCGGTGCTGCTCCAGTCAGTCGGGGTTGTGTGGATACTCGAAGCGGCGCAGACGGCCGATGCCGGGCAGCAACTCGGCCCAGTGTTCAACGGGGAGCTCGATGGTGACCAGTCCGCAGGTGGGGATGTTGTCGATACCCGCGCGGGCGAGGTCATTGGCCAGATCAGTCAGCGCCGGGTTGTGGGCCACGAGCATGGCGCTGGCGGCCGATTCGTCAAACAGACTGACCAGCTGCTGCAGCTTCGGACTGCCCGCCAGGTAGATCTGTCGGTTCTCGATGATGGCATCCATGGGCTTGCCCAGTTTCTCGCAGACAATGCGCGCAGTGCTGAGCGCGCGCAGCGCCGGGCTGCTCACCACCAGGTCCGGCGTCTCTCCGCGCTCCAGCAGGCGTGCTGCCATTTCCGGCGCTTCCTCCAGACCGCGCTCATCAAGGGGCCTGTCGTAATCCTTTTGCTCGGGCGCAGCCCAGCTCGATTTGGCGTGCCGCAGCAGATACAGCGTCTTCATGAAGGGGAGACTATCCTCGAAGGACTGGCGCCCGTGACCGGCACAGGCAGGGGAGAACGAGTTGCCGGGCATTCTACGCGAATGGCCGGTGCTGGCCAGAAAAAGCGACAAAAAAATGGGAGGACCCTTGCGAGTCCTCCCCAAGAAACGTCACTACAACGTCTGTGAGAGTAATCAGGTACTGCGGTCTACCAGGCGGCTGCGCCGCCAACACTGCGGGGGTCCGACGTCGCTTCGATCACGCCTTCGCGAATCACGATGGAGTTGGCGTCGCCGAAGGCGAAACCCGCCTCCTGGAAGCCGCGATGCCCCATGGCTTCGAGAGTGGCACGCGTCTCCGCACTGATGGAGTCGCTCTCGAAACGAATCTGGTCCGGCTTCCACTGGTGATAGAAGCGCGGGCTGGCCACAGCCTCTTCGACGCCCATGCCATGATCGATCACGTTCATGACAACATGGAGAACCGTGTTGATGATGGTGGAGCCGCCGGGCGAGCCGGTGACGAGCACGGTGGCGCCGTCCTTGACCACAATGGTGGGAGTCATGGAGCTGAGCATGCGCTTGCCCGGTTCGATCTTGTTGGCTTCGCCACCCAGCAGTCCGTACATGTTCGGGCTGCCCGGCTTGGCCGAGAAATCATCCATTTCATTGTTGAGCAGGAATCCGGCGCCGGGCACGACAATGCGATTGCCGTAGCTGCCGTTCAGTGTGGTGGTCACTGCCACAGCATTGCCCTGGCCATCCACCACGGAGTAATGCGTGGTGTCCTGGCTCTCGCCCACCCAGTTGCCGGCGAAGATCGTCTCGCTGTCGCTGGCAGCCGCCGGGTTCATGTCGGCAAAGCGCTCCGCGGCGTAATCCTTGCTGATCAGCTTGTCGATGGGCACGGGATAGAAATCCGGGTCGCCCAGGTGTTCGGCGCGATCGGCATAGGCACGGCGCAGCGCCTCCACCATCAGGTGCACTGTCTGCGAGCTGCCCCAGCCCAGCGTGCCGATGTCGTAGGGCTCGAGCATGTTGAGGATCTGCATCAGCACAACGCCACCAGAGGAGGGGGGTGGCATGGACCAGATCTCGTAGCCACGGTAGTCGCCCCGGATCGGCTCGCGCCAGACCACGTCATAGGACTGCAGATCCTCATGACTGATCAGGCCGCCGTTGCGCTGCATCTCGGCCACGATCATGTCGGCCGTCGGGCCCTTGTAGAAACCGTCACGCCCTTGCGCGGAGATGCGCTTGAGCGCCTCGGCCAGGTCTTTCTGCACAAAGCGATCGCCGGCGCGGTAGGGCGTGCCGTCACGTGTGAACACGGCGAGGGAGGCGGCGTGGCGCTCGAAGTAGGGCATGGTGTCGCTGAAGTCGCCGGCCAGGTCCTCATTGAGAATGAAGCCTTCTTCCGCCAGCGCGATGGCGGGGGCCAGCACCTGTTCCCGCGTCATGGTGCCGTGCTTCTCCAGTGCATCGAGCATGCCGGCCACGGAACCCGGCACACCGGCGGCCTGCAGGCTGAACAGGGACATTTCCCGATCCACATCGCCATTGGCATCCAGGAACATGTCGGTACTGGCCGCCAGCGGCGCCTTTTCGCGATGATCCTGCGTCAGCACGTCGCCGTTCGCGAGGCGCATGACAATGAAGCCACCACCGCCGATATTGCCGGCGGACGGATAGGTGACAGCGAGCGCGAAGCCAACGGCAACGGCGGCATCGATCGCATTGCCTCCCTGACGCAGGATCTCGACGCCCACCTCAGAGGCCAGCGCCGAACGCGAACTAACCGCGCCGTTGCCGCCAGTGACGGTAGTCGCCAGGGCTGCGCCAGCGAAGGCCTGCACCACCACCAGCACGACGGTCAGCAGACGAACCACGGGGCGGCGCAGTCGCAGCACCGAGAATGAATTGACGGAAAGCATCGCTATCTCCTCTTGTTGAGACAGATCTCTCAGGCTGTCGCCTCTGCACGCACGCGCGCGTCCAGCTCGGCCATCGCCACGTGGGCAGACTGAATGGCGCTTTCCATCCAGGCGGTGTGCTTGCTGACCTGGTCCCCGATACACCAGTAGCGGCCGTCCACGGAGTTTTGCAGACGAGTGAAGATCGCTTCCTCCTCTGGAGTACGCACGTTCCACCTTGCAGAGCAGCCCAGCATGTAGTTCATGCG